>WNFL01131064.1_pt2 | contig 12938 bp, 12 predicted proteins | sample 5400361 | NCBI WGS metagenome assembly WNFL01 (sample SAMN13153351, study PRJNA577476) | soil metagenome | isolation source: 40 cm soil on Douglas fir-dominated hillslope | place: USA:California | collected 2013-09-17
AACGGCTTCGACGCACGGGCCGTCCAGGATCACGGAACCCACGTCTCCGGAACCGTCGCCTGCGACTTCCAGACTCCGGCCGTCGTCGACGGCGTCAGCATCCCGTACGGCGTCTCGGGCGTCGCACCGGCGGCCTATCTCGGCAACTACAACGTCTTCCCCGGCACCGTCCTGAACGCTCGCTCGGAGGACATCCTCAACGCCCTCGATGCCGCTTACTCGGACGGCTTCGACGTCGCCAACATGAGCCTCGGTGGCGGGGCGCACGGCATCCAGGACCTCCTGACGATCGCGGTCGACAACCTCGACAGGGCAAACATGGTCGTCGCGGTCGCGGCCGGTAACTCCGGTCCCGGGCACTTCACCGTGGAGTCGCCCGGTTCGGCGGCCCGTGCCCTGAGCGCCGGAGCGAGTACCGTGCCGCACTTCGTCGGCGCTCCGCTGACGGTCGGCGGCTCGACCTACGGCATCGCCGCCGGCGACTTCGCGACGGTCAGCGCCGACCTCACGGCGACGCTCGGCGTCGTCCTCAACGGCGGTGGCACCCCGAGCAACGCCTGCACGGTCGGCGATGGCAAGCCCGCCGCCGGCAGCCTCACCGGCAAGATCGCCCTGATCTCGCGCGGCGTCTGCACCTTTTCCGAGAAGATCCGCAACTCGCAGGACGCGGGCGCTGTCGCGGCGATCGTCGTCAACAACGTGGCCGGCGACCCGACCGCGATGGGCCTCGGCGGTATCCCCAACGAGCCGACGATCCCGGCCTACATGGCAGCCCTCACCGCGAGGCCGGCGCTCGTCGCCGATAACGGCCTGAGCGCCACGATCGCCGCGGCAAAGGCCTACTTCTCGACGGCGAACGTCGACATCATGGCCGGCTTCAGCAGCCAGGGCCCGACCGACGTCGACTTCCGGGTCAAGCCGGATGTCGTCGCCCCCGGCGTCAACGTACTGTCGTCGATCCCGGGCAATGCGTGGGCCTTCTTCCAGGGCACCTCGATGGCCACTCCGCACCTTGCGGGCTCAGCGGCCGTCGTCAGGTCCCAGCACCCGACCTGGCCGGCCTGGGCAGTCCGCTCGGCGATCGTCAACACCGCCGAGACGGGCGTCCTCAAGGCCTACACGGACGGGACGACGATCGTCACCGACGTGAACATCGAGGGCGCCGGACGCGAGAACCTCGACAACGCCGTCAACGCGACGGCGGCCCTCTCGCCGGTGAGCGTCAGCTTCGGGGCGGTCCCGTCCGGGGCTGGTCTGACCAAGACGGTTCCGGTCACGATCCTCAACACCACGGCCGGCACCGTCACGTGGACGATCGGCATCTCCGGCACGACCGGCACAGGCATGTCGTTCTCGGTCGGTTCGTCCAGCGTCACGCTCGCAGGCGGCGCGTCCGCCAGCGTGAACGTCACGATGTCCGCGACGAAGGTCGCCGGGGCCGGCGGCCATCAGGCCTGGCTGTCCATCGGCAACGGTGGCACGACCATCGCCCACGCCGCTGTCTACGCACTCGTGAAGTAATCCCGGGTCGGCTCCGCCGGCCGTCTCCAGCAGCTGAGACTACGAACCCCGTCCGCATCGCGGACGGGGTTCGTTCCTTTGTCTGGTCGCCGCACCGCCGCCTTGACGCGGCCGCATCGCCTCGAACGGCGCGAGGCCTCAGGCGGTTCGAACGAACACGCGATCCGGAGAGCGGCGTTCGAAGACGTGTGTCGCAGCGCGTTCAGCGGACCGCTCGAGAACCCGCGCGAGCGCCAGCCGATAGGCCGCTTCGGTCTCGGGCAACGGTGGAACGCCGAGCTCGGCCCGCAGGATGGCGCTGACCCTGCGGTACTGGCGGACGACCTGGGAACGGCTGCCGGACAGGCCATAGGCGGCGATCAGCACGGCGTGCGCCTCTTCGCGCAGCGAGTCTCGGCTGAGGAGCAGCACAGCCGCCCGTCGTGCGGCCCGAAGATCGCCGGCGGCCAGCCGCTCCTCGGCCACCGCCGCGAGCGCGTCCTCGTACCGGTCCGACAGGCGCTCCCGTTCGACGGCGAAGCACTCGTTTCCGAGTCCCTCGGCGAGATCGCCGCGATAGATGGCCAGAGCCGCCCTGGTCGCCTCCGGTCCATCGTCGAGGAGCGCCTCGAATCGCCACACATCGAGCTCGATCCGTGCCGACCTGTGAATGCCGAGCGTGTCCTGCTCCACCGCGAGAACCGCCTCGGGGTGGACCCCGGCGCCGGCCAGGCCCGTCCGAACGAGCCACAGCGCCTGTCGAAGGGACGACGCGGATGGCCCGGCGCATTCCGGCCAGAGATCCGCGGCGATGGCGTCACGGAGGCGGGGACGCGGCTGGAGGATGAGCAACGCGGCGAGCGCCTGGGCGTGGCGTCCGGACAGTCTTACCGGCACTCCGGCGATCTCGACTTCCAGACGGCCGAGCAGGCGAACCGTCAGCGACGGTGCGGCAATCGGGACGGCGTCATCCATCGCATTCCCCTGAAGACGACCAGGCGCCCGGCCCGTCCCCCCAAGGGCTGGACGCCTGCGCCGTCGTGGATCGAGGTCCCCCCACGGGCCTCGATCATCCCCCCAAGCATTCCCCTCGGCGTGCCCTGCACGCCTGTGGCGCCCGCTCCCCAGAACGGTCGTCCAGGAACGATGATCCTCGCCGGCGCGGCGAGCGGGTGAGCGTTGAGACGACAGCGCGGGTGTCGGCCAATTGACATCCGAACTATGAACGTTCGTCGAAGGACGACGTCGTTGCCGATCGAGCGCCTCGGCGGCGTCGTCGCTCGTTACACTGTCGCCCGTGCCGACCGCCGTCATCGCGTTCGACTTCGACCCGTTCCTGCATGTCGGCGATGGCGTCGTCCGCTGGGAGACGCTGGGCATCGCGGTGGCGATCTTCGCGGCCCTCGTCGTCGCCGCGATCGGCACCCGCTCCCTCGAGCTGCGCGCCGACGACCTGATCTTTGTCGTTCTCGGCATCGTGCCCGGAGCGGTCATCGGCGGGCGACTCGGTTACGTCTTGTTTCATCCGGCCTTCTTCATCGCCAATCCGGGTGCGATCCTCGACCCGGGTATCGGCAGCCTCCAGCTCTCGCTCGGCGCGATCGGAGGGAGCCTCACCGGCGGAGCGGTCGCCGCGCTACTCGACGGATGGGCCGGTCGCTGGTTTCACGTCGCGACACTGCCATTCCTGCTCGCCGCGGGCATCGGCAAGCTGGCGGGTGTCCTGGGCGGCGACGGCCAAGGCCAGCCAACCGACGCCGGTTCGGCCACCGCCTACCTCGGGCCCGGCCCATGGGCCTCCCTCGGACCGGAGATTCCGTCGCACCCGTCGCAGGCCTACGAAGGTCTGGCTTGTTTCGTCGTTCTCGCCCTCGTGATGGTCCTCCTGGCCGTTCCGGGCCTCCGCCGACCCGACGGCCGGGCATTCCTCCTGGCCCTCGGCCTGTGGGCGATCGGACGGGCCGTCGTCGCCGGCACATGGCGAGATCCGATAGTTGCCGGACCGTTCCGCGCCGAGCAGATCATCGACATTGCGATCGTCGTGTGCTCGCTCGTCGGGATCGTCGTGCTCATTCGCCGGGAACGCCCGCAATCCCCAGCGGCGACGACGGGGTAATCTGGTCCTCTTCCGACGCGCCGGCCCGTTCCGGCGGCCAACTGACGACGAGGATGAGAGGCCACAGATGACGCAGGTCGCGGAGCCGGGTTCGACCCGGTCGGACGCGCCGCCGAGCGGCGAACGAGTCCATCACTGGATCGGTGGCCGGCTGGTCAAGGGGACGTCGGGGCGATCCGGTCCCGTCTACGACCCGGCCACCGGGCGCCTCGCCCGCGAGGTCGACTTCGCCTCCGCAGAGGATGTCGACGCCGCCGTCGCCGCAGCCCGGGCCGCCTTCCCCGCCTGGCGCGCGACGTCGCTCTCGCGCCGGACCGAGATCATGTTCAGGATCAGGAACCTCGTCGATCAGCATCGGACTGAGCTCGCGGCTCACCTCACGGCGGAGCACGGCAAGGTGCCGTCCGACGCGCTCGGCGAGATTGCCCGCGGCATCGAGAACCTGGAGTTCGCGACGGGGATCCCGCACCTGCTCAAGGGCGGCTTCAGCGAGCAGGTCTCGGGTGGCGTCGATGTCTACCAGATCCGCCAGCCGCTGGGCGTCGTCGCCGGAATCACGCCGTTCAACTTCCCGGCGATGGTCCCGATGTGGATGTTCGCCAACGCGATCGCCTGCGGCAACACGTTCGTCCTCAAGCCGTCCGAGAAGGACCCGTCGGCCTCGCTCTACCTCGCCGAGCTGCTGGCCGAGGCGGGCGTTCCCGACGGCGTGTTCAGTGTCGTCCAGGGTGATCGGGTGGCCGTGGACCGGATCCTCGAGCACCCGGACATCCGCGCGGTCAGCTCCGGGACGAAGAACGGCAAGCGGGTCCAGGCCCTCGGTGGCGCCAAGAACCACATGGTCGTCCTGCCGGACGCCGATATCGAGATGGCCGCCGACGCCGCCGTCTCCGCCGCCTATGGCAGCGCGGGCGAGCGGTGCATGGCGATCAGCGTCGTCGTGGCCGTGGGCGACGTCGCCGACCCGCTTGTCGAGGCAATCCGCAAGCGTCTTCCGAAGATCACCATCGGGCCCGGCTCCGATCCGACCGCCCAGATGGGTCCGCTCGTCACCCGCGAGCACCGCGACAAGGTCGCCTCGTATCTTGCCAAGGGCGAGGAGCAGGGCGCCGAGGTCGTCGCCGACGGGCGCGACCACCCGCTCGCCTCGGGTGACGGATTCTTCCTGGGAGCGTCGCTGCTCGACCACGTCACGCCGGAGATGGACAGCTACCGGAACGAGATCTTCGGGCCGGTCCTCGAGGTGGTCCGGGTCCCGACCTACACCGAGGCGGTCGGGCTCGTCAACGACAACCCTTACGGCAACGGGACGGCGATCTTCACCCGCGACGGGGGTGCGGCGCGGGCCTTCCAGTTCGAGGTCGAGGTGGGCATGGTCGGGATCAACGTGCCGATCCCGGTGCCGGTCGCGTCCTACAGCTTCGGCGGCTGGAAGAGCTCGCTCTTCGGCGATCTCCACATGTACGGGCCCGAAGGGATCCAGTTCTACACCCGAGCCAAGGTCGTGACGAGCCGCTGGCCCGATCCGGGAACCTCGAAGGTGGACCTGGGCTTCCCCCGCACGCGCTGAGGAGCGAAGACGCCGCGCCCCAGGGCGCCGCGCCTGACACTGCCGCGCCTCACGGCGCCCTGGCGCCGCGCGCACGCTCGAAACCCGGTCAGTCGCAAGGTGATTGATTCGGCGAAGAGGCCGGCCGGAACCGATCCTTCGCGCCCGATCTGCGAGGCTCGTGTCAGGTCGCAGGGGGGCGACCGACAACAACTCGCAGCGAGAGGCACGTCATGGGCCTGGTTAGTTGGATCATTCTCGGGCTGGTCGCCGGGGTCATCGCCGAGTTCCTGATGGGCGGCGGTCTCGGGATCATCGGCTCGATCATTCTCGGGATCGTCGGCGCTATCGTCGGCGGCTTCGTCGCCTCGGCGCTCGGCGTCGGGACTGTCAACGGGCTCAACGTCGGCAGCATCGTGATCGCCGTGATCGGGGCCTGCCTCGTGCTTGCCCTCGTCCGAGCGTCCCGCAGGTCACGCTCTCGGGCCTTCTAGAAACACTCAGGGCCATCCCGACCGGGCCGTGCGACAGGCGCGCGGCCCGGTTTTGATGCGTTGACGAGGCGCCCGGTCAGGCCAGCCGAGCGTGATCCGCGATCGAGCGCTTGATGAACCGGCCGTAACCGCGGCGGCCGGTGAATTCGCCGTCGCGGACGATGACAGTCCCCCGCGACAGCACGATGTCGGAGCGACCCTGGACCGTCAAACCCTCGTAGCACGAATAGTCGACGTCCATATGATGCGTCGCGGCCGAGATGGTCCGCTTGGCGTTCGGGTCGTAGACGACGATGTCGGCATCGGAGCCGACCGCGATCGCCCCCTTCTGCGGGTACATCCCGAAGAGCTTCGCCGGCGCCGTCGAGATGATCTCGACCCACCGCTCCTTGCTGATCCGGCCGCCGACGACGCCGCCGTCGTGGAGCAGATCGACGCGGTCCTCGACCCCCGGGAGTCCGTTCGGGATCTTCCGGAAGTCGCCCTTGCCCAGCTCCTTCTGGCCATGGAAGTCGAACGGGCAATGGTCCGTCGACACGAGTTGCAGGTCGTCCTTGACCAGCCCGCGCCAGAGCTCGTCCTGATGGTCGGCCGTGCGAAGGGGCGGGGAACAGACGAACTTCGCCCCCTCGAATCCGTTGCCCATGTCGTCGAGTGACAGGAAGAGGTACTGCGGACACGTCTCGGCGAAGGTCATCGAGCCGCGGTCGCGGGCGGCGCGGACCGCCTCGAGGGCGTCGCGGGCCGACAGGTGGACGATGTAGACGGGGACGCCGGCGGCCTCGGCCAGGCGGATGACCCGGTTCGTCGCCTCGCCCTCGAAGATCGGGTAGCGGGCGACGCCGTGGTAGTAGGGGTCGGTGTGGCCGGCGGCGACCTCGTCGGCCGCGACGACATCGATCGCCATCCCGTTTTCGGCGTGCATCATGATCAGCCCGCCGTTCTTCGCCGTCCGCTGCATCGCCCGGAAGATCGCGCCGTCGTCGCTGTAGAAGACGCCCGGATAGGCGGTGAAGAGCTTGAAATCCGGGATCCCCTCGGCGACGAGCTGGTCCATCTCGGCGAGGGTGTCGTCATTGACGTCGCTCATGATCATGTGGAAGCCGTAGTCGGCGACGGCGTTGCCCTCGGCCTTGGCATGCCAGGCATCGAGCCCCTCGCGAAGCGACTTCCCGCGCGACTGGACCGCGAAGTCGACGACCGTGGTCGTACCGCCGAATGCCGCTGCCCGGGTCCCTGTCTCGAAGGTGTCTTTGGCGAACGTCCCGCCGAACGGCAGCTCCATGTGGGTATGGACGTCGATCCCACCGGGGATCAGGTACCTACCGGCGGCATCGATCGACTGATCGGCGGTCAGGCCAGTCGACCCGAGGTCGGACCCGATCGCGGCGATCGTCTCATCCTCGATGAGGACGTCGGCAGCGGTCGAGCCTTCGGCGCCGACGATGATCCCGTTGGTGATGAGCGTCCGCATTCCGGTCGATCCTCCCGGTTTCAGGCGCCGACGGCCCCGCCGCCCGCGAACAGTCGCAAGGAGGTGAGGATACGACCGGCGCCGCGACTCGGGGCGATCGACGCGCAGGGGTCGAGGACCCGCGGGATCGGCTCTGTCTGGGGTCGACGGGACCAGTGGGGCCGCGCGGCTCAGCCCTGCGGTGACGTGCCTCGGATCCGGGCGACAGCGAGGAGTGCGCAGCTCGCCAGCAGGGCGAAGAGGGCAACGGCAAGGACCGGTCGAAGGTTGCCGTTCGTGGTGAGTAGCTGCGGGTCGAACGCAGGCAGCCTGGCGGCGACAAACGCGACGAAGACGACGCCGAGCAGGAGGAGTCCGGCGCGCAGGAACTTCCGCACTGATCTGGAACGGCGGGCGGCGGAGCCATCGAGATCCCAGAACGGGTCATGGCGGCGGCTGAGGGACGGTCGTTGCATCGCAGCTCTCCGGGCGGCTGGGGTCGCTCCAACCATGCACCCTCCCGGGTCCCGTTCACCAGTCCTACGGTCGGGCCAGGTACCTCTACGGACCACACCGTAGTCCACCATCGCGGAGAGCGGCTGTCGCCAGGATGCACCACCCGGGAAGCCGGTCAGGTCCCTGTCCGGGCCTCCACGTCGGCAAACGCCGGGATGATGTCTCGACCGTAGATCTCGAGCATCTCCTCCTCGTCGCCGTTCATCAGGTAGACATTGAACTGGTCGACACCGACTTCGGCCAGGCGCCGAAGCTTGGCCACGTGGTCGACGACGGAACCGATGACGCAGAACCGGTCGGTCACCTCGTCGCCCACGAAGCCCGCGTTCGATGAGCCGACTTCGGCGTGGTGGAGGTAGTCGTAGCCCGTCCGATCCCGGACGTAGCCCGTCAGCGACTCGGGAAGCTCCTCACGCGGGTACTTGTTGATGAGATCGACGACGTGGTTGCTCACGAGGGCCGGGAACCAGCGTGTCCGCTCCCGACAGACATCGAGATCACCCACGTGGGCCGGGGCCGCGGCCTGGACCTGGACGGACCCGGGCGGCCGACCCGCCGCGACCTCCGCGGCCCGGATCTGGCCGACGAACCAGGCGACCAGGTCGGGATCGGCGAGCTGGAGGATCACCCCGTCGGCAATGCGGCCCGTCATCGCGAGGGCCATCGGACCGTAGCCGGCGACCCAGACCGGCAGCGTCCAGTTGCCGGTCCACGGCATGCGCAGTTCCATTCCCTCGTAGGTGACCGATCGGCCCTCGACGAGACCCTTGATCGCGACGATCGCTTCTTCGAGTGTCGCCATCGTCGTCGGTGCCTTGCCGAGGACCCGCCTGGCGGAATCGCCGCGGCCGATGCCGAGATCCATCCTCCCGCCCGACAGCTCGTCGAGGACGGCAAGTGCCGATGCCGTCACCGACGGTTCGCGCGTCGCCGGGTTCGTCACGCAGGTCCCGAGGCGCATCCGTTCCGTCGCCTGGGCCATGAGCGTCAGCAGGACGTACGGCTCCCGCCAGAGGACGTGGGAATCGAACAGCCAGCCGTATGTGAAACCCGCCGCCTCGGCCCGGCGGGTGAGATCGACGGTGCGCTCGAGGCTGTGGTCGGGCTTGAGGGTGAAACCGAACTGCATCTCGGGTGAGCACTCCAGCCTGGGGCTCGTCGGCCGACGAGAGGCGAGAGGGTACACCCGATAGCCTCGCGTCCAAGGGAGCGATCACGCGGTTGGGCCTCGCCGGGGCGCCCGCTAGACGGGTCGTCGCCACCAATCGAGGATCGTCCGGATTCGAACGGCCGCGAAGTCACTTCTTGTCGACCCAGTTGCTCCGGATTCGAACCGAGCCCCGAGATCGACGTGAATCCTTGCGCCGTGCGATAGCGGACCAGTTGCCCGCTCCGACTGCCCAGAAGCGAGTCGGCAACAAAGAGAGCGCGGCTCGATCGGTCTCCTCCAGCCGCTCGAGCCGCGCCGTGAGTCTTATATCGAGGCAGACGCCAAAAGGTTCACCGCGTGCGCACCGGGCCGGGCGGAAGCTCCGCCGCAGCGACCGTCAGGGCCGAACCAGGTCGTCGTACGCGTCCGGCCGGCGATCGCGGTAGAACTGCCACGTCTGGCGGACCTCGGTGATCTTGTCGAGGTCCATGTCGCGGACGATCAACTCCTCGTCATGGGCCGATCCGAGCTCGCCGATGAACTGGCCGCGCGGGTCGACGAAATAGCTCTGGCCATAGAAGTCGTCGTCGCCGATCTCCTTCTCGATCCCGACCCGGTTGATCGTCCCGACGAAATACCCGTTCGCGACCGCGTGGGACACCTGCTCGATCCGCCAGAGATACTCGGACAGGCCACGCGACGTCGCGCTGGGGATGAAGACCATCTCCGCGCCGTTGAGCCCGAGGGCTCGAGCGCCCTCCGGGAAGTGGCGGTCGTAGCAGATGTAGACGCCGACCTTGCCGACGGCGGTCTCGAACACGGGATAGCCGAGATTTCCGGGACGGAAGTAGAACTTCTCCCAGAAACCCTTCACGTGGGGGATATGCGTCTTACGGTACTTGCCGAGGTATTTGCCATCTGCGTCGATGACCGCGGCGGTGTTGTAGTAGATGCCCGAGGCCGTCTCGTCCTCCTCGTACATCGGCACGATGAGGACCATCCCCGTCTGCCTGGCGAGGTCCTGCATCCGCTTCGTGGTCGGTCCGTCCGGGATGAGCTCCGTGTAGCTGTAGTACTGGGCGTCCTGGACCTGGCAGAAATACGGGCCATAGAAGAGCTCCTGGAAGAGCATCACCTGGGCGCCCTGCTTGGCGGCATCGTGGGCCGCCGCTTCATGCTTCTGGATCATCGATTCCTTGTCGCCGGTCCAGGTCGCCTGCAGGAGCGCCCCTCGGACGTTGCGCGGCATCGGTCGTTCGCCCTCCACGTCTTTGATTTCGGTGCGACTGATCGTCGTCGGAAGAAGGCGAAGCGTACACCGGCGGCTGCGCTGGATCAGCCATTCGGACGGTCATTGGCCCTGGGCGTTGTGGGCGGCGCTCGGGACCTCCGCCGGGCGAGGATGTCGGCTCATGACGATCCTGGTCGACCGATTGCGCGCGCGCCGCCCGACGACGACCGAGGTTTGCCCACCTGGCCCGCTTGCTGCCGTCGTTGTACCGCCTCGAGCGGCCGTCATCCGGAGCCGGATTCCGACGCTCGTGGGTCTCGCCAGCCTCGCCGGTTTCGGTGTCCTCTACGCACTCGTCCGGGTCGGCCGCACTGCCGCCTTCGACGCCGCGCTCACGATCAGGATCCAGGCGTCCCGCAATCGGGCGCTCGACGCACTGATGCGCGCCGCCTCGTGGCCCGGCTTCCCACCCCAGAGCCGGGTCATCCAGCCCTTGATCATCGGGTCGCTGGCAGCGGCCCAGCTGCGTGTCGAGGCAGTCGGCCAGACGTTGGCCTGGGGGACCGCGTTCGTGTCAACGGTCGTTAAAGGCTTCATGGGCCGGGCACGTCCCGTGGCGGGCCGGGACCTGCGGGTTGTTGCCGCGCCGCTCGGCGGATCCAGCTTCCCGAGCGGGCACGTCATGACGTATGTCGGGGTCTACGGCTTCCTCGCCTTCCTCGCGGCGACCCTGATCCGCCCGGTCACGTTACGGCGAGTGATCGTCGGCTCTCTCGTCGGGCTCGTCGCGCTCGTGGGGCCGAGCCGCATCCAGCAGGGCCACCACTGGGCGACCGATGTGACGGCGTCCTACCTGCTCGGGACGAGCTATCTGCTCGGGGTCGTCGCCATCTATCGGCGACTCAAGGGCCGGCGCGTCGCGCCACGACCGTGAGTGAGCACCGGCCGCGTGGGCCAATCCGGGTCATCTTCAACGCCTCGGCTGGATCGAAGGGCGGCATCCGGACCAACGGCGTGACGAGGGCCGACATCGAGGCCGTACTCCATCGGATCGGGATCGAGGCCGATGTCGTCGAGAGCCCCTCGGCCGAGCGGACGCGCCACCTCGCCGCCGAGGCCGTGCGGCACGGGTACGCGGTCGTCGTCGCAGCCGGTGGCGACGGCACGATCGGCGCCGTCGCCACGGAGCTGCTCAACTCAGGGACGGCTCTCGGGGTGCTGCCGCACGGCTCGATCATGAACATCCCCAGGATGCTCGGCATTCCGCGCGACCTCGCCGCCGCCGCCGCCGTGCTCGCACACGGCGTGATCAGGCGAATCGACGTCGGGGATGCGCGCGGTCGGCCCTTCTTCGAGGTCGGTTCGGTCGGCATGAACGCCGCGATGTTCCGGGAAGCCCAGCGGTTCGAGGCCGGCGACCGGGCCTCGATCCCACGGACGATCTGGGCTGCGATCCGTTATCGACCGGCCAGGATGGAGATCGCGCTCGACGAGCTGGTCGTCCGGACGCGCGCCCTTGCGGTGACCGTCGCGAACGGTCCGTACACGGGCGCCGGGATGACGGTCGCACCGGACGCGCGGGTCGACGACGGTCGCTTCGACGTCACCGTCTTCGAGCATTTTTCGAAGTGGGAGCTGATCCGGCACCTCGGGCCGATCGCGTTCGGGCGGCGCAGCTACGCGCCCCACGCGTCGACGTATCGCTCGACGTTTGCCCGGATCTCGAGCGTCAGCCCACTCCCGGCCCGAGCCGACTCACGCGACCTCGGGACGACACCCGTCGAATTCCGGGTCCTTCCCGGGGCGTTATCCGTGATCGTCCAGCCCGACGGGCCACCGAAGGGCGCCCAATCGGGCTGACGACCGCCGATCAGCGCTTCTTCTGGTCGCCGCGGTCGCCCTGGCCCTTCGGGACGACGGTCTTCGCCTGCTGCCGACGATCGGTCGCAAGCGATCGGCCGACCTCGGCCGACTCGGTGAACCGGCCCCGCTCGTCGCGTCGGACGAACCGCTTGTCGCTGCCGGTGTCGATTCGCTCTCGCTGCTGAGGCATCGTGATCTCCTTTGTGATGCGTCCGGCCACCGTAGGCTCCGCGGCCTTGGCGATGGCTCGCCGAGACGAGGGAAGTCGTTGCATGCCGGTTGCATCGACATGACGCCTCGGCACACCCATCGAATGCCGACGTGGCCTCGATCGTCCGATTCCAGACGCCCGCCAAAGTCCCATCGATTCCGCCTCGTTCGTCCGAAAGCGGATTCCGATCTCGGACCATCGAGCCGGGCAGAAGTGACTTCCGGCGGCGTTCGCTGTCGGAGCAATTCGCACGCGTGCGGCGCCTGCGACGGCGCTCGGGAGGGGCTCGGGTGCTGTACTCTCGCGGTCATCCAGAGGGGCGCGCGGACCGGGCGAGACCATGCCCAGCCGTCGCAGCGGCCGGCGACGCGAACCGGTCCTCGCAGCACGGCCGGCACGGCCGAAGAGGTGGACGATGGGCATCAGCACCGCACCCGGGCAGATGACGAGCGAAGAGATCGTCGCCCTCTCCCGCGAGCACACGTTCTTTTCATGGTCGGCCCAGGGCGCGATCGACCCGATCGCGATCGACCGGGCGGAGGGCGTCTACCTCTACACCCCCGAAGGCCGCCGGATCCTCGACTTCAACAGCCAGCTGATGTCGGTCAACATCGGCCACGGCGATCGGCGGGTGATCGACGCGATCACCGCCCAGGCGACGAAGCTCCAGTATGTCCAGCCCGCGTTCGCGACCGAGCCGCGGGCGCGCCTGGGAGCGAAGCTCGCCGAGATCCTGCCCGGTGACCTCGACAAGGTGTTCCTCACCCTCGGCGGGGCGGAGGCGATCGAGAACGCGATCAAGATCGCGCGCGCCTTCACCGGCCGTCACAAGATCCTCGCCCGCTATCGCTCGTA
>WNFL01211067.1_pt1 | contig 12936 bp, 13 predicted proteins | sample 5400361 | NCBI WGS metagenome assembly WNFL01 (sample SAMN13153351, study PRJNA577476) | soil metagenome | isolation source: 40 cm soil on Douglas fir-dominated hillslope | place: USA:California | collected 2013-09-17
GGGGGCTGCGGCCGTTGCGATTGTCCCCCGCAGCGGCCGCCGCACTTGCACTCGCAGGTCTATGGCTGATCGGCGATGCCCTCTACATTCATGCCAAGGCCATGGTGGCTCAGGTTCTCCTCGACCGCGCGTTCGCGACCGAGGTTGCGTCAGGCGCCATTGTGAAGCCGTGGTCGTCGGCGGACACTTGGCCGGTCGCGCGCATCGAGGTGCCGCGACTGGCGGCCCACGCGATCGTACTCGCCGGCGGCAGTGGTCAGGCGCTCGCCTTCGGACCGGGCCACCTGGAGCGCACGCCGGACGCCGGCGAGCCCGGCACCGCCGTTTATGCTGCCCATCGCGACACGCACTTCGCGTTCTTGGGCCGCATCGAAGCCGGCGATGAGATCGCCGTGACCCGACGGGATGGCGCCACCGCGCGCTTTCGCGTCACCCACATGCAGGTGGTGCGGTGGGATTCCTCCGGCATCGATCCCGCCGCGCCCGGCCGGCATTTGGCGCTCGTAACCTGCTGGCCGCTCGATTCCGCGATACCGGGGCCCCTGCGCTATGTGGTGCACGCCGATTTAGTCACTTGAACCAATCCGACGCACCGCGCTGCAGCCATCTGGCGCTGCGCTTGCGCCCGCTGCGGTTCGCCCTATAGTCCGCGCCGGTTTCGGGCACAGGGCCGCAGGAGGACTGGTTTTGGCCAAGGGCGACGTCAAGAAGGTGGTGCTGGCCTATTCGGGTGGCCTTGATACATCGATCATCCTGAAATGGCTGCAGACGACCTATGGCTGCGAGGTGGTCACTTTCACGGCCGATCTCGGTCAGGGCGAGGAGCTTGGACCTGCCCGCGACAAGGCTTTGCTGCTGGGCATTCGGCCGGAACATGTCTTCATCGAAGACCTGCGCGAAGAGTTCGTGCGCGATTACGTGTTCCCGATGTTCCGCGCCAACGCGCTCTATGAAGGCCAATACCTGCTTGGCACCTCGATCGCCCGTCCGCTGATCGCCAAGAAGCAGATCGAGATCGCCGAGAAGGTCGGCGCCGATGCGGTTGCGCACGGCGCCACCGGCAAAGGCAACGACCAGGTGCGTTTCGAACTCGCCTATTATGCCCTCAAGCCCGACGTGAAAGTGATCGCCCCCTGGCGTGAATGGGACCTCGCGTCGCGCACGAAGCTGATCGAATTCGCCGAGCAGCATCAGATTCCGATCGCCAAGGACAAGAGGGGCGAGGCTCCATTCTCGGTCGACGCCAACCTGCTGCATGCCTCGTCCGAAGGAAAGGTGCTGGAAGATCCGGCCCAGGAAGTGCCGGACTATGTGTATTCCCGCACTGTCGACCCCGAGAAGGCGCCCGATCGGCCGGCCTACACCACTGTCGGGTTCGAGCGCGGCGATGCGGTCGCAATCGACGGCAAGAAGATGTCGCCGGCGACATTGCTGGCCCGGCTGAATGAACTCGGCCGATTAAACGGCATCGGCCGGCTCGATCTCGTCGAGAACAGATTCGTCGGCATGAAGTCGCGCGGCATGTACGAAACGCCGGGCGGCACCATCCTCCATGCCGCCCATCGCGGCATCGAATCGATCACGCTTGATCGCGGCGCCATGCATCTCAAAGACGAGCTGATGCCGAAATACGCCGAGCTCGTCTATTACGGCTTCTGGTTTGCGCCGGAACGCGAAATGCTCCAAGCCGCAATCGACCGCAGCCAGGAATTCGTCAGCGGTGAGGTGCGGCTGAAGCTCTATAAGGGCAACGTCGCCGTGGTCGGACGCGAAAGTCCCTACTCTCTCTATGACCAGGACCTCGTCACCTTCGAGGAAGGTGCCGTCGCCTACGACCACCGCGACGCCGCCGGCTTCATCCGGCTCAACGCGCTCCGGCTGCGCACGCTAGGCCAGCGCAAGAAGAAGCTCGGGCTGTAAGGCGGGTTCGCTTTGCCTTGACGCGTGAGAGAGGGCTCGGAGCACTGTATCGCCGTCTCGCCACCCAGCTTCGCGGCCGGCAGCTCGCCGCATGCCGTCGTCTGGAGGACGGCTCTTCCGCAAACGCATGTCGGTTTCGCGGCTCCTGCACCGTCCTTGCAGGCGTACCCGCCCTCCCCTCTCGCAAGGGTCAATCTTGATCAGCCTGTTGCCCGCATTGGAGGCGTTTATGAAGAATTTCCTGGCCATATACATCGGTTCGGAATCGTCGCGATCAAACTGGAACAAACTGGACGAGAAGATACGTCAAGACCGGCTGAGCGCGGGAATGAAGGCCTGGGGAGACTGGATGGTCACGCACAAGGCATCTGTCGTGGTCGAGGGAAATCCTCTTGGAAAAACGAAGCGCACGTCGTCGCAAGGCATTACGGATATCCGCAACAACATGACGGGCTATGTCATCGTGCAAGCGGAGTCGCATGAAGCGGCTGCACGAATGTTCGAGAATCATCCGCATTTCATGATCTTTCCGGGCGACTCGGTCGAAATCATGGAATGTCTGCCCATCCCCGGGCGGTAGGGAACCACGACCGCAGCGCTTATCATTGACCCACCGGTCCGGCCGGACCCGGTGGGTCAATTCGCACTGCGACTGCGGGGTTACCCCGTCAACCCTGCCCGGCCAACAGCGGCGTGATGCGGCGCACCGCAACCCGGCGGTTCGCGCGCTCCGGCCCATCGGTCGGAATTTTCAGGAACTGCTTGCCGTAGCCTTGCGTCGTGAGGTTTTCGGCCGGCACGCCGAATTGATTGGTCAACATGACCGCGACCGACTCGGCGCGACGATCAGACAACGAGAGGTTATCTACGTCGTTGCCCGTCGCGTCAGTGTATCCCTCCACCAGGAACACCTCGCGCGGATTGCGCTGGATGGCACGCATTATCCCCTGGGCCACGAAGGCCAGGCGTTCCGACTGATCCGGGGTGATTTCCCAGGAGCCGCTTTCGAAATTCACCGTGTCGATGTCGACCCGCGGCATCCTCGCGCGCAGCGGCTCGCTGTAGCGGATCTCATCAAGCGCGTAGTGCCGTTCGATGCGGTCGACCGGCGGCGCCATCAGGGTCAGGTAGATATCCTCCGCCGTGGCTCGCGCCGCTTCCCGGATGTAGAGTTCGCGGGGAACGCGAATGACCGGCGGGGGCAACTCGACGAAAAATCCCGCATAGCCCGGACCGCGCGGTTCGAAGCTGTTATCAATGAGGATCACCTCGCGGCCCGCAGCGTCGCGGCGCACGCGGCGGAGCAACCGGCCGCTGTCGTCGACCTCGGTGAAGATCCGCGCGCCGTCCGGCCGCACCACCACCGTGACGGTGTTGTTGCCGTGACGTTCCACGTTGACCTCGCGAGCGTTGAACCGGAAACGATCGGCCTCGTCATGGCGGATAATGTCGTGTCCGCCCTCGCGAATGATCGTTCGATTCACCTCCTGAATGACGATGCGGTTGCCCTCCTGGGTCTGATGCCGCTCGTTGCGCAATTGATCAAGATGCTGCGGCATGGTTCGGGGATCGACCGGCACATTGGCAACCATCGGAGCAGGTGCTCCGGGGCGCTGTTGCAGGGCCGGGGCTGCCGGCGCCGCAACCGCGCCAGGCGTTCCAGGCTGTTGTGCTGCCGGGGCCGGAAACTGAGGTGGGCGCGGCGCCGGATTGGGGTTCGCCAGGGCAGGCGCCGCTCCCGGCGCGGGTAGCGGCTGGCCCGGCGGGGTTTGTGCGGTCGCAGGTGGCAGCGGATTCGGCTGGAGGGCAGGCGCTCCCGGCCGTGGCGGCTGCTGGCCCGGCGGGTTCTGGGCGGCAGCGGGCGGCAGGGTGCCCGGCTGCGGTGCAGGCGCTCCCGGCCTCGGTGGTTGCTGGCCCGGCGGGTTCTGAGCGGTCGCGGGCGGCAGGGCGTTTGGTGGCGTGGCGGGTGCTCCTGGCCGCGGCGGCTGCTGACCCGCGGGGGTCTGCGCGGTGGCGGGCGGCAAGGCATTCGGGGGCGCCCCCGGTCGCTGGGGCTGCGGACTTGCCGGCGCCTGAGCGGCGGCGGGCGGCGCCACATGAGGCGGCGCGCCCGGCGGAGTCTGTGCCTGCGAAGGGGCAGGCACGTGGGGCGCTTGGGGAGCTTGGCCGGGCGAAGTCTGCGCGGCGGGAGGAGGGACATGAGGCGCCTGGGCGGGCGGCGTTTGCGCGGCGGCGGGCGGCGGCGCGCCGGGGTGCGGTTGTTGTTGCGGAGCAGGCTGTGCGGTGGCGGGCGGCGGGCGGCCGGGAGGGGCGTTGGCGGCGGGTGGATGTTGCTGCTGGCCAGGCGCCCCTGGAGCCGGCGCACCTTGAGCCGGGCGCTGGCCGGGCGGCCGCCTGTCGTCCGCCGGAGGGGCGGCACCTTGCGCCAGGCGCATTCCGTCGTTTATGGACTGCGAAAGAGTCGCTTGCGGGCTCGTGGCGGCAAAAAGCATTGCAGTACAAAGGAGAAGGGAATTACGTGTCATCTGGTTCCTCGCCCTGTGGGTGATCGCACCGCGGTTCGATAGCGAACCGCGCAGGTCGGTGCAGGTTGATGATTCGGCGCCCCACGCGACTTGATGCGCCAGCCGGTCAGACTGGAAACGACCACAACACGCCAAAACTGCGGCGAAAATCCCCGATGACGGTACCTACGTATGTCCCATGGACGATTTGTCCCAGGGGCACCAATTTTCCGCACAGGGCGCGCTATCCCATGTTCCGGTCCAGGCAATCCTTGAGTCAGGACTCTTGGCTCTAAGATGCAGGCGCGTCATTTCGGGGCGCCGTAGCGAAGCGCAGGTGAGCCCGAAATGCGCTTCAGGTCCTTCGTTCGACCAGCAGCTTCTTGATTTCCACGATGGCCTTGGCTGGGTTGAGTCCTTTGGGACAGGCCTTGGCGCAATTCATAATGGTGTGGCAGCGATAGAGGCGGAACGGGTCCTCCAGATCGTCAAGCCGGTCGCCGGTCGCCTCGTCACGGCTGTCGATGATCCAGCGGTAGGACTGTAAAAGCGTGGCGGGGCCGAGATAACGGTCGCTGTTCCACCAATAGCTCGGGCATGAGGTCGAGCAGCATGCACACAGGATGCATTCGTACAGCCCGTCGAGCTTCACACGATCCTCGTGGCTCTGCTTCCATTCTTTTTCGGGCGTGACCGATTCAGTCTGTAACCATGGCTTGATCGACGCCTGCTGAGCGTAGAACTCCGTCAGGTCCGGCACCAGGTCCTTGACCACCGGCATGTGCGGCAGGGGATAAATCTTCACCGCGCCCTTGATGTCTTTCATGTCCTTGGTGCAGGCAAGCGTGTTGGTGCCGTCGATGTTCATCGCGCAGGACCCGCACACGCCTTCCCGGCAGGAGCGCCGGAAAGTCAGGGTCGGATCGATCTGGTTCTTGATCCAGATCAGTCCGTCGAGAACCATCGGGCCGCAGTCGTCGAGATCGACCTGATAGGTATCGAGCCGCGGATTTCTCCCATCATCGGGGTTCCAACGGTAGACTTGGTATTCGCGCAATTCGCCTGCGCGCAGCGGCGCCGGCCAGGCCTTGCCCTCGGTGACCTTTGAGTTTTTCGGAAGCGTGAATTCGACCATTCTCTGTCCTCGCAGTACAACCCGACTGCCTCAATACACCCGCGCCTTCGGCTCGACATACTGCACGTCGTTGGTCATCGTGTAGGTATGCACCGGCCGGTAGTCGATCCTCACCTCGCGCGTCGTGAAGTCGAGCCAGGCGAGCGTGTGCTTCATCCAGTTCTTGTCGTCGCGGTTCGGGAAGTCTTCGCGCGCGTGGGCGCCACGGCTCTCAGTGCGGTTGACGGCGGAATCCATCGTGACGACCGCCTGTGCAATCAGGTTGTCGAACTCCAGCGTTTCGACAAGGTCGGAGTTCCAGATCAGGGAGCGATCGAACACCTTGGTATCGCCGACGCCGCCCAGCACCTGGTGAATAAGCTTCGAACCCTCCTCCAGGACTTCACCCGTCCGGAACACGGCACAATTTGACTGCATGACCTTCTGCATGCTGATGCGAATTTCGGCGGTCGGCGTCGAGCCGTCGGCATTGCGGAACTTGTCGAGGCGCGCCACCGGCAGCTCGGCGGAGTCCTTCGGCAGCTCGGCGTGCTTTTCGCCCGGCTCGATCAACTCGGCGCAGCGCAGTGCCGCCGCCCGGCCGAACACCACGAGATCGATCAGCGAGTTCGAGCCGAGTCGATTGGCGCCATGAACCGAAACGCAGCCGGCTTCGCCAAGCGCCATCAAGCCGGGCACAATCGAGTCAGGATCGCCGTTCTTCTTGGTGACGACCTCGCCGTGATAATTGGTGGCGATGCCGCCCATGTTGTAATGCACTGTCGGCAGAATCGGAATCGGCTCGCGGGTCACATCGACGCCGGCAAATATCCGAGCGCTTTCCGAAATTCCCGGCAGCCGCTCATGCAGCACCTCGGGGTCAAGGTGATCGAGGTGCAGGAAAATGTGATCCTTGTTCCGGCCGACACCGCGCCCTTCGCGGATTTCGATCGTCATTGCACGGGACACCACGTCGCGCGAGGCCAGGTCCTTGGCGGAGGGTGCATAGCGCTCCATGAAGCGCTCGCCTTCGGAATTGGTGAGATATCCGCCTTCGCCGCGCGCGCCCTCGGTGATCAGGCAGCCGGCGCCGTAGATTCCGGTCGGATGGAACTGCACGAACTCCATATCCTGGAGCGGCAGCCCGGCCCGCAGCACCATGGCGTTGCCGTCGCCCGTACAAGTGTGCGCGGAGGTGCAGGAGAAATAGGTGCGCCCATATCCGCCGGTCGCGAGTATCGTCATATGGGCGCGAAAGCGGTGGATGGTGCCGTCGTCGAGCTTGAGCGCCACCACCCCGCGGCAGCGGCCCTCGTCCATGATGAGATCGATCACGAAGTATTCGATGAAAAACTCGGCCGCATGCTTGAGCGCCGCGCCGTAGAGCGTGTGCAACATGGCGTGCCCGGTGCGGTCGGCCGCCGCGCAGGTGCGCTGGGCAGTGCCTTTGCCGTAATGGGTCGTCATGCCGCCGAATGGCCGCTGGTAAATCTTGCCCTCTTCGGTGCGCGAGAACGGCAGGCCCCAGTGTTCGAGTTCGTAAACCGCCGTAGGGGCATTGCGGCACAGATACTCGATCGCATCCTGATCTCCGAGCCAGTCCGACCCCTTGACGGTGTCGTACATGTGCCAGCGCCAGTCGTCCTCGCCCATATTGCCGAGCGAGGCCGCAATGCCGCCCTGCGCCGCAACCGTGTGCGAGCGGGTCGGGAATACCTTGCTGATGCAGGCGGTCCGCAGACCGGCCTCGCTGCATCCCACCACGGCGCGCAGGCCAGAGCCGCCGGCGCCGACCACGATGACGTCGTAGGTATGATCCTCGATCGGATAGGCCCGCCCATTGACCGAAGGGGCGGCGCCGTTTCCTGATCCGTTGGTGGACATCGGCTCAAACTCCAAACGACAGCTTGAGGATCGCGTAAATCGACGAGAATCCCGCCGCGATGGTAAAGAAGGTGTTGAGGATCAAGAGCGCGTACTTGGCGCGTTCTTCATGCACGTAATCCTCGATGATCACCTGCATGCCGATTCTCATGTGGTAGAAAACCGAAATGATGAACAGCACCATGACGATCGCGACCGGGGTCGAGCCAAGAATCTGGACAACCGAGGCGTGATTGCGCCCGATCAAAGAAATGACAATCAGCACTGCCCCGATGGTGAGCGGGATGTTGGCGATCGCGGTCAACCGCTGCCGGATGAAATCGTCAGTGCCGGATTTCGCCGAGCCGTAGCCGCGCACGCGGCCGAGCGGCGTGCGCATGTTCGAGGGACGCCAGGTATCCGCCGACCACCCACAAAATGATCGTCAGCAGGATCGATCCGACCAAATTGGCGCGCAGCAGCCACTCCCGCTCGGCCGCGCCGAAGCCGCGGCCGGTATCCCATATCAGGTACCGCATCCCGCCGAGCATGTGATGGATCAGGGCCCAGGTGTAGCCGAACAGAACGATGCGGCCGATGAAGCTCGCAGCCGCAGATTGAAACGCTGCGTAGGCGCCGGGGCCTGACACCGCGGCTAGCAGCCACCAGACCAACAGCAAAGTGCCGACGTAGAGTGCGGCGCCAGTGATCCGATGCACGATGGACATCATCATCGAGAGAATCGGCCGGTAAATCGTCAGATGCGGCGACAGCGGCCGCTCGGCGGGGACCTTGGCTTCAGCCATTTTGTCAATCCACAATCGCGACGGCATCCTTCAAGCAGATGCGGCGCATGAGCACAATGTCAACCTTCCCGCGCTTTGCACGCATCGCGACATGCGCAACCCCCCTCCCTACCCTCCCGGCATGCGGGGGAGGGTAGGGAGGGGGCTCGGCTGGTAGATAGTCCGTATCGGGTTCGCTGGGGAGAGGTTCGAGATCTTTTCTGCACAGGTTAACCCTACTATCACGTCGTCGCCCCGCTTGACCAGCAACACCGCGACCCGAGTGCATCTACCGCGGAATCAGGGCCCAATAATCAAGGTCCAGAATCACCGCCGGATCGTACTCCTCGCCCGATTTGTCAGGAAAGTCCGAGCCAGGTCGGTTCTTGGCGGCAACGAGACGAAGCCGCAGGGCGCCGACGTCGGTACGGTCTGGCAGGGCCGCCCGTTCGGTCACCTCGGACCAGGCAAATACCGTGTCGCCGGCGAATAGCGGCGCGACGTGCCGGCCGCCATTGATGCCGGCAATATGGAACGCATTGGCGAGCCCGTTGAAGGACAATGCGCGGGCGAGTGAAATCACGTGCCCGCCATAGATGAGCCGGCGACCGAACCGCCCCTTTCCTTGGGTGAATTGGTCAAAATGAACCCTCGCCGTGTTCTGGTAGAGGCGGGTCGCAAGCTGGTGCTCCGCTTCTTCCACCGTCATGCCATCCACGTGGTCGATGCGCTCGCCCGGTGCATAATCGCCGAATCTTTGGGCGCTGCCGGCGAGAGCATAATCGTAGGCGGCGCCGCGAAGGGGCGGGCAGGCCGCGCCGATGTCGTCGGGTGCAACGAGCTTCGGCAATGAGGGTACATTTTTTCCAGGCGGTGGAGCGCTCTCGTCGCGTTTTCGCACCATGACCCAGCGGACGTATTCCAGAACCGCAGTGCCGGCCGCATTGAACCCGGTCGAGCGGACATAGACGACGCCGGTTTTCCGGTTCGAGTTCTCGTTGAGGCCGATAATTTCGGAGCTGGCGGACAGCGTATCGCCCGGATAGACCGGCGCCAGAAAGCGGCAGTTCGCGTACCCCAAGTTGGCGACGGCGTTGAGGGAGATGTCCGGGACGGTCTTGCCGAACACGATGTTGAAGACGAGAAGGTCGTCGACCGGAGCATTGGGGTAGCCGATCGCGCGGGCGAAATGATCGGATGACTGCACCGCGAAACGCGAACCGTACAGCGCCGTATAGAGCGAAACGTCGCCGGCCGTGACGGTGCGCGGCGTCGCATGCGTGATGACCTGGCCGAGGCGGAAATCCTCGAAGTAGTTGCCGGGATGGTTTTTCATCATGACGATATCTCGTGCTCGATTGCTGCGAATGTGCGCGACTTCCCGGCCGCATGAGGTTAGCATGTTCTGCAGTCATGTCGCCTTCGCATTGGCTAAAGCTCATGGAACATCGCCCGGATGGCGCAAAACATCGCGGCTCAAAGAGTGGATTGATCGCTTTAAAATCACATTGGCGTCATCGCTGGGCTTGCCCTGGGCGACCCGAAGGAGATCACGAGCGCGTGAGCTTCGAAACTCAGCGATGTACCGCGACGTATCTTGGTGCGACGAGGAAGAATGGTTGCACCATTCGAACTCGTCGCCGAGGCGCCTCGGCCCATTCAACTCCCTGCAACACAAATCTTGCGCCAGCTATTGCCTTCGGCTGGCGCGCCTGCCAATCGGGCGTTGTCACCGGGCCGAGACGTCAGCTATTTGCGGATGCGGGCGATCATGTCCGGTGTAAGGACTAAAGGATGTCGTCAGAAACTGCAGACGCCAAGCCCACCCACCTTCCCGGCGTGTCGTCGGGCTCCAAAATGGTGATTCACCCCCGCTGGGTTCGGATCACCCACTGGACCAACGTCGTTGCCATGTTCGTGATGATCACGTCGGGCTGGCGGATTTACAACGCTTCGCCGTTATTCGACTTCACGTTTCCGCCGGAGATCACGATCGGGGATGCGTTCGACGGGCTTCCGGGCGCATTGCTCTGGCATTTCGCCGCGATGTGGCTTCTTGCCGTGAATGGGGTCATCTATGTTGCGCTCGGCATCCTCAGTGGGCGGTTCCGTCGCAAGCTATTGCCCATCCATCCGCTGGAGGTCATTCACGATCTGCGCGCCGCCTTGACCGGCAAGCTCTCTCACGACGATCTTTCCGTCTACAACGCGGTGCAGCGCCTGTTATACGCAGGTGTGATTGTAGCGGGCGTCGTGATCGTGCTATCGGGTGTTTCGATCTGGAAACCGGTGCAGTTCCAGGAACTTACTGCCGTTTTCGGCGGGTATGATGCGGCACGCTTCGTTCACTTTTTCGCGATGGCGACCATCGCGGGCTTCTTGCTCGTCCACATTATTCTCGCGATCTTGGTGCCGAAGAGTCTGCGTGCCATGATACTGGGTCGCTGAAGGCCCTCCTGACCCACCCCGCAGGCCGGGAGGGCAGGGAGCCGTAGGATGGGTTGAGCGCAGCGAAACCCATCATGGTCCCCTCCGCACGGCGCGGTCGATGATGGGTTTCGCTTCCGTTTAACCCATCCTGCCGGCTGACAGGAGAAGGCGACCAAAGGAGCCGAGGAGAGGCCGATGTCAAAGGCTCGAAAAATTATTCCTGGTGTCGATCCGAAGCTGCTGATCAAAGACGCCGCGAAGCTCCTTCCTGATCCGTCGCGCCGGCTATTTCTGCGCGGCGCCACCAGCCTCGGCGCCATCACGTTTTTGACGGGCTGCGACATCGTCGACGAGGACACCGCCGCCAAGGCCTTGTTGACGATTTCCCGGTTCAATGACCGCGTTCAGGCATTGATATTCAACCCCAACAAACTCGCCCCCACCTACCCGGAAAGAGCAATCACGCGGCCGTTCCCGTTCAACGGCTACTATCCGGAGGAGGACGCGCCGGAGGTCGACGGAGAAACCTACATGCTCGAGGTCGGGGGCCTCGTCGAGAACAAAAAGCCGTGGACGCTTGAGGAGCTATATGCATTGCCGCAGGAGAAACAGATTACGCGGCACGTCTGCGTCGAAGGCTGGAGCGCCATCGGGTCATGGACCGGCACGCCGCTGCGCGACTTCCTCCAGCGCGTCGGCGCCGACCTGACGGCGAAATATGTCTGGTTCCAATGCGCCGAGGGCTATTCCAACACCATCGACATGCCGACCGCGCTACATCCGCAGACCCAGATGACCTTCAAGTTCGATAACGAGATTCTACCACGCAAGTACGGATTCCCGATGAAGATCAGGATTCCGACCAAGCTCGGGTTCAAGAACCCCAAGTATGTGATCGGCATGCATGTGATGAACCAGAATCTCGGCGGATATTGGGAAGACCGCGGGTACAACTGGTTCAGCGGCATTTAGGTCGAGCGCCTGTGACTGCCGATCCCGTATGGCGCGGTTATCAGTCCTTCTACGAAGTCGATATTCCGTTGGAGGTTTCGGCGTCGACGTGGCTGCGGCTGCTCGACCCTGCCGAGCCTGTTGCCGGGGCGCTGGCATGGAACGGGCCGGCCGCCGTCGGCCTCGTCCATCATATCTGGCACCGTTCCTGCTGGACCACCGGCGACTATTGCTATCTTCAAGATCTTTTCGTGTCCCCGGCGCACCGCGGCTCAGGCATCGGTCGCAAACTGATCGAACACGTCTATGCCGAGGCTTCGCGCGAGGGCTGCGCGCGGGTTTACTGGCTGACCCATGAAACGAACGCCACTGCAATGCGCCTCTACGACGGTGTCGCCGAACGCTCGGGCTTCGTCCAGTACCGCAAGAACCTTTTGCCGGGCGTCTTCCGCCCTGCCAAGGAAGCATGAACGAGGTCTGGATCGTCATGCTGTTCATGGTCATCGAGCGATTTCGCGACAATGATATGATCCCGATCTATCAGCGCTTGCGGGACGTTGGGCGTTCGCTGCCGGAAGGTCTGGAATACGTTGATAGCTGGGTAGAGCCCAACTTTGGCCGTTGCTTCCAGCTCATGCGCTGCGGCGACATGAGGCTCCTGCAAAAATGGGTCCTGCAGTGGCGGGGTTCCGGCGCAACCTTTGAAATCATTCCTGTTGTGCCAAGCAAGGAAACGAGGGAGGTCGTTGCTCCTTATCTCGAACCGTCGTCGGAAAATTAAGCTGAGACGTACCTCCACGCCCCGCCTTGTCAAGCGCTTCGTCGCCATCTAGCAATTCGCGCTGCCGACAATCGCCGGCCCCACATCACGCGAGGTTTCCGCCATGCCCACCCACAAGCTCCTCCTGCTTCCCGGCGACGGCATCGGGCCCGAGGTCATAGCCGAGGTGAAGAAGCTGATCGCCTGGATGAACGTACGCGGATTGGGCCATTTCGAAACCGAGGAAGGCCTCGTCGGCGGCGCCGCGTATGATGCCCACAAGGTGGCGGTGACAGAGTCCACCATGGCCCAGGCGCTCGCTGCCGATGCGGTGATCTTTGGCGCGGTGGGTGGCCCCAAATGGGATGCGGTGCCCTACGAGGCGCGGCCCGAGGCGGGATTGCTAAGGCTGCGCAAGGATCTTGGCCTGTTCGCCAACTTGCGCCCGGCGATCTGCTACCCGGCGCTGGCCGAGTCCTCAAGCCTGAAGCGCGAGGTGGTCGACGGCCTCGACCTCGTCATCGTGCGCGAGCTGACCGGCGGCGTCTATTTTGGCGAGCCCAAGACCATCACGGACCTCGGCAACGGCCAGAAACGCGCCATCGACAC
>WNFL01380208.1_pt1 | contig 12931 bp, 8 predicted proteins | sample 5400361 | NCBI WGS metagenome assembly WNFL01 (sample SAMN13153351, study PRJNA577476) | soil metagenome | isolation source: 40 cm soil on Douglas fir-dominated hillslope | place: USA:California | collected 2013-09-17
GCACTGTGGTCGCCTCGGCCTTCTTGGTCCTTCAGGATGGCGGCGTTCCGGTGTTGCGGAAAGCATTCCTGTCAGAGCGCGGCGCTGGTCATTCGGTTGCAGCCTTGCGATTCGTAGCGGGGGTCCGTTCTGCCGCAGGCCAGGCCGTCCCAGTACTGTATCGTGGCTCTACCCGCGGCTGGCAGGTGGCAGGGAATTCCTGATCGAATTTTACAGTTTTTAGCTGATGGTAAACCGTTCCCGCGCACATCAGTGTATCGTCGAGTGGGATTGCCCACTCCAGCCCAATGAAGAAAGGCCCAAGCCCTCGGCGGCCAGTCAGAGTCTTTATTGCGGACTCGAGCAGTATGGGGTGTCAGTTGATGGTGAGGGCTCTGCTACAGAGCCGCCAAGCGATTAAGGTGGTGGGCTCTGCTACAGAGTCGGTGGAGATCCTCAAGGGACTGGGCGAGAATTCCTCCGACGTTCTGATTATAAGCGCTGATTTAAAAGACGGGCCCGCTGCGGGCTTTCGAGTGGTGCAGGAGGCACGGGTTTCTTACCCCCATATTCGTATCATCGTGCTGCTCAATTCTCCCGAGCGGGCCGTGGTCGTGGAAGGGTTTCGGGTAGGGGCCGACGGAGTATTCTCCCGTAACGAACCCTTTGAGATGCTATGTAGGTGTATCCGCGCGGTGTACAGGGGGCAAATCTGGGCTAGAAGCGAGCAGCTGCGTTTTGTCATTGAAGCCATACCTCAGAGCGACGCGCGGACCATCAAAAATGCCAACGGGGCAAAACTGCTGACGAAGAGGGAGGAAGAGTTAGCCCAATTGGTGGCCGAAGGCCTCACCAACCGCGACATTTCCCGTCAGCTCAATCTGACCGAGCACACGGTCCGTAATTACCTGTTTCGGATTTTCAACAAACTAGGCACCTCGAACCGGCTTGAACTGGCCCTTTACGTCATCAAACATAAAGGAACAGAGCAAGGCTCAGATTTCGGCGCGGCGTTTTTCGCCGAGCCTGGCCGACCGCTCTGCGACACCGGCTCTTTGGTTTGAGTTGCGGCATTTGAAGAGCGGCGATATTCCTGGACCCTTTCATTGGAACGCACTTCCAATGTAGGTGAATCTTTAAAGGTAAAAAACGCCCCAAGTTGTCGTTGGCGCCGTGATAGCAGAACCGGGGAGCAAGGAGACGCACAAGCCTACGACTTCGCCTTGGATGCTATGAACGAGCCAGGGCTGATTTGAGGAACGTAGGACGGCCTGCTACATCCTACTTGGGTTTCCCACATCGGACCCAATGAAGAAAAGGCCAAGACCGGGGAAGCCAGCCAGAGTCTTTATTGCAGACTCGAGCAGCATGGCCTGTCAATTGATGGGGAGGGCTCTGCAACAGAGCCGCCAAGCGATTAGGGTGGTGGGCTCTGCTAGTGAGCCGGTGGAGATCCTCAAGGGACTGGGCGAGAATTCCTGCGACGTTCTGATTATAAGCGCTGATTTAAGAGACGGGCCCATCACAGGTCTTCGCGTGGTGCGGCAGGTAGGGCTTTCTTACCCCGATCTTCGCATCATCGTGCTGGTCGACTCACCCGAGCGAGCCGTGGTCGTGGAAGGGTTTCGGGCAGGGGCCGACGGAGTAATCTCCCGTAACGAACCCTTTGAGATGCTAAGTAAGTGCGTGCGCGCGGTGTGCGGGGGGCAAATCTGGGCTAGAAGCGACCAGCTGCGTTTTATCATTGAAGCTGTGGCTAAGAGCAAGCCACAGCAGATCAAAGGCGCCAGCGGGGCAAAACTGCTGACGAAGAGGGAGGAAGAGTTAGCCCAATTGGTGGCCGAAGGCCTCACCAACCGCGACATTTCCCGTCAGCTCAATCTGACCGAATTTTCAACAAACTAGGCACCTCGAACCGGCTTGAACTGGCCCTTTACGTCATCAAACATAAAGGAACAGAGCAAGGCTCAGATTTCGGCAGCGCTTTTTTGGCCGAGCCTGACCCGGTACCCGCAGCACCGGCTCCCAGGAATGGGTTGCAGCATCCGAAGAGGGGCGATATTTCGCACCTTTCTCGCTGTTCATGACAGATTGCAAGGCGTCGAGCACTTCCTGGACCCTTCATTGGATCTTCACCTACTTCCAATCAGAGTGAATCTGAAGTAGGAAATGCCTCATCGCACGACCAGCGGCTAGAATGCAAAAAAGTCCCACATCTTTGGCGCGGTGGCAGCAGAGCCTGGGAGCGTGTTGACACCCAAACCTTCGAGCATGAGGCGAAGCACGGTTTCATGTTGGTAGAGCGTTGTCGATCGAAATGCGACCTTAGAAAACCGTGGACTGACCAAAACCGCCGCGATTTGCCCCCCGCCGTCTGTGTCATCAGTGGCTGACTCGTCGAAGGCAATGATGAGCAGTCCATCGTTTTGGAACAATGGGTTCTTAATCAGCGGATCTATGTTCGCCTTCAGCCAATTGTCCGCCACTCCCAGACCGCAGTTGTGCGCATCATCACACGCGTTTGGCACGATGAACGAATAGTTGGGCAGGTTCCCACTGACCAGGTCCATCGAGAATTGGGTGAATGGCACGAGATTCTGTTGCTGCGTTGGACTATTCTGCACGTCCGTCATATACGCCAGCGGATTGTGGCGAACGTAATAGTTTCCGCTGTCGCCGCCTGTGTAGCCCACGGAAGGCAGATCCTCCGCGTACGACTTCCAGGTCTTGCCCGCGGCCAGCAGTTCGCTCACTACGTTGTCCGCAGAAACCGGAAAGCTCGATGGAGTCTGGCTATCGTTGTTCGTGAGGGTTTGCCCAGTCGTCAACATAAAATAGTTACCTATGGATGGGTGCGTGTTCGCGTAGTACTGGGTCGCAAGGCCGAATTGATTTATCAAGCCATTCAAATAAGGCATGGAGGCACTGCCGACCACGTCGGAGTAGTTGTGGTTCTCTTCAACCACAAGGAAGACATGTCCGAAGAGCGCTGTGAGCGGCGGTGGAGGCAGTGTTGCAATGCTCATAGGAATTGCAGCAGACGCTGAACCACCGACGCTGTCGCTCACTTGGACGTCAAGTGTGAAAGTACCGGAGACGGTCGGTATTCCGGCGATGCTCCCACTCGAAGGCAATAAGTTAAGTCCAACAGGGAGTGAACCACCCAACACCGACCAAGTATAGGGCGGAGTCCCACCTGTGGCTTGGAGTGGGAAGCTGTACGCAGCCTGCATCTGACCGGCGGGCAGGCTGTTGATGATGCTGATCGATGAAGGCGGATTCACCATCAGCGTCGCGGCGTTGCTGGTCACGCTGCCCGCTGCGTTGGATACCACGACATCGAAGGTCGAGTTGTTGTCCGCAGTGGCAGTCGCGGGCGTGGTGTAGCTGGACGAAGTTGCTCCCGTGATGTTCGTGCTGTTCTTCTGCCACTGGTAGCTCAACGGGGCCGTGCCAGTGGCCCCCACGGTAAAGGTGGCACTCTGACCCGCCGTCGCGGTCTGACCGGTCGGCTGCCTGGTGATTGAGGGCGCCACCGCAGCCGGATTGACCGTGAGCGTCGCGGCGTTGCTGGCCACGCTGCCCGCTGCGTTGGATACCACGACATCGAAGGTCGAGTTGTTGTCCGCAGTGGTAGTCGCGGGCGTGGTGTAGCTGGACGAAGTTGCTCCCGTGATGTTCGTGCTGTTCTTCCGCCACTGGTAGCTCAACGGGAGCGTGCCGGTGCCCCCCACGGTAAAGATGGCACTCTGACCCGCCGTCACGGTCTGACTCGCCGGCTGCGTGGTGATCGAGGGGGGTGAAACACGACCTTGAACTGTTGAGCCAGTTGATCCACCGCAGCCCATCAGACCTATAGCGATCAACGCGAAACATGGCCCTACAATGAAAACTCGGAAAGGCATCAGAGATCGGCCTCGCGAGCAAATCCGCCACAAAGTCACTTACGTTCGTGAGACTGAAGACCAGCACAAAATCGGCCAAAGACTACCCTGTCTCGGCATCGTGGTAACCTCGGGCCCCGAACTTCGAGTGCGAGGTTCCCCTTCCTACCTTCCCCGTTTGCGTCTCTTAGCTCGACAGGCTCTTCCAAATGGAAGCGGATCCCTTTTGTGGGGATTGTAAAGTCCATCCACTCTTCGGCCGAGTACTGAGCTCCCAAACGAGACGAATGCGACGCACGCTACGCGAGCCTTCGTGAGAGCGCAAGGGACCGAATGTCTTCCTAATGTGGAGTCATTTGTTAGAGGAGGACATAAGACCTTTGTACCTAGCGCCACCTGACTTCTGTACCCAGCGCCGCGTGGAAAACAGACTGGGTCGATCACGTCAGACAAATGCCTTCCAATCAACGGACATTCCGCTTCTTGTGGGCGCCCTGGATGCGCATACGGTGAAGTTTAGCGACCTCGATCGAGGTGACGGGTGGACGGGCCAAGACACACCCGAAAAGTCATTCGGTTCCCTTTGGAGACACCGCTTGTGTTTTCGTGGACGGACAGCGGAATTGAAAAGCAGGGCGAAGGCCGCACTCGTGACATTAGCGAGATGGGAACATTCGTTCTGTCCAGTACCTGCCCGTCAGTGGGGACTGAGATCAGCTTCAAGATCTTCCTCCCAGTGCTCCCAGGCTCTGAACGCCAAACACGGGTGGAAGCGGTGGGGAAGGTTCTGCGCGTCGAACAGGCACGCGGGCACGAGGGATGCGATGGTTTTGCGATCTTGACTCGGCGCACGCTTTTGCGGGTTGACAACGATATCCATGCGCGAGGAGAGAGTGGTGCAAACGCGTCGCGATTGAGTTGAGCGGTTTAGTCGTTACATGGTTCCAGGCATTAGGACCCTAGGGCAGATGCTGACGATGCGGGACTGGGGACGGGTGGCCGACTGGGAACGGACATCGTTCTGTAAGTCACAGGGCGAAGCTACGTCTATATTACGACGCAGAGGGGCGGAAGCGAGAAAACCCGCGCGACTGCAGCTACTAAACGGAGACCATATGGCTGGACAGAACCTCAAACACAACTGGTACGCGGTTTGCACGCGCCACCAGCACGAAAAAACTGCGGCTCGAATCTTGGAGCACAAAGAGTTTGAGGTTTTTCTACCGCTCTATAAGGCGCGCCGTAGATGGCAAGATCGCGTCAAGGAGATCTCTGTTCCGCTTTTCCCTGGCTACCTGTTTGTCAGGGACGGACTCGAGAGATGGCTTCCGATCCTCACTACCCCTGGGGTCTGCAACATCGTCAGCTGCGGAGGGCGGCCAGCCGCCATTCCATGTTCAGAGATCGAAGCGGTACGGCGAATTGTTGAAAGTACGTTGCGCGTTGAACCTCATCCCTTTTTGAAGTCTGGCGACTGGGTCAGAGTCAAGTATGGCCCTATTGCAGGGGTGGAAGGCATCTTGCTTAGGAAGAAGAGCATCGCTCGATTGGTTCTTTCCGTGGAAATGCTTGGAAAATCTGCTGCTGTAGAGGTTGATGCGACCCACGTCGAGCACATACCTGCCGGAGGGCTTAGGATCGATCTCAACCTTCGAACCAACTCTATTTCTGTGCGGACAGCTGGGCGCCCCTCGGTGTCCGCGGCGTAAGCCGACCCGGCACGCTGGTACTGCGCCCACCCTGCGATGCTGCGTTTACGTCTGACTGACAAATTATCAAATGTTCAATTTACGGACTTGCGATTTACGGACTTCACGGACTATCGGCTCGTCAACGCGCTCACAAATCGGGGCACTTTACAGACAGTTGAAGGAGTATATCGAGAGGAACCTGAAAGGGCTACCTCATCGAGGTGAAAGAGCCGCCTGTTTTGCAGTGCTACTCGTGCTCTTATTCAGTGTGGCTGCGGTCTTACGTAGACCGACAGTCCAAGAGAGCGCTGATACAACTCCTGTCAACGGTCGTTTTGTGGCCGCCACCTGGCCAGTTCATCGACCTCCATTCTTGGTCGGACCGTCGGTTCCCTTGAGGAAACATGGTTCAACAGTTCGCACTTTCGTGGCGGAAGGCTACGGCCCAAGCTCTTTGGCTTTCGAAGCCAATCAGGGCCAGACCGATCCAAGGGTGAAGTTCCTTTCAAGGGGTGTCGGTTTTGCCCTTTTTTTCACAGCGAATGAAGCCGTTGTGGTTCTGCGTCGGCCGACAGTCGATCATGGTCAATACTCCGCCGAACGAGATGCGGGATTTACAACTGGGACGCCGACGCTCGACATCCAAGGCCGGACTGCCGAGTCCCCAACTCCTAACCCTGCTCCTGATGCACAAACCTTCGATGTGATGCGGATGCGTTTTGTCGGGGCCAACACGGAGGCTCATCTTGCGGGCTCCGAGCCACTTCCCGGCAAAGTGAACTATTTTATCGGCAATGATCCAAAACAATGGCGATCCGACATTCCCACCTACGCCCGGGTTCGCTACCAGGACGTGTACCCCGGCGTCAGCGTGGTCTACTACGGGACTCCAGGACAGCTGGAATATGACCTCGTGATTGATCCAGGTGTCGACCCAAAGGTCATCGTACTGGACTGCGAGGGCGCGAACAAAGTAAAAATCGATGCCCAAGGCAATCTTCGGCTCCTGATTCCGGGCGGCGAGGTGCTCCTGGGCAAACCCCGGATCTATCAAATGCCCACTGGCGGCCCGGCGCGGTGGAGAGGCATCGCTGGCGGGTACGTGCTCAAGGGCGGAGGGCACGTAGGATTTCAAGTGGGCGAGTATGACCGGAAGCAGCCGCTCATCGTCGACCCCGTGTTGAGCTATTCCACGTATTTAGGGGGGAGCGGATACGATTCAGGGGCCGCGATCGCTGTGGACGCCTCGGGCAACGCTTATGTCACAGGCTTTACTCGGTCGCCTAACTTCCCAGCCACGGCGGGATCCTTCCAAACTAGCTGCGGCACGACCGGGACGTGTAACGGATATTTTTGGGACGCCTTCATCACGAAGCTAACCGCCAATGGCCTGGTTGTTTACTCGAGCTTCCTGGGCGGGAGCGGAAATGACATGGGAAAAGCCATCGCCGTGGACGCCTCCGGCGCTGCCTACGTTACAGGACAGACGTTCTCGAACAACTTTCCAACTACGGCCGGAGCCTTCAAAACAACCAACAGCGGGGTTGGAGACGCTTTCGTGGCAAAGGTGAGCCCCGGGGGCACAGCGCTTCAATACTCGACGTACCTAGGCGGCAGCGGAACCGACAACGCTGAAGGCATAGCGGTGGATGGCAATGGCAATGCGTACGTAACGGGTCAAACCTACTCCACAGACTTTCCCACGGCCGCCCCAATCCAAGCCTCCAATGGCGGCAACCAAGACTCGGATGCTTTCGTGACGGAAATCAATAGCAGCGGTTCGGCCCTGGTGTACTCCACGTATCTCGGCGGCGGCAACCTTGACTGGGGACAGGCTATCGCGGTGGACCTTGCAGGCAACGCCTATGTTACCGGCGCGACCAAATCACCTGATTTCCCTCTGGCAAATCCTCTTCAGGCTATCTGCGGGGGTTGCCCGGGAAGCGCCGATGCCTTCGTGGCGGAGATCAGTCCAAACGGCGGTGCGCTCCTTCGCGCGACCTACCTCGGCGGTAGCAGCACTGACCACGGCTATGATATCGCAGTGGATATCACAGGTGATATCTACGTGACAGGATTTACTTATTCATCTGACTTTCCGACTACCCAGGGAGCGTACCAGACCTCGCTTGGGCCTGGTGGTGCGAGCGCCTTCGTTACCAAGATAGCGCCTAACTTCTCCGGGCTTGTCTACTCAACGTACCTCCACGGAAACGGGTTAGATTTTGGAAAGACTATCGCCGTCGATACTGGAAATGTCTTTGTTGGGGGGCAGACTTATTCCAGTTCTTTCCCCTTGACGAACGCTATCCAAGGCACGTGCAACAGCTCGAACTGTTACTACGGCACGGGATTCATTTCAGAGTTCAACGCCGCAGGCTCAGGTCTCGTTTTCTCCACCTATCTAGGGGGCAGCTACGTTGACCAAATTTCAAGTATCGCGCTGGACTCATCGGCGAACGCGTACCTAGCGGGAGAGGCTGGTTCGTCAAACTTTCCGACGGCAAATGCAGTTCAAGCGACCTTCGGAGGCAGCTACGCGGATGCCTTCGCTACACAAATCGCTCTCGCGCCTGCGGTCTCGCTCTCTCCGACGAGTTTGAGTTTCGGGAACCAGCCAGTGGGCACCACCAGCGGCTCACAAACGATTCTGCTGACGAGCTACGGTACGGCTCCTGTACACATTGCCAGTATTGCCGCGAGTGGGGATTTTGCACAGACCAATGACTGTGGGAATGGCGTGGCCGCCGGCTCGACCTGCACCATATATGTAACGTTCACGCCTACCACCACTGGGACTCGCGCCGGAACCCTGACCATCACCGAGAACGCCAGCGGTAGCCCGCAGACGGCGAGCTTGACGGGTGCCGCCGGCGCGCCGACGATCACCACTCAGCCGGCCAGCCAGACGGTCACCCTTGGCCAAACGGCGACGTTCAACGTGACGGCGACGGGCACGAACCCGTTGAGCTACCATTGGCAGAAGAACAGCACGAACATTGATCAGGCAACCTCGTCCTCCTACACCACCCCGGCCACCACATCAGCAGACAACGGATCCCGGTTCACCGTCCTGGTCAGCAACTCGGTGGGCAGTGTGACCAGCAATGCCGCGACACTGACCGTGAGCACGCCGCCATCGATCACCACGCAGCCTGCAAGCCAGACGGTGACCGCCGGTCAGACGGCCACCTTCACCGTGGCGGTGATAGGTACGAACCCGTTGAGCTACCAGTGGCAGAAGAACAGCACGAACATCACGGGGGCAACCTCGTCAAACTGCACCACGCCGGCGACTACCACGGCGGACAACAACTCGACCTTCGATGTGGTGGTAACCAACGGAGCGGGCAGCGTGACCAGCAATGCCGCCACGCTCACAGTGAATCCAGCCCCAACGTCACCTGCGGCCAATCCAGCCTCGTTGACGTTCACGAGTCAAATGGTGGGCACGACCAGCCCGGCTCAGACGGCCACCCTCAGTAACAATGGCGGCACGTCCTTGAGCATCACAAGCGTCTCGGTCACCGGCGCGAATGCTGGTGACTTCGCGCAAACCAGCACCTGCGGCACTTCTTTGGCCGCAGGAGGCAACTGCACCGTCAGCGTGGTCTTCTCGCCCACGGCAAGCGGGACGCGTACGGCCTCGGTCAGCATCGCGGACAATGCCGTCAACTCCCCTCAGAACATCCCGCTTTCGGGGACAGGCCTGACATCAGGCTGCACGAAGTTTGTCTCTCCCAGCGGTTCCGACTCGAACAGCGGCAGCTTGAGCTCGCCATGGCAGCATTTGCAAGTGGCTTTCAACGGCAGCGTGGCCGGCGATGTGGTCTGCTTGCGTGCAGGTACTTACCCGTCGCAGAGCAACACCACCTACAGCCAGGTAATGAACAAGAGTGGCACCGCAGGCAATCCCATCACGATCCAAGCCTTCCCCGGCGAGGTGGTAGTGGTACAGGGGAACACCCGCGTCAACGGGGCGTTTATCACCTTCAAGGGCACAGCGATGACCCCGCCGTATGCGCTGGTGTTCCAGATTGGCACCGCGGGCCTTGCCATCAACGGAATTGACGTGCTGAACACCCACGACGTGACTTTGGACCACGTGGAAATCGCAAACTTCGACTACCACGCCGCCTACAACCAATCCAACGGCTGCAACAACCAGGTCCTCGGCTCGTACATCCACGACAACGGCATAACCACCGGTGTGAGCGGGATTTCCTGGGGCTCAACTACGACGGGATGCACGAATGGCGGTCTTATCGCCAACAACGTCGTCGAGAACAACGGGACCGGAATTGGCCTCTATTCGGGTGGCAGCAAAACCATACCGGCGAACGTGACCGTAGAGGAGAATACTTTCGTCGATAACGCAGGCTACGGAATTGTGGTTTGGGGCGACAATAACATTGTAGCCAACAACGTCGCATACGGTAACGGCGACCACTTGAATGATCCTCAAGGCACGATCCATACAGGAGTGGCGAACGTCGTCGACCACAATGTTACGTTCAGCCCGACGAGCACTTCCAGGTGGGGTTGGTACTTGGCGGGCGGCTGTTGTCTCACAAACAACCTGGCGCAAGACCCGCTGTTCGTCAGCGCCCCAACTAAGAACTGGCATTTGACGCCTTCGTCACCAGCCATCAGTTTCAGCAACACGAACTACGTCGAGCCCGTTGACAAGGATGGAGTCACGCGCGGCCCGAGCTACGACGCTGGCGCTTACCAATTCGTATCGGTTTCGCTCTCCCCGAATAGCCTGACTTTTGCCAGCCAGAGTGTCAACACAACCAGTACGCCTCAGACGGTCAACCTGACCAATAGTGGCAACGCAACTTTGAGTATCACCAGCATCTCAATCACCAGCACGAATGCGGGCGACTTCGCCCAGAGCAACACCTGCGGTACCTCTGTGGCTGGCGGTGGCAGCTGCGCCATCAGTGTGACCTTCACGCCTACGGCCACCGGGGCTCGCACCGGAACCCTGGCCATCACCGATAAGGCCAGCGGCAGTCCGCAGACTATCAGCTTGACGGGCTCGGGGCAGTAACCGTTCTGACTTCACGCGCAAATGGCAGAGATTGTCCTGAATTGCAGATTACAGCCGCGATGGCGCAGTAGGTCTGAGAGAGGTACATCGTCTAAGCACGGTTATTCAGAATCCTGGGGGAGAACTTCAGATGCCAAGGAAACGCTGGTTCGATCGATTTCACTTACGAGTTGCGAAGTTGTTGACGAAAAGACTCATGATCGGAATGTTTGCTGCTCTCTTCCTCCTTGTTTACTGCCTCAGGAGCCGTGTCATGGCACAGACACAGGATGTGGTGCTGGTGGGCGCGGCCGACATCGGCGGTTGCGGCCCGACCCCAGGCCACTCGGGGGCCACAGCGGCTTTGCTGGATTCCATACCAGGTACGGTATTCGTGGCGGGCGATCTTGCGTATCCGAATGGAGCAGAAACCGAGTTCACAAGGTGCTATGACGCCACATGGGGCCGCCACAGGTCCAGGACAACCCCGATAGTCGGGGTTCACGACTTCATCGCTCCTAACGCTCAGGGTTACTTCAATTATTTCGGGACGATCGCAGGTGATCCGAACAGGGGCTACTACAGCTACAACTACGGTGCGTGGCACGTCGTCATCATCAATGATATCTGCTCAAGTTCAAGCGGCGTGAACGGCTGCACCGCCACCTCACCGGAGGGCCAATGGCTACAATCTGATTTGGCTGCCAACCCGACGACCTGCACGGTGGCGATTTGGCATCAGCCGCTTTATACCTCCACGAGCAGCGCTGTCACGACTGCAATGAAACCATTTTGGCAGATCCTCTACAATGCAGGGGCAGATCTGGTGATCAACGGCCATGCCCACAACTACGAGCGCTTTGCCCCGCAAGATCCCAGCGGCAATCTGGACCTGACAAAAGGTCTCCGCGAATTCGTCGTTGGTACGGGTGGCGAATCGCTCCAGGCCTTCACTACTACCGCGCCCAACAGCGAAGTCCGCAATAGCAGCACCTATGGCGTATTGAAGCTAACGTTGCACGCAACCAGCTACGATTGGCAGTACTTACCCGTCGCAGGTCAAACTTTCACCGACTCAGGCTCCCAAGCTTGCCATTGAGGGTAAACCGCTGCTTCTGGCAGCACCACCGAAAATCGCACAAGGGGAAGGCGAGGAGAAATATCCATGCGTAACAGAATTCTATGTTGCTTCGGAACTGGGCTTTTTCTTGTGACGGTTGTGTACGCGCATGCAGCCCAAGGAAGGCCAGTGGCTTCCACACCCGACGGACTGACCGCGGCACTGGGGCCCAGAACTACTGCTCAAGAAGCAGCGGAGCATCCTGAGCTACATCGCCGGAATCCGCGATACCAGTTGTGTAAAGACGACGTCCTACAGCTGAATTTCGCTTTGACTCCAGAGTTTAATCAGATGGTCACCGTCCAGCCAGATGGCTTCATCACTCTGCTCGGCGTGGGCGATCTGCACGTGGAAGGACAAACGGTTCCTGACGTCACTGAGTCGATTCGAACTGCCTACGCGAAAACATTGCACAGCCCCATCCTCACGGTCCGGCTCATAGATTTTGAAAAACCTTACTTTATCGCAGGTGGAGAAGTCGGGCATCCAGGGAAGTTTGAATTGCGTGGAAACACGACGTTGACACAGGCGGTAGCCATTGCGGGCGGTTTCACAGAAAGCTCGAAACACTCACAAGTCTGGCTTTTCCGCCGTGTTTCGAACGATTGGGTGGAAACACAGAAGTTCGACCTAAAGAAAATGCTCAAGAGCGGCAATTTACGTGAAGACGCGCATCTGCGACCTGGTGACATGCTGTACGTCCCCAGGAACACCTATTCGAAGGTGAAACGCTTTATTCCCGTCGCCACGCTGGGAACGTATTTCAATCCAGGGTTGTAACCGCCGCACCTTGAATTTGGCCAAGGAGGTTAATCATGGACGAAGTGAAATATGGGAGACACAATGGCCACAATGTCTCCGCGCCCTCTTTTTCGTTGCGAGACTTGCTGAGTGTAGTGTTTCGCCGCAAGCGACTGATGCTGCTCTCCTTCGTGGGACTCTTATTGGGCGCCGTTCTCGCAATGGTAATCTTGCCTTCGACTTATGAAGGGCAGATGAAAATCCTCGTGGAGCGCGAACGTGTCGACCCTGTCGTATCCACTCAGGGCAATGTAATCGAAGCTGACCGCAACCTGACTCCGGACGAGATTTCATCGGAAGTTGAGTTGTTCCAGAGTCGCGACTCTCTCAAACAGACCGTCGTTGATTGCGGGCTCTATGAAGTCAAGAATCGGTGGTCTCTGGCCGCAATCAAGATGCGCGCGCTGGGAGCCGTCGGATT
>WNFL01169672.1_pt4 | contig 12930 bp, 10 predicted proteins | sample 5400361 | NCBI WGS metagenome assembly WNFL01 (sample SAMN13153351, study PRJNA577476) | soil metagenome | isolation source: 40 cm soil on Douglas fir-dominated hillslope | place: USA:California | collected 2013-09-17
TCCGAGCATCGGCGTCGACGCCTACGCCGCCGCCTTCATGCTGGGAGAGCTCCTCGCCAAGCAGCGCCACCGCCGCATCGCCTACGTGGGGTTCGCGCCGGCGAGGCCCGACATGGAGCGCGCCCGGGGACTCACCGCTTGCCTCAAGGCCCATGGGCTCAAGTTCACGCGCTTCGAGGTGCGCGCACCGACCATCGCGGAGGGCGAGCGCGTCTGTCCGGCGGTGGTGCTGCGCAAGGACCGCTTCGACGCGGTCGTCTGCTATAACGACATGGTCGCGATCGGTTTCCTCGGCGCGGCGCGCTCGCTCGGCGTCGACGTGCCGGGTGACATTTCGGTGGTCGGAATCGACAACATCCCCTTCGGCCGCTTCGTGAGCCCCGCGCTCACCACCGTAGACATCCAGAGCGAGCTCCTCGGCGAGGAAGGCGTGCGACTGCTGCTGCGCTGCATCGAGGGCGATCCCTCGGCCAAGGGACACATGAAGGTCGAGCCGCGCCTCGTAGTGCGCGCCTCCACGGGCAGCCGCTAGAACGCGATTCTGTTGACATCGCCGCCGCTCCTCATTAAATTAGGAAAACGTTTAACTGGAAGTCGGCCGAGAGGACGATGATGCAAAGCCCGTGGCGGAAACCATGCGCCGCGCTCGCCGCGGCCGCTTGCATGGGCGTGCTGGCGAGCGGCACGCCGCCCGAAGCCCGCATGGGCGACGTCGTGCAGGACCGCCTTTATCCGCAGCTCGATTACTTCTTCGAGAAGCTTCGCGCCGAAAAAGGGGCGGTGACGATCGACGGCGTCGTCGCGCTCGAGGCCAAGGACAAGTTCCTCCCCGGAAAGATCGCGATCGGCCTGACCCACCTGCTCCTCGACACGCCTCGCGACGACCCCCGGTTCAAGCGCTACCTCCAGGGATACCGGGACATCGCCGACCTGACTGTCGGCATGGACAACGAAACCTGGGGCGTCTACTACTACCTTCTGGCCGTGCGGAAACTGGAGGTGGCAGGGCTCCTCGACGAGGCGATCAGCGCCCCGACGCTCGCGAAGTTGAGACGGCAGCTCGATTGGCGCCGCTTCGTGAGCGTCCCCGATTACAAGCTCGTCAACCTGCCGACCAACTACTACGGCGTGGCGTTCAGCGTGGCGCGCCTGCGCATGCTCCTCGGCTGGGAGGACGACAGCGGCAGCCTGCACCTGATCGACAAGATGATGCGGCACTACGACGCCTACTCGGGAAAGTTCGGATTCTCCGACGAGACCGATGGCGAGGGGCGCTTCGATCGCTACAGCATCCTGCTCGTTGCGGAAGTCTGCCAGCGCTACGTCGAAACGGGGCTCGCCGTCACTCCCGAATTGAAGGCGTTGCTGCGCAAGTCCGCCGACATCGCGCTCGGCATCGGCAACACGCGGGGGGAAGGCTTCAGCTTCGGCCGCAGCATCGGGCCCTACGGCGATACCGCGATCCTCGAAATCCTTTCCGCCGCCGCGTATCTCGATGTGCTGACCCCGGAGGAGAAACAGTACGCCTACACGTACTCCACCCGGATCGTCGCGCGCTACGCCGACTTCTGGCTCAACCCGGCCATCCATTCAGTCGACATGTGGGGACAGGGCCGCCGCACCGATGCGTATCGCGGCAAGCATCGCATCCTGGGCGAGAACTTTTCATTGCTGCATCAGCTGCTGTCCGCCAACGAGATGTGGAAAAGGGCGGGCTTCGACGGCAAGCCGCCCACCCCGGACCTGAAGGCGTGGCTCGACAGGACACAGCCGCCGTTTCGCCTGACGTGGTTCGCGCGGGGCGAATACGACCGCGCGCTCGCGATTGTTCGCGACGGCGACCAGGTCTTCAGCCTCCTTCTGGTGAACGGCGGCACCGGCCAGCACGCCAACAGCCCCTACTACCCGCTCCCGTTCGCCAACGGCATCGTGGCCGGCGTCGCGGATAGCGGTCCCCGACATCCCCAGCTCATTCCCAGGTTCACGCTCGCCGATGGAACCGAGCTGATGGGGACGGCGTACATCAAGGACATCTCCGCGGATTCAAAGGACGGCCGCCACCGCGTCGCCTACCGGCAGGACGAATTGACGCGGCTCGGAGGCGAAGCGCCGGCCAAGGATCCGCGCATCCGGCTCGTTAGCGAATACGTGTTCGCGCCCGGCGTGATCACTCGAACGGACATCTACACCGCGGCAGCGCCCGTTGAAATCGACAAGCTGACGTTGGAGTTCGCGTCGTTCTCCGACGACGCAACGCTTACCGGCACTTCAGTCCATTTCGGCAGCGGCACCGTGCTCGCTTTCGAGGTCGAGGGCTTGAGCACGTGCAAGGCCGAGGGAACCGCCGGGAACGACCAATACAAATCGACCACCGGCGCCATGCGGACTCATGTCACGTGCGCCAGGGAACGCTTCAAGTTGATCGAGCCGCTCACCGTGAAATGGGTCCTCAGGTACCGACGGATGTAGCGGCGCGACGCCACACACAAAAACGACTTCGATAGAGGAGAGAGAAGTGCACCCCAGCCAACGAACCGCCTTCGCGTTGACCACCATTGCCGCCTCCGTGTTGCTCGCTCTTTCCGGCCTTGCCGCGCCAGCCTTCGCGCAGCAAGCCGCGCCCCCGACGCCCGAATCGGAGAAGGAGAAGGGCAAGGAAAAAGACAAGGGCGGCAGGCTCGAATCGATCGTCGTGACGGCCAACAAGCGCGTGGAAAAGCTCGAGAGCGTGCCGATGGCGATTTCGGTGATCGACGAAGAGACGATCCAACGCAACAACATCCGCGAGTTGGAAGACATCGTGGCCCTGACTCCCGCGCTCTCCGTCAACGCGGGCACCACCAGCGCCAACAACGCCATCACCATGCGCGGGGTGGGCACGCAGACCACCAGCATCGGGGTCGGGGGCGACGTGATCGTCATCATCGACGACATGCCCGTCGCCAACCAATTCCAGGCGTTCAGGGACCTTGCCGATATCTCGAGGATCGAGATCCTCAAGGGGCCGCAGAGCACGCTCTTCGGCAGGTCGGCCATCTCCGGCGCGGTCATCATCGTGACCAAGCCGATTTCCGGACCGATCGAGGGCCGCGCGTCGTACCTTCGGACGAGTGACGGCGAGTCGCGCATTGGCGCCTCGATCGGCGGCGAAGTGTCGGAGACTCTCGGCGTGCGCGTCGCGGCGAGCAGCACCGACTTTCCCGGAAACCTGAACAATCTCACCACTGGCGAAAAGGTCAACGGCTCGGGTGGCAAGACCTTCATGGCCAAGCTCGCGTGGCATCCCACGCGAGCGTTCGACCTGGATGTTTCCCCTTACTACAACGATTCCAGCAACACGCGAAGCGCGAACGCCCTGAACAAGTTCGTGATCTTCAATCCCGCCACGGGGGAACGGCAGCAGGCGGTACTCGCCGGAAGCAACACCCTGGGTCCCAACGGCACCTCCATTCCCGTGTTCCTGATTCCGGCCAACAGTCCGGGCACTTTCCCTGCGACCGCTACGTCGCTCAACGCCATTCCGGCCACGAGAGGGCTCGCGGGAATGACGCCGGGCGAGTGGAACCGGGATATTCGCCGGGACTATCCCGGTGGACTGGACTCCAACGACCGGGGCGTGGGCGTGCGGGCCACCTATGTGCTTCCCAATGACGTGACCTTGATGTCCATCACCTCCTACGACAAGTACCGTGCGACGGACTACTTCGACCGCGATTTCGGCGATGTTCCCGTCCTCGTCGTTCCGGCGGGCGCGCCCGTCACCGCCAATTCGATCCTCACCATTCCGGTGAGCGTCGGCAATCCGCAGCGAGGCACCTACGACATCCGCACGAAGACGCAGGAGTTCAGGCTCATCTCCCCCGACTCTGGCAAGCTTCGCTACCTCGTAGGAATCTGGCTGGCGAAGGACGAAACGTTCCGCTGGTTCAACCGCGGGGATTGCCGCGCGCCGACCGTGTGTTCCAGCGCTTCGGTCGGGGGACCGGTCGTGTACAAGGCCGATGTCTCCCACGTCAACAAGGCGCTCTTCGGCCAGGGGACCTGGGAATTCCTGCCGAGCTACACCGTTCTCGCCGGGCTCAGGACCAATTGGGAAACGTCGGGATACCACTTCGCGCGCAATTTCTTCACGGACGTGACGCCGGATACATTCGTCCCCGGCGCGGCGGCCACCAATGTCTTCTCGGTCACGGACCACGTCGAGCGATCCACGACCGGGAAGGTGAGCCTGCAACGCCAGCTCAACGAGCAGTGGATGGCCTATACGGCGGTGTCGACGGGCCACAAGGGCGTCGCGTACGACCTGCTGAGCGGGCTCAGCACGCTCACTTCGGCGCCGGTGCCGCCCGAGAACGCCGTCTCGGCGGAAATCGGAGTGAAGAGCAACCTGTTCGGCAACCGAATGGCGTTCAGCGCCACCGCATTCAATACCGAATTCCGCGACTACCAGCAGGCGATGACCGTGAGCCTCGGAGAAGGGGCGGGCACGGTGAGCAAGTTGTCGAGCCTGCCGAAGGTGCGCTCGCGCGGGATCGAGCTCGAAACGAGCCTGCTCGTGACGCGCGATTTCCACCTGAACGCGAGTTTTGCCTACACCGACGCCATCATCCGCGAGTGGAAAGCGGCGGCCTGCTATCTAGATCCAGCCAATGTCCGCGTAGGTACGACGGCGTTCGCCGCGAATGGATCGATCGCCGGGAGGAACAGCCGGTGCTTCCCCGCATTTCCGGGGGATACGGCGGGAGTACAGGACCTGGCCGGAGCGCCGATGTTCAATGCCCCCAAGCAGAAGCTCGTGATCGGCGGGATATATGACTTGCGGTTGCCGAGCCTGCCGTTCGACGCCTTCGTCAACGGCAACGTCAAGTACCAGAGCGCGATCACCACCAACATCATCCAGGACCCCGATTTCTACGCGCCGGCGTTTACCATCGTCGACATCGGCTTCGGCCTTCGGGACAAGAAGGACCGATTCAAGCTGAGCTTCCTGGTCAACAACCTGCTCGACAAGCAGTACTCGATCAACGGATATGGACAGACGCCCTCCTACCGGGGCTCCGCCGCATCCCCGGCATCCGTGACGATCACTGCATGGCGACCGGAGCGCGACACGTGGCGCTACTTCACGGTGCGCCTCGACGTGAAATTCTGAGCGAGCGGCGCACCGGAATGGAGAGGAGGTCCCCCGCCAAGCCCTGAAGCGGTGCGCCATTTGCGTCCTGGCCCCTCGCGGGTCCCCAAGCAGGGCATGGTCCGCTTGTTGCTAGATGGTATTCGGTTCCCATACCGAGACCGCCGCCATGAGAGAACTGGAGTGGGGTTGCGCATGCGGACAGCACGCAAGCGCTGAAGAGCACGAGGCCGCCGGCGAGCGAGCCGAAGTCCTCTCCGCGAAGGCGCTTAGAACCGCCGCGATTCGCGCCCTTTTCCCGAAGAACGAAGATCGCCGCCGCTTCCTCGGCGCGGTCGGCGCGCCCACCACGCTCGCCGCCATCTCCACCCTCCTTCCCTTCGGCGCGCTCGAGGCGATGGCCCAGGAAAAGGGAGCGATCGAGAAGAAGGACCTCAAGATCGGATTCATTCCGATCACCTGCGCGACGCCGCTCATCATGTCGACGCCGCTCGGCTTCTACGAGAAGCAGGGGCTCAACGTCACGCTGGTGAAGACCGCGGGATGGGCGCTCATCCGCGACAAGGTCATCAACAAGGAATACGACGCGTCGCACCTGCTGGCGCCGATGCCGCTCGCGATCTCGCTCGGCGTGGGATCGGGCGCGGTGCCGATGAATGTCGCCACCATCCAGAATTCGAACGGCCAGGCGATCACGCTCGCGTTGAAGCACAAGGACAATCGCGATCCGAAGAACTGGAAAGGCATGAAATTCGCCGTGCCCTTCGAGTTCTCGATGCACAACTTTCTCTTGCGCTACTACGTCGCGGAGGCCGGGCTCGATCCCGACAAGGACATCCAGATCCGCGTCGTGCCGCCGCCCGAGATGGTGGCGAACCTGCGCGCCGGCAACATCGACGGCTACCTCGGTCCCGATCCCTTCAACCAACGCGCGGTCTACGACCAGATCGGCTTCATCCATCTCCTCACGAAGGAAATCTGGGATGGGCACCCGTGTTGCTCGTTTGGCATGCGCACCGAGTGGGTGAAGGAGAATCCCAACACTTTCGCCGCGCTCTATCGCGCGGTGCTGAACGCCGCGGCGATGGCGGCGGGCCCGCAGAACCGCACGACGATTGCCGAAGCGATCGCGCCCGCCAATTATTTGAATCAGCCCGTGCCGGTGCTCGAGCAGGTCCTCACGGGCAAGTACGCCGACGGGCTCGGCAACGTGAAGAACGTGCCCAACCGCATCGAGTTCGACCCGGTGCCGTGGAATGCGCTCGGCGTCTGGATCCTCACGCAGATGAAGCGCTGGGGATACATCAAGGGAGACGTGCGCTACAAGGACATCGTCGACCAGGTCTACCTCATGACCGACGCGAAGAAGCGCATGAAGGAGGAGGGCATCCTGGCGCCCGCCGACATGCCGAAGAAGATCATCGTCATGGGCAAGCCTTTCGACGCGACGAAGCCGGACGCCTACGTTTCGAGCTTCAGCATCAAGAGAGCATGACGCTCGGCGCTCGCGCGGCCATTCTTTCCGCTCTGCTACTGGCCATTTGCCTCGGGGCGTGGCATCTCGCGACGCTGCCCAAATCCGGCGTCGCGCAGAACGTCGATCCCGAGTACGCGAAGCTGATGGGCCTCGACAAGCCGAAGACGGATGGGCTGCCGACGCTCGCGCAGATGGGTTCGACCGCGTGGAAGCAGCTTTCGAATCCATTCTACGATGCGGGCTCCAACGACAAGGGCATCGGCATCCAGCTTGGGTATTCGTTGGGACGCGTGGGGCTGGGCTTTACCTTGGCGGCTTTGGTTGCGATTCCGCTGGGGTTTGTCATTGGACTGTCGCCGCTCGTCTATCGCGCGCTGAATCCCTTCATCCAGGTGCTGAAGCCCATTTCACCGCTCGCGTGGATGCCCCTGGCGCTCTATACGATCAAGGATTCCGCCACTTCCTCGATCTTCGTGATCTTCATCTGCTCGCTCTGGCCGATGCTGATCAATACCGCGCACGGCGTGGCGAGCGTGCGGCGCGATTGGCTGAATGTGGCGAAGACTTTGGAGGCGGGCACTTTCCGGACTTCATTCGAAGTGATTCTTCCGGCCGCCGCGCCCGTGATCCTCACCGGCATGCGCATCTCGATGGGGATCGCCTGGCTCGTGATCGTTGCGGCAGAGATGCTCGTCGGCAACCTCGGCATCGGCTACTTCGTCTGGAACGAGTGGAACAACCTCTCGCTCTCAAACGTTATCTTCGCGATCCTGGTGATCGGCGTCGTGGGGATGCTCCTGGATCTCATCTTCGGCGCGCTGCAGAAGGCGGCGACGTACGCGGAATGAGCTCGGCATCGTTCCTGCGGGTGCGCGGACTGGCGAAGGCGTTCTCGCCCACGGCGAAACCGGTTTTCCAGAATGTCGGCTTCGACATGGAGCGCGGCGAATTCGTCTGCGTGATTGGGCACTCGGGCTGCGGCAAGACCACGATCCTCAATATCCTGGCCGGCCTCGACTCGGCGACCGCGGGCGAGGTGACCATGGATGGACGCGAGGTCTATGGCCCCAGCCTCGATCGCGGTGTCGTGTTCCAGGGCCATGCGCTGATGCCTTGGCTGACGGTGCGCGGCAATATTGCGTTTGCGGTGCGCTCGCGCTGGCCGGATCTTTCACGAGACAAGGTGCGCGCCCACGTGCAGAAGTACGTCGACCTCGTGCGGCTCACGGGGAACGAGGACAAGCGGCCCGCGGAGCTTTCGGGCGGGATGAAGCAGCGGGTCGGTATTGCTCGAGCGTTCGCGATTCAGCCGAAGATGTTGCTGTTGGACGAGCCGTTCGGCGCGCTCGACGCCCTCACGCGCGGCACGATCCAGGACGAGCTCACGGCCATTTGCGCCGAAACGCACCAGACCGTCTTCATGATCACGCACGACGTCGACGAGGCGATGCTCCTCGCCGATCGAATCCTGCTGATGACCAACGGTCCGTTCGCGCGGATCGGCGAGATCGTGGTGAACACGCTCCCGCGCCCACGCACGCGCCACGACATCCATCATCACCCGCACTACTACCGTATCCGCAATTACGTCGTGGACTTCCTCTTGAACCGCTCGAAGCTGCTGCAGGAAAGCGGGGAGGAGGCGGCTAATGAATCAGGGCCCGCAGTCGTCCGGCCGGGCCTATTGGAAGGCGAGCCTCCGGCGCCCGAGCGCGGCCCCGTGCTCGTGAAAGTGAAATGACCACTCAGGAGAACCCCATGAAACGATCCGATGCCGAAACCGCCGCCGTCTCCACCGTCGCCGCGACCAAGCCCATGACCCGCGAAGACGTGACCGACCTCATCTATTCCGCCAAGGTGCAGAAGGGCATCACCTGGACGCATGTTGCGAAAAAGATCGGTCTCTCGAAGGAATGGGTGACCGCCGCCTGCCTCGGCCAGATGACGCTCACCGAGGACCATGCCGAGAAGGTGGGGAAGATCTTCGGACTCCCCCCGCAGGCCGTGAAGCTACTTCAGGTGGTTCCCTACAAGGGCTCGCTGCCCACCGCCGTCCCGACGGATCCGCTGATCTACCGCTTCTATGAGCTCGTGAACGTGTACGGCACTACGTTCAAGGAGCTCATCCATGAAGAATTCGGCGACGGGATCATGAGCGCGATCGATTTCAAGATGGATCTGACGCGGGAGCCGGATCCGAAGGGGGATCGGGTGCACATTGTGATGAGCGGGAAGTTCCTGCCATATAAGACGTACTAGTTGGTGCCCTTGACATACGTCGGCCCCGACGGCACGCGTTTATCGACATTCGGACGCTCGCTAACGCCGGACGTTGAGCCGCCGCTTCCTCCGCCAACCCAGTTAGTTGGCATACTCGCAACCTATGAAACGCCGTCAGTTCCTGAAGGCCGCGGCAGCAACGGGCCTGATGATCCGCATTCCGGCGCCGGCCTTCGCGGCCGACGAGGCTACCGCGACGCCGGCCGCCGCGGCGCCCGAGCCTTCGTCGTTGCGCTGGGTGCGCATCGCACCCGACGGCGGCGTGACCGTGCTTTCCAATACGAGCGAGATCGGGCAAGGGACCGGGACCGCAATCGCGCAGATCCTCGCCGACGAGCTCGACCTCGACTGGAAGCGGATCACGCTCGCCATGGCCCCGGTAGAGCCGGCCTACTTCAATGCCGCGTTCGGAGAGTACGGAACCTATGGCAGCGGCGGCGTCGCCGGCCAGTACGAAGCGCTGCGCAAGGCGGGCGCCCAGGCGCGCGCGCGATTGATCGCCGCCGCGGCCGCGCGCTGGGGCGTTGCGGCTGTTGACTGCGATACCGCGGCCGGCAGCGTGGTCCATGCGCGCACGGGCCGCAAGCTCCCGTATGCATCCCTCGTCGCGCAAGCGGCGGCGATGAAGGAGATCACGGACGCGCCGCTCATGCCGCGCGCTCGCTGGCGGCACGTGGGCCACGAAGTGAAGCGTCTCGATGCGCCTTCGAAAGTGAACGGCAGCGCCCAATACGGAATCGATGTTGGCGTGCCCGGCATGGCGGTCGCCGCCATCCGGCAGTCGCCGCGTTTCGGCGGACGCCTCGCGTCGGTGGACGCGGCTCCGGCGATGGCGATCAAGGGAGTGCTTCGCGTGGTGCGGCTGGATGATGCCGTCGCCGTCGTCGCGACAAATTACTGGACGGCGCACAAGGGCCTCGCAGCGCTCGCTCCGCAATGGGACGACTCGAAGGCTTCGAGCGCCACCTCGCCCGCTCACGAGGATTCGCTCGCCGCCGCCGCGCGCCAGGGTGGCACGGTGCGGGTGCGCAAGGATTCCACGCTCGAGAAGACCATGGCCGCGTACGCCGAGCGCATGGCGAAGGCGACGAGCACGATGGAGGTCACTTATACGGTTCCGTACCTGGCGCACGCGACGATGGAGCCGATGAACGCCACCGCGCGCGTCACCGCGGGCGCCGCGGAGCTCTGGCTGCCGACGCAGGACCAGGGCACGGCGATCAAGTCCGTGGCGAAGGCGCTCGGCCTCGCGGAGAGCGCGATCACCATCCACACGACGCTTTCCGGGGGCGGATTCGGCCGGCGCCTCGAGCCGGACTTCGCAGTGCAGGCGGCGCGCATCGCGAAAGATGCAGGTGTTCCGGTGAAGCTGATCTGGAGCCGCGAAGAGGACATTCGTCACGACTTCTACCGGCCTGCCGCCGCCGTGAAGCTCTCCGCCGGCATCGACGCCGCGGGCAAGCCCGTGGCGATCCGCTTCGACAGCGCGTGCGAGTCGCTCCTCAAGTACTCGCGCGAGGGCGCTTACGCGAACTACATCAAGCCGGTCGACGTCTCGGCGATCGGAGAGATGCCGGTCCATTACGGCGTGCCGATCCTCACCGCGGTGAATACGGTGGATGTCGATGTGCCGGTGGGATTCTGGCGATCGGTCGCGCAGTCGCAGAATGCTTTCGCGTTCGAAAGCCTGATGGACGAGCTCGCGCACAAGGCGGGCGCGGATCCCGTCGCCTATCGCCGCTCATTCCTCAATTCAACCGATCGCGAGCTCCGCGTGCTCGATGCGGTGGCCGAGCGCTCGGGCTGGGCGAAGGCGCCGGCCGCGGGCCGCCATCGGGGAATCGCGCTGGTCCATGCGAACGGCACCCGCGTAGCCCTTGTCGTCGAGCTGTCGGTCGCGAACGATTCGTCGGTGAAGTTGCACCGCGTTCATGCGGCGGTCGATTGCGGCCTCGCGGTGAATCCCTCGAGCGTGCGCGCGCAGATAGAGGGCGGCGTCACCTTCGCTCTCTCGGCTGCATTTCTTGGAGAGATCACGCTCGACAATGGCGCGGTGCGCCAATCGAACTTCCACGACTACCGGCTTATCTCGATGGCGCAGATGCCGCCCGTCGATGTCTTCATCGTGCCGAGCGAGGAGAAGCCGAGCGGTGTCGGCGAGGAAGCCGTCGGTCCCGTGGCCGCGGCCGTCGCCAATGCGATCTTCTCCGCAACCGGCAAGCGCGTGCGGGCGCTACCGCTGGCGAGGGCGGGGTTTACGCTCGCCGCCGCCGTCCCTCCAGCGTGATCGATGCGCAGATAGCCGACAGCAAGGCGAGGCCGGCGCCGATGGCCATCACCAGCCGGAAGCCGGCGACGAACGATTCGCCGATCGCCTGCGTCACGGCCCCTCGCTGCCCGGCATCGATCGTGGCTGGAATCTCGATGGCGGCAAGCTTCGGCTCCTGGCTGCGAATCTCTTCGCGCACTCGAGCGGCGACACTGGAGTCGTCCATGCGTCGCTCAAGTCCGGAATGGAACGCGTGCGACATGGCGAGTCCGAAGACGGCGACCGCGAGGAGGCCCGCCGTCTCGGACACCGCGTTGTTGATGCCGGAAGCGACACCCGAATGCTCGCGGCTGACGGAGCTCATCACCGTCGTCGTGAGCGGCGCCACGGTGAGCGCCATTCCGAAGCCCAGCACCACGAACGCCGGGAAGAACCCGGTCCAGTAGCTCGCGGTGGCGCCCGGCACGATGAAGAGCGCGAATCCCGCGGCCGCGATGGCGGGACCGCCGATGAGCAGCGGCTTCGCGCCGATGCGATCGGCGAGGCCGCCCGCCCAGCGCGACAGGAGGAACAGCAGCAGCACGGTGGGAATCAGGGACGCGCCCGCCTGCGTCGCCGTAAATCCCTGCACCTGCATCAAGTTCATCGGCACGAAGAAGAGACAACCCCCGAGCGCCCCATAGAGGAAGAGGGTGATCACGTTGGCGCCGCAGAACGCGCGCGAGCGGAAGAGCCCGAGCGGCATCATCGGCGAGCGGCTCCGCCATTCGACCGCGACGAAAGCGGCGAGTAACGCAGGGCTGGCGGCGAGCGCCGGCATGGACAGCTCGATGAGGCCGTACACGAGCGAGCCGAGGCCGGCGGTCGCGAGCGCGGCGCCGAGGATATCCAGCGCGCGCTTCGTTCGTTCGCGGGTTTCCGGGATGTAGCGCCAGGAGAGATAGAACACGATCGCCGCGAATGGCACGTTGATGAAGAAGATCGCGCGCCAGGAGACATGGTCGATGAAAGCGCCCCCGACCAGCGGACCGATGACCATCGTGATCGATGTGAACGCCGACCAGGTGCCGATCGCCTTGCCGCGCTCAGCGTCGGGAAACGTCGCGCTGATGATCGCGAGGCTGCCCGGCACCATGAGCGCCGCCCCGACAGCCCGCGGTGAACACAACGATGCCGATGAGGAAGATGCGCTTGCGCCCGAGGCGGTCGCCGAGCGCCCCGCCCGTGAGCATGAGCGCGGCGAGGAAGAGCGTGTAGGCCTCGACGACCCACTGGACGTCGGCGATCGTGGCGCCCATCGTCGCCTGCAATGCCGGCAACGCGATGTTCACGACGGTGCCGTCCATCATCCCCATGCTCGAGGCGAGGATGGTCGCCGTGAGGATCCAACGGCGATGCTTGCGCTTGTCCATGTTGCGCAGCGAACCGCTCAGAACGACGTCTGGATCCGAGAAGTCAGACTCTCAACGGCAGGTTGCGCAAACGCTTGCCCGTCGCCGCCGCAAGCGCATTTGCGACCGCGGGCGCGATCGGCGGCACGCCGGGTTCGCCCACGCCGGTCGGTTTCTCTTCCGAAGGCACGATGTACACCTCGACCCGCGGCATCTCGTTGATCCTGAGCGGCCGGTAATCGTGGAAGTTGGATTGCTCGACGCGGCCGTCCTTGAGCGTGATCGCGCCATGGAGCGCCGCGGATAGCCCGTAGCCGATGCCGCCTTCCATTTGCGCGCGGATCACGTCGGGATTCACCGCGACGCCGCAATCGACGGCGCA
>WNFL01182333.1_pt2 | contig 12930 bp, 11 predicted proteins | sample 5400361 | NCBI WGS metagenome assembly WNFL01 (sample SAMN13153351, study PRJNA577476) | soil metagenome | isolation source: 40 cm soil on Douglas fir-dominated hillslope | place: USA:California | collected 2013-09-17
GGCATTGCCGGGGCCATCATCGTGCCCAGCATCGGCTCGCGGAATGACCTGAAGGCCGCGGCGGCAGCGCGGGTGATCATGGCCGACCTGATCTATACGCAGAACCTAGCGATCACCAGCCAGGGGAACCGCTACGTCAAATTCGACGTGGTCAATCAGCAGTATTCGGTGACCGACTCGGCGGGCGGGATCATTACCCACCCGGTGAATCAAACGCCCTACACGCAGAAATTCGGCGGAGCCAGCCAGAGCAGCCTGCCGGATATGAAACTGATTTCCACAACTTTCGTAGGCGTTTCCGGCCTGGCGCAGACGACCATTGGCTTTGATGAGCTGGGCACTCCGCTGACCTGCAATCCGCTGCTCGTCACCGAAACGCTTTCGAGCGGCTCGATCCTGATTCAGGCGGGCACTTACAAATTGAAAGTGGACATCGAGCCCTACACAGGCCAAATCTCAGTCAATCCTGGGTAGTCGAGGGAAGTTTGCCCTTCCCGGGGAACGTCGTTGGGTGAGAGTAAATGTTTCGACTTACACGAACTCAAGTTCAGCCCATTGGTTTGGATATTGGTCGCGACGCGATCAAGATGCTCCAGCTTGAAGTGGTGGGCGAGTCACTCGCGGCGGTGGCGGGGGCGCTGAAGGAATTCCCACCAGAAGCCAAGCTTCAATCAGCATCTCGAATGGCACTGTTGCCGGAACTGCTGCGGCAGATGCTGCGGCAAAATCCCTTCGCGGGCAGACATGTCGCCACCACCCTTCCGCGCGAATTTCTCCATGTCAAAAATCTGCGCCTGCCGCTGATGCCCGAGGAAGAGCTCGACTCGGCGGTGCGCTTCGAGGCCAGGAATATCTTCCCTTTCGATACTGAGGATGCACAAGTGCACTGTCTGCCGGCCGGCGAGGTGCGGCAGGGGAACGATGTTCTTCAGGAAGTGATCGTCCTGGCAGCGCGATTCGTCGAGCAGTTGCACGCCTGCGGCGTGGTGGTGGTTTCCCTGGACATCGAGGCATGTGCTCTCTTTCGCAGCATCGAGCGGTTTGTCCGCCGGCGCGAAGATGAGCAGGAAGTGCACGTGCTCGTGGATGTCGGCCTGGCCAGCACACAAGTGGTCATCGGCAAGGGCCGGGAGATCTCCTTTTTGAAGACGATCGAAATCGGAGGCATGCAGTTTCAGGAAGCCATCAGCCGCAAATTGAGCATTTCCATCGAAGAAGCGCAGGCTTTGCGCCGCAGGCTGGCGGAAACGGCCGATTCGCCGGCGGAAAAGAAAGATCCCGTTCGGCAGGCGGTTTTCGATGCCACCCGCAGCGTAATGGAACAACTCGGCCGCGAGCTTTCACTCTGCCTGCGATACCAGTCAGTCACTTTCCGCGGCCAGCGGCCGACGCGGCTGCGGCTCATGGGCGGCGAAGGCGCTGACACGCACCTTCAGGAGATCCTCAATTCAATCCTCTCCATCCCAATCGAGGCGCCACGCCCTCTATATTCAATAGACACAAGCAAACTCAAACCCCTCCAACGCCAGCAGGCGATGGGCGAGTGGGCGTTGGTGCTGGGCCTGGCCAGGCGGCACACGACTGGCCGCTTCCGTCCGCGCGATGGACGGCCTCGCGGTCCATCGTCGATGGGCGATATTGGCGCCTTAGCCGCGGGTGAGGCGGCGGCCGCCAATGCAGAAGTTCGCGCCAACTCCCCTGAAGCGGCGGTAGGAAGTTCAGATCGATCCTCGATCGTCGATCCTCGATCTTCGAAGATCGAAGATGGAAGATCGAAGATCGAGGCGGCGCCTTATCGGTCCTCCCGGCAGGAGGCGCCCCATGCGTGACATTGAGTTTCTGCCCGGTTGGTACTCGCAGTTTTTGCGCCGTCGTCGCACAGTCTTTTTTCAGATGGGGATGACCGTCGCGGTGGCCCTGGGACTGGGACTATGGCTTTTTCTGGCCGACCGCAATGAGCGCGCCGCCGAAAGCGTGCTCGACGGGTTGCGCGGACAGATTCAACAGACCAGTGCCCAGCTTCAGCAGATGGACCGGCTGGAAATGCTCCGCAAGCAGCTTCGCCAGCAGGCCGAAGTGCTCACCAAGCTGGGAATTCACGTGGAATCCGGACGGCTGATCACCAAGCTGGCCGACGCCATGCCGCCGAGCCTCTCGCTCCTGTCATTAAATATAGACACGGATGAAATACCGGTGCAGCTCTCAGCCGCGGAGCGAGTGAACCTCAAGGAAGGTTCCCGTCCGCCACTGGATCGCCGGCTGCGCGTGCGCCTCCAGGCGGTTGCCCCAACCGATGTGGAGATGGCCACATTTTTGACGGAATTGAACCAGATTCCCTTCTTTGAGCGGCCAGCGCTGAATTATGTGAAAAACCATATCGAGTCCGGGCACATTCTGCGCGAGTTCGAAGTGACGTTCAGCATTAACCTCAACAGTCCAACGGCGGGGTAAGCGATGCGATCACTGACCGCACAAATTACCTGGTGCAGGAGACTTCAGTGGGGGCTGACCCTCGGGTTGGCGCTGGCTGCACTGTTGTTCTTGTTTGCCGGGTATCTGCCGGCCAAGCACCGCCTGGATGCGCTGCACGGCCAGATTCAATCCAAGACGCGCGACGTGGAGGACAATCAGAACAAGGCGCAGCATCTGCCGCTATTGGCGCTGGAAGTGAAGGGGTTGGAGAGCCAGGTGCTGGATTACGACCGGCAGTTTCCCAAGCAGGCCGATCTGGGCGATTTCATCAAGGACATGACACGGGTGAGCCAGCAGCTTGCCCTGCAGGACTGGAAATACCAGCCCGGCGCGCCCAAGCGCGGCGATACTTATTTTGAATTGCCCATCCAGATGAATTTCCAGGGCGAATTTCTGAACGTGTTCTCCTTCCTCACCGAGGTGGAGCACCTTCAGCGGCTCACGCGGATTCGCAAGGTGGCCATCAAGGGCGGCAAGGACTTCAAGAACGGGCAGGTCGAAGTCGAGATCGGGCTGAACATCTATTTCTCGGAGGGATGAGCCATGGCCCAGGTGGATCCAGGCTGGTCGAATTCGATGTTTCGCCAGGTGAAAGCGGAGCCCAGGAAGGCCGCTGCGCTGCTGCTGCTGGTGGCGGTGCTGTTGGCGATGTGGGTGAAAATTTTTCTTTTTGGCGATCCTCGTCCGGTCACCGCGGGGCCTGTAAGCGGGGCAAATCCCAAAGTTGAACAGTCCCATATTGCAAATCCCGGCTCCTCTTCGGCGAACCGCTCACTTATTGACTGGACCAGAAAGATATTTACTGGAACCAAAAGAAATCTGTTTGCAATCAAGTTGGACTATTTTCCCGTGGATGGGTCGCGGCCGATGTTTAGCGGCGATGACACAGATGGCTTTTGGGATCAGCTTGCAAAGTCGCTTGCTGCGAAAGCCGATCAGGAAAAAGCCAAAGGAATCCTGCGGGACAATGTCGTGATGCGAGCGAGCCGGCTGGATTTGCAGAGCACGGGATTGTTCAACGGGTTTCCCAAGGCAATGGTGAACGGCACCATAGTTCAGGAAGGAGACACGATCGAAGGGTTTCGCATCGTTGCAATCGAGACCAAGCGAATCGTGGTAGAGCTGGAAGGAATTCAGGTACAGGTCATTTTTAAACACTAAGCGGGCGTTCGTCCGCGGGACGTTTCAGGAGAAGTCTATGCGCAAGTGGAAAAAGACAACGGGTCTTCTGTTTTGGGCCGCAGCGTCCGTTTATCCGGTTGGGACGTTGTTGGCGGGTCAAGCAAACTCGGGAAAGAATTCGGGTCAGGAGGTCCGCCTCTTGGAGGAGACCGCCGGGCCCGGCGCTGCGGGCGACAACAAGGATGCCAAGGGCGGCGACAAGCCGACCCAGGGCACCAGCGCGTCGGCCCCGCAGGTGAACGTGTCTGATGCGGGCACGGTCGAGATTCACGTGAACGAGGCCAACCTCGTCGAAGTGCTGCGGATGCTCTCTCTGCAATCGCAGAAGAACATCATCGCCAGCAAAGAGGTGCGCGGCACCGTCACGGCGAATCTCTACAACGTGACCATCAAGGAAGCCCTTGATGCGATCCTCAAGTCCAATGGATTTGGCTATCGCGAGAAAGGCAACTTCATCTACGTTTACACCTCCAAGGAGCTCGCCGACATCGAGAAGAGCGAGCGGCAGACGAAGACGGAAGTCTTCCACCTGCACTACTCCCCGGCCGCCAACGTGATGAGCGTGATCAAGCCCATGCTCAGCAACGAGGGCACCATCGCCTTCACCGTTGCTGCCGGCAAGGGCATTGAGTCAGGCGCCAAGGAAGCCGGCGGCGACTCGGTGGCCAGCGAAGACATGCTGGTCGTTCGCGATTATCCAGAGAACCTGGATCGCGTCCGCATGGCATTGAAGGACGTCGATCGCCGGCCGCAGCAGATTCTGCTCGAGGCCACGATCATGAGCGCCCGGCTCACCGAAGACAATGCCCTTGGCGTTGACTTCAACATCCTGGGCGGCGTGGATTTTAACACTCTGGGCTTCAGCGACACCACCGGTCAGCTCACCGGCGCCGGCGTCAAGGCCGTTCCGGCGCCTCCCAGTGCGCCTGCCGGCACGCCGGATTTCATTCGGACTGACGGCAAGCCCCGCGCGGTCGGCACCGGCAACAACTTCACCACCCCCATCGCGGGCGGTCTGAAGGTTGGTTTCGTCTCCAGCGAAGTCTCGGTCTTCGTGGCCGCGCTTGAGACCGTTGCCAATACATCCGTGCTGGCCAATCCCAAGATTCTTGCCCTTAACAAGCAGCGCGGCGAGGTGCTGGTTGGCCGTGAAGATGGCTACCTGACCACCACCGTGACTGACACCACCACCGTGCAGACGGTCGAGTTCCTCAAGACCGGCACCCGCCTGACCTTCCGGCCCTACATTGGCGATGACGGTTACGTCCGCCTTGAAGTCCACCCCGAAGATTCAGACGGCCACGTCATCAGCGGTCTGCCCAGCAAGACCACGACCGAAGTCACCAGCAACGTGATGGTGAAGGATGGACACACGATCGTGATCGGCGGCCTGTTCCGCGAGAGCAGCACTGCCGGCCGCAGCCAGATTCCTCTGCTGGGTGACATTCCGATCGTCGGCGTGCTGTTCCGCAACCGCCAGGACGTCACCACCCGTGAAGAAATCCTCATCCTGCTGACTCCTCACATCATCAAGGATGACGCGGCCTACTCCCGCGCCTCTGAGGAAGCCCAGAAGGATATGGAGAAGCTTCGGGTTGGCGTCCGCCGTGGAATGCAGTTCTTCGGCCGCGAGCGTCTTGCCGAGGCCAACTATGACAAGGCCGTCCGCGAGATGAACAAGAAGAACCCCAGCCGCCGCAAGGCCATCTGGTATCTCGACGCGGCCATCAACCTGAACCCGACTTTCCTCGAAGCCATCAAGATGAAGGAATCTCTCAGTGGCAAAGAGGTCACGACGGTCGATAACAGCAACATCCACAGCTTCCTCAAGCGGCTGGTGATGTCAGAGCGTGCGGCCAAGGCCGAAGCCGAGGAGCAGGAGCTCTTCGAGAAGGCCACCCAGGCCAGCCCGATGCGAGGAGTTGGCGATCTGTCGGGCCTCCTGCCCAGCGCAGGCCCCAGCCCGCTGTTGGAGAAGGGCGAGAAGCCGGCTGCGGACAAGTCTGCCGCAGCCTCGACCGAAGAAGTGCCAGATGCGACGCCCGCGCCGGATTCCAATGGTCCGGACGAGAAGGGCAACAAGTAGGCAGGTAAGAAACAGGCTGAGGGCCGCGTGGTGCGGCCCTCAGCCTTCTCTCTGAAAGGTACGAAGTAAAACGTAAAACGTAAAACGTAATAAGACTTAGTGCTTCACGTTTTACGTTTTACGTTTTAGCCAAAAGAAGAAAGGAGTCTTCATGAAGTTCACGAAGTTTCTACCGGTTCTGGCGCTCGCAATGGCTTTCGCCGGCGGGTGCGTCAGCAACCAACCCAAACCCAAGACGGCCACGGAGGAAGGCAAAGCGCGATGGAACCTCGCCCGCGCTGGCGTGCTCTACGGCCTGGCCAAGGACCAGTTCGAGAGCGGCAACCTGGATGATTGCCGCAAGACCCTCAACAACGCAGCCAAATTTGCCCCCGATCACATCTTGATCGGGCTGCTTTCCGCCAAGCTGAGCATCGAGCAGGGCCAGCTCGAGGCGGCCGAGGCCGAATTGAATCACATCCGCGAGCTGGATGCCAAAAACGCCGAGTCCGACTACCTCACCGGCGTGGTCAACCAGCGCTGGCAGAAGATTGAGGAGGCATACCAGGCTTACTCTCGCGCCGCCGAAAAGAATCCCAACGAGCTGGCGTATCTGATGGCCGAATCGGAGATGCTGGTTCAGCTCGATCAGAACCAGAAGGCCCTGGCAGCGCTGAAGGACAAGCTGAATTTCTTCGAAAACAGCGCGGCCATCCGCGATGCCGTGGGCCAACTGCTCATGCAGGATACGCCGCCCAAGTATGACGAGGCCGCCCTGGTTTTGCGTCAGGCCAGCGCGCTGGCGCCCGAAGAGATGCAGATCCGCGAGCACTATGGGATGGCGCTCTACTACAGCAAGCAATACCGCGAGGCCATCTCCCAGATCGAGCGGCTGCTCACCGGCCCCAATGGCGAGAAATACAACAAGCGTGCCGACATTCACACGGTGCTGGGCGAGTGCCAGATGCAGATCGACCAGCCGCGCGACGCCCGCGATCACTTTGAGCTGGCCTCGCAGCTCGATCCCGCACCGGTCAGCGCCTGGCTGAACCTGGCCAAGGCCGCCCTGCGCATCGACGACCTGAAGCGCGCTGAACTGTCGCTCAAGAAGGCCATGAGCATCGACGCCAAAAGCGCGGATGCCAACCTGCTGATGGGTTATCTGAGCCTCAAGCAAAGCAAGTTCAGTGATGCCCTGGCCTGCTTCCGCAAAGCCAGCCAGTTGACCGCGGACGCCAGTGGCAATGTCACCGACGCGGTGAGCCTGTGCATGACCGGCTTCGTCCTTGAAAAAATGGGCCGCTCCGAGGAAGCGATCCGCTTTTATTCCATGGCCTTGAAGCTCAAGCCCAACGACGACCTGGCAACGAGTCTGCTGGCCAAAGTACAGGTGGGCACCACAAGCGGAAACTGAGCTATTGAGCCCCTCTGAATACGTAAGTACCCCACATTTTGAACCGATACTGCAAGGGCGTGGTCTGCCAAGGCCGCGCCCTTTCAGCCATTTGTGGGAGCAGTTCATTGCGACGTGGCGTGGTTATTCTCTTTATCTGCCTGTCCCTGCTGGCGGGGGGAACCTGCGGGCTGCTTTTTGGACCACAGTTCCGCGTCGCCAGCGTCGCCAACCTTCCGTTCAATCAAGTCATTGGAATGACGCTGTTTTACCTGGCCGGCGTCGTGGGCCTCCTGGGCATGCTCTCGATGCATCGCTCCACGCGTAAATTGACCGAAACCCTGCTCAAGCCGCGCGAAGAGGGAGCCTTCGGCAAAATCTCCTGCCCCCATCCCGATCTCTACGCACTCGTCGATGCATTCAACGCGCTAGTCGAGCACGCCGAGCGCTCGATTGCCCGTGCTGAGCTGCGCGTAAAAGAGCTGGATATTCAGCTCCGCGTCGCCACCGCCGAACGGCAGCACGCCGAGGCCATCATCTACAGCATTTCCGACGCGGTGCTGGTCACCGACACATTCGACGAGCTGGTGCTCGCCAACGACACCGCGGCCCGCGCCTTCAACTTCGACATCAACACCTCCACGCGCTTCCCGATTTCGCAGGTCATCGACGACCCCAAAATGGTCTCGCTCATCAAGGAAATGCGCCAAAGCGACACCAAGAGCGGCCGGCGCATCGTGGAACATCGCGTCAAAGGCACCACTGGCGAGCGCACGTTCAAAGTCACGTTGTCCAACGTCAATTCAAGGGATGAGAAGCCGGCGGGCGTGGTCTGCGTGCTTCACGACATGACCAAGGAAAAAGAAGTCGCGGAGATGAAAAACGATTTCGTCTCCAACGTGTCTCACGAGCTCCGCACTCCCCTGGCCAGCATTAAGGCGTATATCGAGATGCTCATCGATGGCGAAGCCGCGGATGAAAAGACGCAGCGCGAGTTCTATGAGGTGATCCACAACGAGGCCAATCGCCTGGGCCGGCTGATTGACAACATTCTCAATATCTCCCGAATCGAATCCGGCCTGGTGAAGACCAATCGCAAGCCACAGAGCCTGATGGTGATCCTCAAGGAGGCCGTGGAGGTGATTTCTCCGCAGGCCAAGCAGAAGCAGATCAGCATAGAGGAGCAGATTGCCCCGGCGTTTTATCAAACCATGTGCGATCGCGACATGCTCTATGAGGCTATCCTGAATTTGCTCTCCAACGCCGTCAAATACACGCCCGAAGGCGGCAAAATCACCGTGGCCTCGGACGTCGATGAATCCCGCAGAAAAGTTACAGCCCGGATAAGCGATACCGGCGTGGGGATTCCAGCAAAGGACCTGCCCTTTGTGTTCGATAAATTTTATAGGTCGGAAGCCAATAGCCGGATGGCTAAAGGCACGGGGCTTGGGCTATCGCTGGTCAAGCACATTATTGAAGTCGTGCATCGCGGCCGCCTCTTTCTCCAGAGCGAACAGGGCAAGGGCAGCACGTTCGGTTTTGAATTGGATTTGATCGAATGAGGTCAGTTGTCAGTTGTCCGTTGTCCGTTGTCAGTTGCAACGGACCACGGACAACGGACGGGATGAGTGATATGAGCACAAACCCAAAGACGATTCTTGTGGCTGACGATGAATCGCACATCCTCCACGTGGTCTCGATGAAGCTGCGCAACGCGGGCTTCCGCGTGGTGACAGCCCGCGACGGCCGCGAGGCATTTGAGATGGCGCTTCACGAGAAGCCGGATCTGCTCATCACAGACTATCACATGCCCGAGATGTCCGGCCTGGAACTGTGCCAGAAGCTGAAGGAAGAACCGAGCACCTCGAGCATTCCCGCGATCATGCTGACAGCGCGGGGCTATCAGCTTGAGCCGCACGACACCGAAAAAAGCGGGATTCTGTGCATGTTGAGCAAGCCGTTCAGCCCCAGGCAATTGCTTCAAACCGTCAATGAAGTGTTGGAGAAACTGGCTGCGTAAATTGTAAAACCATGGCTGCTGTAAACGCACAATCCGCATCACCCAAATCCGCCGGCGGGCGAAAGTCCGCGCCGATCGTGCCCGAAGCCGTTCTGGAGCACCTCGCCAAGCTGGCGCGGCCGGCTGGGATTTCCCTGCTGCTGCTGCGCCCGGATGGAAACGTGGTGTGGCACGACCATGGCTCAGGTGTGCTCTACGAGCGATTCCTGGTGCCGGCGCTGAAACACACAGAACTGCTGGCCAATCAGCTTCGCGCTCAGGTCAGCAAAGTTACTGCGCAAACGACAACCGCCGTTTGGGATTTTGTGCCGGGCATGCTCCTGTGTGCCGCGCCGCTGGTGGAACGCCGGCAGGTGATGGGGGTGCTGGTCCTGGCCGGGAAGCGGGAAGATTTCTCGCTCGATGAGGATGTGCTGCGAGTGTGCAGCCAGATCGGATTGGACTCCATCTGGCTGGAGCAGCAGGCGAAACATGTGACTGCTCACGGTTCCGACCGGCTCGCAATCGGCCTGAGTTTGTTCGCGGCCATGTTCTCCGATCGCGTGAAGATCACTGGCCTGGAAGAAGAGCTGACCTCTCTCTCCACGCAACTCTCCAACTCCTACGAAGAGCTCACGCTCATCGACCAGATCAGCGGCGGCATGCGCGTCAACCGCAGCAGCAGTGATTTCTTCCGCCAGGCGTGTCTGGAACTCATGCAGGTCATCTCCGTTCGCGGCATGGGCGTGTTCATCAGCAACGAAAAGATCAAGCAGGAACCGGTGCTCTATGGCGATCTGAGCCTGCCGCCCGGGCACGTGCAGCGCCTGGCGAATCAACTGCTGGCGACGCTCTCGGAAAAGAAAAGCTGCCTGCTGATTAACGATCTGAAGGCGGACAAGAGTTACAAGTGGCTGGCCGACCATGCGCAGCAGCTTCTGGCGGTTCCGCTTCAGCGGCGCGATCAGATCCTCGGCTGCCTCTTTGCACTCGACAAAGCCAATGGCACGGAATTCGACTCGGTGGACAGCAAGCTGGTGACTTCGATCTCCAACGAGTCATCCATTTATCTGGAGAATGCAATCCTGTTCGGCGACGTGCACGGCCTGATGATGGGCCTGCTCCACAGCCTCACCAGCGCGGTTGACGCCAAGGATGCGTACACCTGCGGCCATAGCGAACGCGTGGCATTGCTCAGCCGCCATCTGGCCGGGCTGGCCAAGCGCCCCGACGCTGAAATCGATCGCATCTACATGGCCGGCCTATTGCACGACGTCGGAAAGATCGGCGTGCCCGAGACGGTGCTCCAGAAAACCGGAAAGCTGACGCCCGAAGAATTCGATCAGATGAAAAAACATCCGGAGATCGGCGCCCGGATTCTTTGCGATGTTAAGCAGCTCGAGGACATCATCCCCGGCGTGCTTTATCACCACGAGCGCTACGACGGCAAGGGATATCCGACCGGATTGGCGGCAAAAAACATCCCGCTGATGGGGCGGATCATCTGTCTGGCCGATTGTTTTGATGCGATGACTTCGAATCGAACTTATCGCAAGGCGCTGCCGCTGGAGGTTGCATTATCGGAAATTCGCCGCTGCTCCGGGACTCAATTTGATCCGGAGCTGGCGGAGACGTTTTTGCGAATTTCCCCGGATGAGTTCAGAGCACTGCTGCGCGATCACCAGCAGCAGGCAAAGAAGCTGCTCGAATTGCAGGAGACGCTGAGAGCCGCATGAATGATGTCCGTTGTCCGTGGTCCGTTGTCCGTTGCAACGGACGACTGACAACGGACAACGGACAGGGAGATTGATATGGCAGTCCGTTGCGAAGAATACAACCAGGTCTGCGTGCTGTCGGTGGACGGCGACCTGACCGCGGAAAATGCGGCCGCTTTGCGAACCGCTTCAGAAGAGCGGATCGGCAATCGGCAGGTCGTCGATTTTATCGTGGACCTTGAAAAGTCCGGATTTATGGACAGCGAGGGCCTCGAGACGCTTTTGTGGCTCAAGCGAAGGTCCGATGATCTGTTTGGACAGGCGAAACTCGTTGGCCTCGACGACAACTGCCGGAAAATCCTCGAGATCACGCGCCTGGAGCATCGCTTCGAATGCCACAAGGACGTGCCGGCCGCGCTGAAGATGATGAGATAACATGATCGCTTCACTGGAACGAAAACCTCTGGGGCAGTTGCTGCTGAACAAAGGCCTCATCAAGCCCGAGGATCTGGAGCGCGCACTCGAGGAGCAGAAGCGTTCCAATCATCAAAAACTGCTCGGCGAAGTTCTCGTCGAGCTCGGATTCTGCTCCGAAGATCAAATCACCGAATCGCTGGCCCAGGCCTACGGCGTGCCCTATGCCCGCGTCAGCCCGCGCATCGCCGATCCCAAGGTGATCGCCACACTCCCCAAGGAATTCCTCGAAAAACATCAGGTTTTGCCGCTGTTTTTGGTCGAGGGAATTCTCACCGTCGCCATTCCCGAACCAGCCAACGTTTTCTTGCTGGAAGAAATCGAGCGCGTCAGCGGATATCAATGCCAGGTCGTCGCCGCCACCGCTCACGACATTCGCGCGACTCTGCAAACCTATCTGCCCACCGAAAGCGTCTTCGTCATCGACGACATCATCGACGAAGTTAATTTTGAAGAGTTCAGCCTCGTCGAGACGCAGTCCCTGGACATCAACAATCTCGAGCAGGCCGCCGGCGATTCGCCAGTCATCAAGCTCGTCAACTACTGCATTTACAACGCCGTCAAAGAAGGCGCCAGCGATATTCACATCGAGCCAGGCGATCACGCGCTGCGGATTCGCTACCGGATCGATGGAAGACTCTTCGAGAAGCTTCGCCCGCCGTTCCAGATGCACGCGGCGGTTATTTCGCGAATCAAGATCATGGCCGGGCTGGACATCGCCGAACGCCGCCTGCCTCAGGACGGCAGCATTCACGTGATGATGGACAAGCGCCCGGTGGATCTGCGCGTGGCCACTTTGCCCGGAAAATACGGCGAAAAACTCGTCATCCGCATCATCGACAACGATCGCGGCGCCATCAATCTCGAGCGCCTGGGTTTCAGCTATGACACGCTCAAGCAGTGGCGAAAACTCATTTCGCTGCCCAATGGAATTCTGCTGGTCACCGGCCCGACCGGTTCGGGCAAAAGCACCACCCTCTATGCCAGCCTTCAGGAACTCAATGAGCCCGATGTGAACATCTGCACCGTTGAGGACCCGATCGAATATGCCATGGCCGGCGTGAATCAGTTTCAGGTGCAGGAGAAGATTGGATTCAGCTTCGCCAATGCGCTTCGAGCGCTGCTGCGCCAGGATCCGGATATTCTGATGGTCGGCGAAGTTCGCGACGCCGATACGGCGCGAATCGCCACGCAGGCCGCCCTCACCGGCCATCTGGTGCTCAGCACGCTGCACACCAACGACGCGCCCGGCGCCATCACTCGATTGTTCAACCTTGGCATCGAACCTTATCTGGTCGGCGCGACGACGGCCGGAGTTCTCGCCCAGCGCCTTGTTCGCAAGCTCTGCCAGACCTGCAAGGAACCCTATGAGCCGACAATCAACGAGCGCCGTCAGCTCGAAAAAGTGGTCGGCAACGTCGAAACGCTCTTCCGCCCGCGCGGCTGCCCGCGCTGCCGAAATCGCGGTTTTTCCGGGCGAATCGGCATCTACGAGCTGGTCGCGCCGGATGATTCGATGTTCGAAAAGATTTGCGCCGGCGCCAGCCTCAACGAAATTCGCGAATGCGCCAAGGCCACCGGCATGAAGCCGCTGCGGCTGGACGGCCTCGAAAAAGTAAAGGCAGGTCTA
>WNFL01401208.1_pt1 | contig 12929 bp, 15 predicted proteins | sample 5400361 | NCBI WGS metagenome assembly WNFL01 (sample SAMN13153351, study PRJNA577476) | soil metagenome | isolation source: 40 cm soil on Douglas fir-dominated hillslope | place: USA:California | collected 2013-09-17
CCGCATGCAACTGGCCACTTGGCAAAATTTGCCGGATCGAACCATCCCATCCGGCCCAAATGGCAAGTCTACATGGCGCTGGCGCGGCTCTCGCAGCAATCCGCGTGCCAGGCGTCAACTGGCTGACACTCTCCAGACATTGGAGGAGCCATTCGGCTTGCGCCGTGCTTGCCGAGCCGCCGCCAGCGTCGGGCCAAAGTCGCAATACCGCTCCTTGATGATGCCGATCACTTCGCACGCAAAGCCGTCGGATAGCAGCGGTTGCTCGGCCCGCCGCGCCGTTATGGCACCCGCGCCTGCGGGCCATGCTTGCCGTAGGTCTTCGCCAGCCGCGACGGCTGACGCCCATGCGCGCCCGGTTTTTCCGCCGATCAATCAACTTTGATCTTGGCCGCGCGAATGATGGTCGCCCACTTCTCCGTTTCCGATCTGAGAAAAGTGCGGAACGCATCCGGCGAGCCGCCCTTGACTGTGGCGCCCATGGCCAAAAGACTGTCCTTCACTTTCTGATCCGAAAGGGCGAGATCAATCTCCTTGTTCAGCCGCGCCACGATCTCGCCGGGCGTATGGGCGGGTACCAGGAAGCCCCACCATACGGTTGCCTCGACGCCGGGATAACCGGCCTCGGCGACGGTGGGCACGTCGGGTAACAGGGCGAGGCGTTCGGCCGAGCTGACAGCAACAGCTCGAAGCTGGTTGGCGCGAATTTGCTGCATTCCCTGCACCGGATCGACAAACATGAACGAGACTCGCCCGCCGATGATGTCAACGAGGGCCTGCGCACCGCCCTTGTAGGGCACGTGCAGCGCCTCGATACCGGTGACTTGCTTGAAAATCTCCGCCGCGAGATGACCGGATGTGCCGCTTCCGGCCGACGCGTAGGTCAGTTTGTCCGGTGCGGCCTTCGCAATGTCGACGATGTCCTTGACGGTCTTGGCCTCGAATGAAGGTTGCACGACGAGGATCAACGGCGAGTAACCCACCAGCGCGATCGGTTCGAGATCGGTCAGCGCATGGAATGGCAGCTTGTCGAACAGAGCCTCGTTGGTGGCCATGTTGTTTGCGCCGATCAGCACGTTGTAGCGGTCCGGGGGCGCGTTCGCGACGAAGGCAGTCGCGATGTTGCCGCTCGCGCCGGGCCGGTTCTCGATGACGATCGGCTGGCCGAGCTGCGGGCCGGCCTGCTGCATGACGGTTCTGGCAATGATATCGACGGCGCCGCCGGCCGAAAACGGCACCGCGACATGGATCGCGCGATCCGGATAAGCGGCCGCGAGGGCCGTCTTCGGCAAGGTTGGCGCGAGTCCAGCACTTGCCAGCAGCGACAGAACAGCGCGTCGATTCATCTGGTCGGTCACTGGTGAACCTCTTTGGGTCTTGCTGACGTCTCGGTTACGTTGCTGAGCGGCTCGGGCCAACGCAACAGCGCAGCCGCCGTGCCGCCGAGAACGCGCATGCGGTCGTTATCGCTCAGAAAGGGAATCTCGCGCCGTACAAGATCAAGACATTCGGCGTATGAGCACGGCAGCCGGGTAAGATCCGAGCCCCACATGATGCGATGCGATCCGAAGGCTTCAAAGGTTCGCTGCAGATAGGGCCGGAGCCCCGGGAACGGATGGGATTCGGTGGTGTAGCAGGGCAACGCGCTGGCCTTGACCGCGATATTCGGGAACCGTGCCAGCGCCAGCAGTTCATCGAGATCGGCAAAACATGCCTCGTCCCGCAATTCGCTTCGGCGCGCCATGTGATCGAGAATGAGGGTGAGGCGCGGATGCCGCTCAGCCAAGGCTGCGATCTCGCCGAGCAGTCCGGGAGCGAGCGCCATGATGGGGACTCCGAGCCGCTCGCAATCGGACCAGAACCAGTCGACCACGCCGGGCGCGAGCCAGCGTGCCCATTGCGGCTTGTAAAAGGTCATGCGTATGCCGAGCATCCCGCGCTGATCGAGCCAGGTCTGCAAGTGCTCGCGCGCGCCGCCGGCATCCGGGTTGAAGCGCCCCATGACGGCGAACCGGTCCGGAAACCGTTCGACAGCCTCGAGCGCGGTGTCGTTGCTGTCGCCAACCGGCGATGGCGGGACAATGACCGCGCGGTCGATCCCGGTGCGGTCCATTGTTGCGATCAATTCGTCGGCGCCGAGCGGTTCGGCCCGATGAGGCCGCGCGCCAGGCACCGCGACAAAGGATGGCTTTCCGATCTGCTCGGGAGGCCATGGACGATCGGGCCGATGAGCTTCCCAAAGATGGACCTGCGAGTCGGTAATCAGCACTGGCGTCCCTTAGTTGAACAGCTCCGCCGGGATCCGGCTAAAAAGGCGTCTCGCATTGCCGGCAAAAATGGCGCGCTTCTGATCGCGCGTCAGCGCGGTCGAGGCGTCGATATAGCGTCGCGTGTCGTCGTAGTTGAAGCCGCTTTCGGGATCGACACCTTTCACCGCGCCCACCATCTCCGACGCGAACAGGATGTTGTCGGCGGGGATAACCTTCGTCAGCAGGTCGATGCCGGGCTGGTGATAGACACAGGTGTCGAAAAATACGTTCTTGAGCAGACCCTCTGATAATGGTGGCCGCTTCTGATCCTGGGCTAAGCCGCGGTAACGACCCCAATGATAGGGAATGGCGCCGCCGCCATGGGGGATAATGAATTTCAGGGTTGGAAAGTCCTTGAACAGGTCCGACATCAGGAACTGAACGAAGGCCGTGGTGTCACCGTTGATGTAGTGACTGCCCGTGGTGTGGAAAGCGCGGTTTGCGGCTGCGCTGACGTGGATCATCGCCGGCACATCGAGCTCGACCAGTTTCTCATAGAACGGATACCACCAGCGATCGGTCAACGGAGGATCGGTCCAATATCCCACGCAACGTGCTAACTCACCGATGCAATGTTTCGGTTCGACCCCGGGGGATTGCGGCAGTTGGCACACGCCTGCGAAGTTTTTCGGATAGAGCCTTGTCAGCCGGTGGATCAAATCGTTGGAAACTCTCGACCAAGCCTCGCTGACAGATGCGTCACCGATGTGATGGCTCATGCCCGACGCGCGCGGCGAAAACAGGGTCAGCGACGTTCCACGCTCCCGCTGCAGCCGCAGTTGCGCTCCCTCGACCGATTCCCGCAATCTGTCGTCGCTGATCTTGAGCGACTCGATTGTCGGCATCTGCGAACGATCCCCAATCGCCGCGATCTGACGCTTGCGCCAGTCCAGCAACTCCTGCGGTTCCGTGGTGTAATGTCCGTGGCAGTCGATGATTGTTTCGCCGGTTTCCGACGAGCGTCGTGGCCCCTCCATCGCTTCGATATTCACCGGGGACGAAAACGACGAAGATGCCGCGGCGGCCATCGCGGCATGTGAAAATCTAAGTCCTGGGCCGCAGCACGCGCAGCCCGTCAAGTTGTTCGCCTCGGAGCGGATCAGCACGCTTTTACTCCCTCAATAACTTTGTCTGTGAAATCGCGATCACACGTGGATCTTGCAGCCCAGTTTCGTCAAGGCGGCATCGACCCAGGCACGGTCATTCTTGCCTTCCTTGATCGCTGCGAGCTGCTTCAACTCGGCTTGGTGCTTTGCTTCGGTTGCCTTGAGAACCTCAGCCGTCAGATCGAACGGAACACAGACGATGCCATCGCCATCGCCGATGATCAGGTCGCCCGGCGCGATCACCATGCCGTCGATCGCGATCGGCACGTTGATTTCGCCGGGACCGTCCTTGTAGGGCCCGCGATGTGTAACGCCCGCGGCAAAAACCGGAAAACTGCCGGCATGAAGCGTGTCATAGTCGCGGATCGCGCCATAGATGACGATGCCGGCGATCCCACGCCGCTCCGCATGCGCTGCCATCATCTCGCCGATCAGCGCATTGGTGAGGTCGCCGCCCCCATCGACAACGACGGCATCGCCGGGCTCGGCGATGTCGAGCGCCTTGTGGACCATGAGGTTGTCGCCGGGCCTGGTCTTGACCGTGAATGCGGGACCGGCGAGCACGCCGCCCTTGTGGATCGGTCGAAGTGCTGCGCCGCCCGCGGTCATCCGCGACATGGAATCGCTGATATTTGCGCTGGGCAGCTCACGGAATTTCGCGACAATTTCCGCATCAACCTTGCGCACGCGTTTGCAAATCTGAAAAGCTGTTCCGGTTGTTCCGATCATTGACGAGGGCAACACATAATGCGCTACGTGATACCTTACGTGAAAAGATCGCGACCGCCGGCTGGTTTGATGTATTTGATGAAGTTGCCGGCAAAGATCGCCGAGCGATCCGCTTCACTGAGAAAATCACACTCGCGGCTGATGAACGTTACCGACTCCGGATAAGTGCACGCGCGCAGCACCGGCGGATAGTTCGATCCCCAAATCATCTTGTCCGGGCCGATATGATCATACAACTCGCGGAATCGCTGCTTCGATGTCGGAAACGGATATTTTTCGTCCATCGGCGCGGCTTCGGGAAAGTATGACACTTTCATCCAGATATTCGGCTGCTCTGCGAGTTTCAGTATTTCGGGCCAGTTCCAATAGCGGTCGGTATATTGCGGCAACCGGCGCAGTCCCATGTGATCCAGCATGATCAAGATGCCGGGATGCCGTTTGACGACGTCGTGCAGCTCTTCAGTCTGGTACGGTGCGAACAGCTCGAGCGGGATGCCCAGCTTTTCGATCGCCGCGAGAAAATCGTTGAGCAAGCCTTGCCGCAGCCACGTATCGTAAGGCGGCTGGTGCAACGTGATGCGCACCCCGAGCATGCCCTCTTGCGCCATGAAATCCTTGAGGCGGCCTTCGTTGTCCGGCAGCAGCGGGTCGAACCTGCCAAATACCCCGACCACTCGGTCTTTGTGTTTTGCCGCTGCTTCCAGCGAATAGCGGTTGTCGTAACCCATCAGAGAGGCGGTAACCTGAACGATATGGGTGACACCGGCCTTGTCGGCTTCCTTCAGCAAGTCCTCCGCGAGCATTTCCGGACCCCAATGAATCCCATTGGGGTCATGTGGCCGCTGCTCGGTGGCTCTTTCCCAGTAGTGGAGATGCGTATCGATGATCATTGCGCTGGGCCTTCGGCGCGTGCCGCCGTTTCCTCGGTCAATTCTTGTTTTCTGCAGCTTAATATCGTCCCGCGGGCTCATTCCGTCCAATATGTTATTGACAGCCCGGCTATTCGTTTTGACTATAACAAGATGGATTATCGCCAGCTTCGTTATTTCATCGCTGTGGCCGAAGAGCTCAGTTTTAGCCGGGCTGCGCGAAAGCTGAATATCAGCCAGCCGCCGCTCAGCATTCAGATCAAGGCAATCGAGACCGAACTCGGGACCTCCCTGTTCAGCCGAAATCGCCGCAGAGTCGAATTGACCCCCGCGGGTGAAGTGCTGCTGGAGAATGCGCGTCGCGCAGTGAAACAACTAGAGCATACCACCGAGGCGGTCCGCCGCGCGGGCCGCGGCGAAGCGGGCACCATCCGCTTGGCGTTCACCAGTTCGGTGCCGATGCGGGAAGCCTTCGCCGTGATGCTGCGAGCGTTCCGCGGCCGCTATCCGGATGTGCAGATCGAACTTCAGCATATGGGAACGGGCTGCCAGTTCTCGGCGCTCGCCAACGACCAGATTGATTTCGGTATTTTGCGGCCGCCGGCCGCGCTGCAACAGAACCGGAACATCAAGCTGATGCCGTTGTGGCGTGACCGGTCAAGGTTGTTTCTTCCGTCCAACCATCCGCTCGCCCATTCCAATGCGCCGATCTCAATGACCGAGCTTGTCGACCAGCCGTTCGTAGGTGTCGAGCCGCTGGTAAATTGCGGCATGCACGAGCATCTCATGAGTTTGTGCGGGGCTGCCGGCTTCACACCGCGTATCGAACAGGAAGCGCGCGAATTGAATACGGTGCTTGGCCTCGTCTCTGCGGGGCTCGGAATTGCCGTGCTGCCGGAATGCTATGTTTGCATGGCCATGCCAGGGGTATCCAGTCGTCCGATCCCGGGCGTCGAAGCCGAAAGCTGGCTGATGATTGCGATGCGCGAGCGCAGCGTGCCGCCCTTGCTTCAACGTTTCGTCGATGTGGTGTGCAACCTTGGCCGGGCAGATGCGCCTGAACTGGTGCCGTCGACCATCAACGAACACGCCAAAGCGGAACCGGCGAGGATCGTCAAACTTCGTTGAAGCGGTTACGTCAACGAGGATGAGGCGCAAAGCGCCTGAGACGCATCGCCTGATATCGAAAAGCTAACAGATCGATTGCTTTCGCAAATCGATGCGCGAGAAAATCGCATCGGTATGATTTCATCGCGGGCAAACCCGTTGACATCCGACCTGACGGGTCTGATGTTGATCGCACAACAATAGAAATGTTCGGGAGGGTCAGTAGATGATTATCACGCGACGGCATGCCCTTGTGGGAAGTGCTGCGCTGCTGTCCGCTCCGGCCATCCTCTTGAAAACGTCGACGCCGCTGCGCGCAGAGGAAGGGCAGATCCGGATCGTCAGGCAGCCGGGGATGGGACATCTCCCGCTTATTCTGATGATGGAGTTGAAGCTGCTCGACAAGCATCTGAAGGCAGCCGGCCTGGACAGCTCCGGCGTAAGCATGCGCGTGCTGAGCGGGAGCACGGCGATTTCGGACGCAATGATATCAGGCAATGCCGATGTTGCCAGCGGAGCGCTGACGTCGCTGCTCGCCCTGTGGGACAAGACGAAAGGCAAGTACCAGGCGCTCAGCGCGATCACCACGCAGCCGATGCATTTTGATGCGACCAATCCCGCCGTCAAATCAATTGCAGACTTCACCGAGAACGATCGCATCGGCTTACCCGGGGTGAAGACATCCTATCATGCGATCGTGCTGCAAATGGAGGCGGCACGGCTATGGGGGATGGATCAGTTTTCGCGCCTGGATTACTTGACGGTCTTTATCTCCCCACCCGATGGATTGATCGCCATGCTGTCGGGAAACTCGCAGATCAGTGCGCATTTCACCTCGGCCCCGTTCATGTATCAGGAGAAAGAGGGCGGCAAGTCGCACACAATTCTCGACTCATATGATGTGCTGGGTGGTCCGCACGTGTTTGGCGTCATGTGGGGGGCGACAGCTTTCTTTGAGAAGAATCCCGTGACCACCAAGGCGCTGCTGGCGGCCGTCTCGGAAGTCATGGATCTCCTGAAGAGCGATCCGCGCGGTATGGCACAGGCCTATATCAAGGCGGATAATCTCAAGCTGTCGCTCGATTTCGTGGAAGGCATGCTGCGTGACCCGCAAAATACCTTCGAGCTTGCCCCCCGCAACAGCATGAAGTTTGCCGAATTCGAGCACCGGATCGGTTTGATCAAGACAAAGCCTGCGAGCTGGAAGGACTATTTCGCGCCGGTGGTCCATGACCTTCAGGGCTCGTAACGTCCGTCATTTGGGAGAGCAGTCCATGGCTGAGCATTGGGTTCGTTCGTGTTCGCATCGGCGGACGCATGTCTGAGCCGCTCCTCGACGTCGACAGCGTTACCCTTCGGTACAAGACTCCGCAGTCACTGGTGACCGCGACGCATCGCGTCAAGTTCCGCGTGGAACGTAGCGACCGCTACGTACTGCTCGGGCCATCGGGCTGCGGCAAATCGACCTTGCTCAAGGCGGTCGGGGGTTATCTGTTTCCAAGCGAGGGCGTGATCCGCATCAACGGCCGCAAGGTCGAAGGACCTGGCGCCGACCGGATGATGGTGTTCCAGGAGTTCGATCAGCTTCTGCCGTGGAAGACGGTTGTCGAAAACGTGGCTTTTCCGCTCCGCGTGGCGCGCAAGCTGTCGAGAGCCGAAGCCGTTGAGCGCGCGCGCGCCTATATCGAAAAGGTCCATCTGACCAAATTCGCCGACAGCTACACTCATACTCTCTCGGGTGGAATGAAGCAGCGCGTTGCGATCGCACGTGGCATGGCGATGGAGCCGGACATCCTTCTGATGGACGAGCCCTTCGCCGCGCTCGATGCGCTCACCAGGCGGCGGATGCAGGACGAGCTTCTGCAATTGTGGGACGATACGCGCTTCACCGTGCTGTTTGTAACGCACTCTATTGCGGAAGCCATCCGTATCGGCAGCCGCATCCTGCTGCTGTCGCCTCATCCCGGTCGCGTCAGGGCCGAAATCGAGGATGTGGCGACGATAGGTGGCGACAGCCTCCGCGCCGGGGGTTTGGAGAAGGTGATCGATGATCTCTTGTTCTCGGCTGAATCGACCGGCGCAGAGCAGGAGGCGCCGTCATGAGCGAGCCGCGTATCATATTGAATTCGGCAGCCTCGATGAATGCCGGCATGGATCAGCCCGAAGTCGAACGTCAACTTTCCGTCGCTGAACGACTCTGGAACAACGCCGCGCTTCGCAAGGGCATCATCCTCGTGGTCCTTGCCTTGATGTGGGAAGTCTATGCGCGCTATCTGGACAATGCGCTGCTTTTCCCCACGCTGTCGGATACGTTGAAGGCATTGTTCGATCACATCAAGGACGGCTCTCTGATCGTTCGTGTCTGGACGTCGGTTAAAGTGTTGCTGCTCGGATATGCCGTCGGAATCGCGCTGGCGGGAAAATCCGTTGCCGGCCATCGCATTGTTGCCGCTGGCGCTGATCTGGTTCGGGCTCGGCGTTGGAAGCCTGGTATTTGTGCTGGTTCATTCGGTGATGTGGGCGGTTGCGCTCAACACCCATGCGGGCTTCCTCGCGGTATCGCCGACCTTGCGGATGGTCGGGCGTAACTACGGATTGCGAGGGCTACCCTACGTCTTCAAGATTCTGGTGCCCGCCGCCTTTCCTTCGATTTTGACCGGGCTCAAGGTGGCCTGGGCGTTCGCTTGGCGCACGCTGATCGCGGCTGAACTGGTGTTTGGGGTCGCTTCGGGAAAAGGCGGCCTCGGCTGGTTCATCTACGAAAGCCGCACTGTTCTCGACATCGCCGCCGTGTTTGCCGGTCTTTTGACGGTTATCGTCATCGGGCTTGTCGTTGAAAATCTCGGCTTTCGCCTGATCGAGCGTCGAACCGTTCAGATGTGGGGCGTTCAATCGTAGGATAGCCAGCTCTGGCTCCGCGCTCACCGATGTCCCGGGAAGAGCATGCCAGACGCGTCGCGAGTCCAATATTGAAATCCTATTCCGCACACCGCCCCAACTATGGAGTTTATTCTCGGAGAAACCGTTTATCCTGACGCCGATCCGCAATCCGATTGCGCGATCCTGCTGCTATTTTCGCATCAAGGCAGAAATGTCGGCGAAAGCGAGCAGCAGCAATGCGGACGATTGGTTTGATTGGCGGAATGAGCTGGGAAAGTACTGCCGTTTATTACCGCCGGTTGAATGAACAGGTCCGCACCCGGCTGGGCGGCCTTCATTCCGCTGACATCCTGATGCGATCGGTCGACTTTGACGCGATCGTCAGCCTGCAAAAGCAGGGTCGCTGGGATGAGGCCTGCCAGATCCTAGCCGACATTGCGCGCGCTCTGGAAGAAGGCGGCGCCGGCTGTCTGCTGATCTGCACCAATACGATGCACAAGCTGGCCGACAAGGTGCAGCAGGCGGTCTCGATCCCGCTGCTGCATATCGCGGATGTCACAGCCAGGGCGGTCAAGGGCGTCGGCCTGAAGCGGCCGTTGCTGCTCGCGACGCGCTACACCATAGAACAGGACTTCTACGTAGCCAGGCTGCGCGATGGTTTCGGGCTCGATCCTGTGATTCCCGACGCCAACGATCGCACCGTCATTCACGACATCATCTTCGATGAATTGTGCCAGGGCATCGTCAGCGAAAACTCACGGAAGCTTTATCTCGACGCGATTGCTCGCGGAAGGGAGCAGGGCGCCGACAGCGTCATCCTCGGTTGCACCGAGATCTGTCTGCTGATTGGTCCCGAGCACATCGATCTGCCGGTGTTCGATTCCACGTTGCTGCATGCCGACGCCGCGATCGATTTCTCGATGGCGAAGGGAGCGCCGCATCCACGTGCCGCATAGCGCAGGCCGTTAGGTGGCATCGATCTTGCTAAGTTATTTCTCGTGCAGCGATAAGGGTTTAAGCGTATGAGTGGTTTGGTTGCTGCCAGCGTGCCGTTTCTGCCGGTTCTCGATCACGCCGTCATCAATGTGATGGGCAAGCTCGACGAGGCCGCCGGGCAATTTGTCCGTCTCGGTTTTCAGCTCACCGAGCGCGGCCACCACACGCTGGGCTCGAGCAACAATCTCGCGATCTTCGGCAGCAATTATCTCGAGCTTCTCGGCTATCTGCCGGGACGCGAGACGATGCGCGCTGATCTATGGGCGCATCCCGCCGGACTGACGGGCCTCGTCTTCAAGTCGGTCGACGCCGATCTGGTCTATTCGAGATTGAAAGGGCGCGGCGTTCCGGTGACGGAGCCCATGAGTTTCGCGCGGCCGGTGGCGCTGCCGGGCGGGGCGCAGGATGCGCGCTTCAAGGTGATCCGCGTGAGTGGCGACGTCGTGCAGAACGGTCGCACCTTCTTCTGCCACCACGATACGCCCGAACTGGTATATCGCGGGGAATGGCAGGCCCATCCCAACGGTGTCACCGACATCGTCGAATTCGCCATCGCTTCGAACGAGCCCGCACGCACCGCCGCGGTTTACGATCAGATATTCGGCCCCGATCTGCTGACGCCGGTTCAAGGTGGCGTCTCGTTCCGGGCCGGTGCGGCGACGGTGCTGGTGCTGGAGCCGGCAGCGATTGCAGAGCGTTACGCCGGGGCCGCAGCTGTCAGCGAAGATGGCTCTGATCGCATGGTTGCGCTGACGTTCAAGGTAGCTTCGCTCGCCACGCCGCGCGCGCTGTTCGACGCGGCCGGAATTTCCTACAGGCCCTGCGCCGGCGGCATCGTCGTGTCGCATGCGGACGCCGCCAATGTCGCACTCGGGTTTACCGCGTGATGATGAACGACTTCACCCAAAGTTTTGCCGGTACCGCGCCTTGGCGCGAAGGCACCACCGGACAAGCGATCTCGATTACCCGGCAGGCGGTGGAGGGGCTGGCGAGTTGGTCCCTCAGGGCCGCGGCCTAACAACGGAGTGAAACAGCAGATGCGAGCAGTGGTCCTTCACGAACATGGCGGCAACGAGAAACTGCAGTACGTCACCGATTATCCGACGCCTGCGGCGGGGCACGATGTCTTCACCCGTCGCGGCATGCCCGGCATCAAGGTGCCGCTGCCGGTCATCATCGGGCTCGACGTCGTCGGCGAGATCGCCGAGATCGGCGCCGGCGTCAAGGGCTGGAAAATCGGCGACCGTGTTCTGATCGACCCGGTCAATCGCGTCGAGGGCGGCCTGATGGGCGAGACCCAGGATGGCGGCCTTGCCGAATTCTGCCGCGCCAAGGCGCATCAGCTGGTCAGGATTCCCGACGCGGTCGGTTTCGAACAGGCTGCGGCGCTGCCGGTGGCCTATGGCACCGCGATCCGCATGATGAATTCGATTGGAAAGATCAAGGCCGGCGAGAAAGTGCTGATCCTCGGCGCCAGCGGCGGCGTTGGCGTGTGCTGCGTGCAACTGGCGAAACTGGCCGGCGCCTATGTCATCGCCTGCGCCGGCAGCGAAGAAAAGGGAAAGCGTCTCACCGAACTTGGCGCCGACGAAATCATCCTCTACACCCAAAGCGATTTCATGAAGACGGTGTACGAGCGCCACGGCAAGCCGCATCGTCGACGCTTCGTCGAAGGCGGCGGCGTCGATGTCGTCGTCAATTTCACCGGCGGCGACACCTGGGTGAAATCGCTGCGTTGCCTCAAGCTCGGCGGCCGTCTTCTGACCTGCGGTGCCACCGCGGGCTACTCGCCCACCGAAGATCTGCGCTTCATCTGGACGTTCGAGCTTCAAATCCTCGGCTCCAACGGCTGGGAGCGTGACGACATCATCAAATTGTTCGACCTCGTTGAGGCAGGAAAGCTCCAGGTTCTGATCGACAAGACCTATCCGCTCGAGCAGGCGAGTGAGGCCGTGCGCGTCATCGAGGATCGTGCCGTGTTCGGCAAAGTCGTGGTGGCGCCGTGAGCAAGCCTGTCGTCAAAGCGCTGACCGCCGCCGAGATTCAAGAGATGCTGGACGCTTCGCCGTTCAATGTCTTTCTCGGCCTCACCGTCGTGACGGCCGATGCCGTCAAGCAGGAAGTCACCATGCGGTCGCCGATGCGGCCGGAATTTGAGCGCCGGCCGGGCTCGAAGCAATGGCACGGCGGCGTCATCGCCTCGGTGATCGACACCGTTGGCGACTTCGCCGTCGGCATGATGGTCGGTCGCGGCCTGCCGACGGTGAATTTCCGTGTCGATTACCTCAGGCCCGCGGTCGACACCGCGCTGGTCGCGGTGTCGCGGGTGCGCCGCGCGGGCAAGAGCGTCGGCGTCGCCGATGTCGATGTGTTTGATGAAAAGGGTGCGTTGCTCGCGATCGGGCGCGGCACCTATTCGACACTGGATGCGAAATAATAGATCGCAGGGACGGAAAACGCGACGACGAGGACCGGTTCGATGCATTTGCAACGAAGGAAAAGCGATGAGCAGGTTTTCGAGACGTGACTTTCTGATGACGATCGCGGGCGCTGTGCTCGCATCGCGCTTTGTCGGCTCTGCTGCCGCAGCGACGACCCCAAAACGCGGTGGCACATTGACCGCCACCTGGGGCGGCTTCGAACCGCAATCGCTGTTCGTTCCCGCAGGCGGCGGATCGAGCCCATATTTTACTTCCACCAAAGTGCACGAGCGCCTGCTGCGGCTAACGGCCGATCTCAAATTCGAACCGGTGCTCGCCGTCGACATCAAACCCGCCGAGGACTTCCGCAGTTACACGATCAAGCTGCGCGACAAGGTCACCTGGCATGACGGCAAGCCGTTTACGGCAGACGATGTTGCGTTCTGCGCGATGGATTACTGGAAACCGATCTCGGCGGGAGTATCGCTCGACGCGCTGGAAAACGCCGAGGCG
>WNFL01100630.1_pt2 | contig 12928 bp, 6 predicted proteins | sample 5400361 | NCBI WGS metagenome assembly WNFL01 (sample SAMN13153351, study PRJNA577476) | soil metagenome | isolation source: 40 cm soil on Douglas fir-dominated hillslope | place: USA:California | collected 2013-09-17
TTTAGATGTGGCTGATGAAATGGGTATTCTTGTTTTAGATGAAACTGCAATGTGGGCCAGTGACGGCGGACCTAAATTAGATGATCCTGGTTATTGGCAGGATAGCAAAAATCATTTGTCTGAACTGGTCATGCGTGACCGTAACCACCCAAGTGTATTTGGCTGGAGTATTTCAAATGAAATTATGCCGATTGTAAGAGGTGTGATGCGTAACCCTCCCGGCATGAAAGATACACTGGTTAAATATTATGGCGAATGGGCAGATATCTGCAGGCAACTTGATCCTTCACGGCAATGGATATCCGCAGATGGTGAAGATGACGGGGAAGGAAAGCTGCCAACTTATATTGTTCATTATGGTGGTTTTGATGCAATGAAAAGAGGTGCAAACAGCGGCAAACCCTGGGGAGTGGGTGAGGCCGGTAATGCATATTATGGAACTCCCGAACAGGTTTCAGAAACCAATGGTATGAGAGCTTATGAATCATTCGCTGGTCGAATGGAAGGGGTTGCGGCTTCTTCTTATCAATCACTCATGGCTCAAAAAGTGCGGAACGCTGTTTATCAAAGTGTTTTTAATTTGGTTTGGTATGGGCTAAAACCTTTACCTCTTGGTATGAAAGATATCAGCAAAGCACCCACGCTTGATGACGGTGTTTATTTTACTTCTTTCAAAGAAGGACAACCCGGTGTTCAGCCTGAAAGGCTTGGGCCTTATTGCACAACGCTTAATCCCGGTTACGATCCTTTATTGCCTCTGTATCAAACCTGGCCACTGTTTGATGCGATACGGGATGCCGCGACAGATAAAACCGTTGCTAAGAAGTGGATGTCCGTTGATAAAGACAGTTTAACAACGATTGTTCCTTCAACAGTTAAATCATTGAAACTGCTTTCTGGTTCAAATGGAAAGCTGGCTTCCGAGTTAAAACGGACAGGCGTTTTATTTGAAAAAAGTAATGAAGCGCAAGTGCCGGAATTGCTGTTCATTGACGGAGCAGCACCTCCTTCAGTTGACAGCCTTTCTTTTATAAATAAAACATTGATGCAAGGCGGAACTGTAGTAGTATGGGGACCGAATCCCGATAAATTAAATGAGTTGAATGGCCTGCTTCCGGCTCCATTGGAACTTATTCAACGCCCCGCTTCATCATTGCTCGCTGAACAACCTGATTCCATTACAATTGGTCTTACTGCTGCTGATCTTTATTTTTCAGAATTGCGCCCGCCTGAAATTATTACATATGGGCTTTATGGCTCCCTGGTATCACAAAGTAAAATTTTGCTGACAGTTTGCAAGACTGATTGGCTTAAATGGAATAAACAGCCGGAGTATGCCAAGACTGCTATGGTGCTGCGTTCTGAACGCGAAGCCAAACCCTCCGGTGCTGCACTAATAGAAAAAAAAATAGGTAACGGAAAATTGTTGGTAATCACTCTGCCTGCTGCTCCCCGTTTAGCTAAAGCTGAAAAAGCAGTACGGAAGATTCTTGCTAACCTTGGAACACCTTTAGGCCCCGGAAGCGACGTTGGAAAACCTTTGCGTAAAAGCGGCGATCTTGTTCGTGCATTGTTTGCAGGAAGTTTTCCTGTAAATTCAATAGAAGACGGCATTGCTCAAAATTTTGTTGAGCCGGCTTCAGGTGAGTCTATAAAAGCAGGAGCAATTATAAAAACTAAGCAATGGCGGCCTCTTTTCGATGAAAGCGGGTTAATTGATCTTTCCAAATTAAAAATGGATGGTCCCAAAACCAATGCAATAGCGTATCTCAGCTTCTGGGTTTTAAGCCCGAGAGATTTGTCCGATTTATTAATCGAACCCAATATACCGGTAGTTAATATGGAGGTAACAGCAGATGATGCCGCGCAAGTGTGGTTAAATGGAAAAATTATTATCAATACCACAAAGGGCAGTGCCAAAGCCGAAGCTTTAAAGCTTCACCAGGGCTGGAACCATTTCTTAATTAAAGTAGTGCAAACAGGCGGAGGATGGCAATTCTCCGGAAGGCTTACCAGCAATCAGCCGGATTTTATATCCGACCTGGAATCTGCATTAGAGAAATCCTGAAATATTTTATTACTGGTTTGCTGTTTTTCGTTTATTAATTATGAAAAGTTTTTTTAGTAATGAGAATAGTTTATACAATAATCGTTTTGATGCTTTCTGTTCAATTATTCGCGCAGCAGAATCTAATAGAAACAAACAACCAGTTAAATAGTGTAGCCCGGTTGTGCAGGCAGTTGCTGTTATCAGATACCGCTTATGCTACCGAAGAAAGTTATCGTGTTACAGATGACGTTATTTATACAACAGATGCGGATGGATATTTTAAATCCCTGAAACCGGAAGGCAAATGGGGTGACATTGATTATGCTTCAGCCATAAGAGGCGCATGGCGGCCAGGCTGGCACCTGTACAGGCTAATGCTGATTTGCCGCAAATATTACAAAAGCAAAGATCCATTATACCTTGAAGCCGTGCACAAAGGGCTTTCCTTCTGGATCAAAAATAATTTTAAAGCAAGTAACTGGTGGCAGAATAATATTAATGTGCCCTTTACTTATTCCAGTCTTATGATGATGCTTGGCGAAGATGTAACAGCAGGGGAAATATCTTTTCTGAATGATACTATAGTAAAACGAATACCTGTTTACAAAGCTACAGGTCAAAATTTATTATGGCAGCTTGACAATGAAGCAAGGGTAGCATTGATACATAAAAATGATACTTCATTCAGGAGAATTATAAAAGATATGCAAAGTGTAATCCAGGTAAGCATAAAGGAAGGGATTCAGCCTGATTATTCTTTTCAACAGCACGGGCCCATGCTTCAATTCGGTAATTACGGATTTCATTTCGTTAATTCGATCCTCTTCTGGATGCGCGTTACTGCGAATACAGAGTTTGCATTTGATGCGGAGAAACAGCAGATTTTTTTTAATTATTGTTCCGAAGGCCTGCGCTGGACAATTTATAAAGGAGCTATGGATGTAACTGCTGTTGGCAGGCAAATAAGAGCTGGCTATACTCTTAAACGCGCTATTTATCTCTACAACAATTTTAATTTAATAAAAACTTTTGACAAAGGCAGTCCGTGTAAATATTACCTGGATGGATTCGATAACAGAGCTTCTCATTGTGAGTTATCCGGCAATAAAAGCTTTTGGCGCAGCGATTATATGATATATACCTCGGGCGATAAATACATGATGAGCGTAAAAACGCATGGCCCCTTTGTTGATAAGATAGAATCTATCAATACTGAAAATTTAAAAGGTTCATTTTTAAATGACGGCGTTTGCCTTATCCATCGTACCGGTAACGAATATTTAAATATTGAACCCCTCTGGAATTGGACCATGCTTCCTGGCATTACCTGCGATACCTCCTTAGACCCATCCAACCTGACCGTTTATCATACAAAAAATACCGGTGGCTTTACAGGCCAGGTATCAAATGGAATATCCGGAATCAGCAGCATGCAATACAACCGGCTTGATATAACAGGATCTAAAACTTATTTTTTTATAAATGATATGATGATTGCCCTTGGCGCCGGGATCACTTCAAAAAATAATGCATCCTTAATTACTACTGTGAACCAGCGTTTGTATAACGGAAAAAAACTTGTTACAGGTAAAAAAGGCCATGTTATAAAATGGCTCTGGCAGGATAGCATTGCTTATATTTTTCCGGATGTAAACCAGGAGGTAAAAACAGGCATCAGTTTTCGTAAAAGCAATTGGAACACGATTGACGGAGCTTCAGACAAAACAGTTGCCGATTCGGTGATTAGTATTTATTTAACTCATGCCAATGCTGATACATATGCTTACCTGGTAAAACCCGGCATTGATGCAAAAGCTGCTAAAAACTTAAGTGACCGGGGGGCTGTACAAATACTTTCCAATACAAAAGAATTACAGGCTATCCGTTCAGGTAATAATATCCTTGCAGTTTTTTTCACAGCAGGCAGTTTAAAGATTTCGGAAACTAATACGATCCGGGTTGATCAATCCTGTATGCTGGTTTATAATTATGCGGTCAGCACAACGGAATTGTGGGTGTCTGATCCTTCAAGAAAAAACCAGGCACTTATAATAACACTAAATGGAAAGGAAGAGAAAATTTCTTTGCCTCAAAACGACCTGGCGGGTTCAACTGTATATGTAAAGAATTAATTGATCACAAAAAGCATCTTAACTATAACAAATGATGCTGCATTATTAAAAAATGGGAAAACGATATAGATATAAACAATTGAAAATTTTTGCTTTGCTGGCGGTGACATTTACCAGTTCTAATGCCAACGCGCAAAACGAAAACCCTGCAAAGCCGGTTGATTCCTATTGGAATTCCGGATTAAGAGTTAATGCCTGGCGATTACCGCCTCCGCCCCTGGGATATAAACCAAGGTTGGTTGACCTTGACGGTGACGGAGACCCGGATATAATTTATTCTGTAACAAAAAATGATATCCCGGTATTGTGGATTGACGATGATGATGATATGAAATGGACCAATACAGAGGGCGATACCGATAGCGACTGCCTGCTGATTGACAGGAATAAGGATGGTAAGTATGGGGGCATGGGCGATTTGATCATTGACTGGGTAGACAATGACAAGGATAATAAAGCAGACATGCAGGTGGTGGTGGATTATCCTGCAACGAAGGCTGTTGATGCCTGGCCTAAGGGACATTATATGTGGGTGTTGGATACAGACAAAGACAATGTATTTAATTACATCGACTGGAACAGTTTTGAAATAAGAGCCTGGGATAAAAAAGGCCTTTCTGATTTTTATCTGGACTATAGCGGTAATACAGCCTTCATGAAAATTCATGCGGCGACTTATACCATGGATAATCTGAAATTGAACTGGGAAAACCCCTTCCTGTTTTATGATCCGGATAATGATGGCTTAACCGAGATGACAATACGGATGGTAGATTCACCGGTTAATACGCCGCTCGACAAACTAAAAGAAGGCAATTCCCAGGTGAGAGAAAAAGGAACGATTGACTGGGTATCGATCAGCATAGACATGGATAATGATAATGCGCCCGGTAATGAATTTGATTATGATATGACGATCAATTTCCGGGGTACTGGTTTTAATTATATGGACCAGGTGCATAAGTTTCCCGGCATGAAGGGACTGCGGGCCACCGATTCTTTTTTTATTGATCCCCGCTGGCGGCAGATGGACGAATTGATTTTTCCTGATCGTGATAGTGCACTTAATCTTGTTTTTAAAAAAGGAAAGTGGAGCAAGGCATACTTCGTTTATGATGAAGATGATGACTGTAGCCGTTGGGAGCGTGTGGAATTGCTTGATCCGCTTGACCCTTTTAAAATAGGTACCGGCAACGGAGGAATTGACAATAATACGCAATCCGATCCTGCCGGTGATCGGGGCGAATGGGATTTGGATAATTCAGGCAATGGTAAATTATATATCAGCGGCTTTGACGGAAGGATACATTTATATGGCGCTGAATGGGGCTGTTGGCGCATAGATCAGAATGCAACTTATTACCAGGGATGGGACAGGAAATGGCTGAAGACTGATCCATCTTCATTTGCTACAGTAAAATATGTTGATACTGATAATAACGGCTTCCTTGATAAAATTTTGTATGATCTCGATGGTGATAAACAGTTTGAGGATTCGGTAGAATTAAAAGACTTAGGTATAAAAGATAATTGCGCGGTGATAGACATTTCTAGCTATAAGTATTCCGATTATACAGCGCTTCAAAAAAAAGTATCTGCCAACATGTGGAAGCATGCACAGGAAGCTGTAAGTATTGCAAAAAAATATGGACTTAATATAACCTGGTACGCAAAACTTTTCGAAGCAAAGTCTTTGCAGCAGCAATACAGCAATGGCTATTGGCTGCAATTCTATCTGTACAAAGATTTAAAAGACCTGTTTCTGAGAAAGGGCGATGCTGCCGCACTAAATAAGCTGGATAAAGCTTATTATGGTGGCAACTGGAACCTGTTATTACATTGAATAACGTTGTTTAAATAACAATGTTTTAAATAACGACGGAGATATGAAATCTTTAAAGCTTATCATATGTTTTACCGCAGTGCTTTTAAGCGTAAACTCATATTCGAAGGATATCGTGATCTCCAGCACCCATTATTCGCCGCGGATCAATTATGCTTTGGAAAAACTAAATAAATCTACAGTTCTCCATGGTGATGTTCTTATACAGAAATCTTTCCGGGATATAAACCTGGCTAATATTATTTTACTTGAACAAAATGATTCGCTGGTACAAACGCTAAACCCCCAATTTAAAAACCAGCCACTGTCCGCGGAAGGTTTTCAGATCATCCATACAGGTGGAAAATTATTAGTTATTGGGGCTGATGAGTCAGGCGCTATGTATGCTGTGCTGGATATTGCAGAGCAACTGCTCAATAACGGAGGCTCAATAGCAACTGTTCAGGAAAAAAGGGAGGAGCCACGCTTGTCTTTCCGGGCTATAAAGTTTAACCTGCCGATTGTGGCCTACCGTTCCAGTTTATCGCTTACCCAACAGGAAAATGTTGTGTTCAACCTTAAATTCTGGGAAAGTTTCCTGGACATGATGGCTACCGATCGTTTTAATGTACTGTCGTTGTGGAGCATGCACCCCTTTCATTATATGGTAAAATCAAAGAATTTTCCAGAGGCCTGTCCTTTTGAGGAAATGGAAATGAAGGCGATGAAGAATTTCTGGACTAGTCTTTTTAAAATGGCGCATGACAGGGGCATTGAAACCTATATCATCAACTGGAACATCTTTGTACCACCCAGCTTTGCCTATGCACATAAAGTAGCTTTATATTCGGCAGGACGTTCAGAGCCCAGCTCAAGTAATGGAGATACCAGCAAAATCATTGAACAATACACCCGCGAAACCATTACCCAGGTAATTGATGAATATCCTGATCTTGACGGCCTTGGTATCACCATCGGCGAACGGATGGGCGGCATGACACCAGAGCAGCGCAGGTTATGGCTTGACAGAACGATTTTTGCAGGTATAAAAGAATCCAACCGCAAAATCAAGTTTGTTTACCGTGCACCGCTTTCAGCCAATACCGGATCAGGCGGAAGTACCAGCGAAGAAAACGATCTCCTGTCACGCCATCATGTTGAGCAGCAGGAAATGCTGGCTCCCATTTATGTTGAATTCAAATTTAACTGGAGTCACGGGCACTCCTCGCCAAAACTGTTTATGGTGCATGGCGGCAAATTGACCGACAAATACTGGAATCCCATGCCCACTAAATATAAATATGTGTGGACTGTAAGGAACGAAGATTTCTACCGTCTGCGCTGGGGAAACAGCGATTTTATCCGCGAGTTCATTAAAAATAATGGACAGGATTATGTAGCAGGATGTTTCATTGGCAGCGAAATCTTCACACCTGCTCTTGATTATACCAGTCTGCCGGGACCGCATAAAACCTGGGATTATCATTTTCAACGGCAATGGCTGTGGTATGCTATGTGGGGAAGACTGATGTATGATGATAAAACTCCCGATTCGGTATTTGAGCGAATGCTGGCCGCCAGGTACGGTAAGGGAACAGGTGCTGCTGCATTACAAGCATGGAAGATTGCTACAAATAATCAGTTGAAATTCGCGGCTTTCCATATGGGTACAGCAGATGCACAACTGTATTCCGAAGGTTTTTGCGACTGGGATGTTTACGTTCCTGCCAAACTGTTCAACATTAATAATATCATCACGCACCCGGTATTAGATACCATAAGCTATATCAGTATAAAGAACTGGATCACTAATGGCGAAAAAACAAAAGCCGCTACGCAGCTATCGCCCCTGCAACTGGCAGCACAACTGGATAAAGATAACGCCCGGTTACTAATGCTGATTAATAAACTTAAGGCTGGAAAATTAGCCCCGGGAGCTGCAGTTGAGGTGAACGATATGCTGGCCTGGTACTGGTTCGGCCGTTATTTTTCGGATAAGGTCAAGGCCGCTGTTGCTGTAGCCCGTTACCGTTATAACGGGGTTGACGAACGTACGCAAGCCGTTAATTATTTAAAACAATGTTCATCACACTGGGCCAATTACGCAAATACCGTTTCGAAGTATAACAAAGAGGAGTTTCCGCTCGTCATCAGCGGTAACTTTTCCCTCAAAGCAATGCAACAACAGGTAGATAAAGATATCGTACTTGCATTGGAGCCTGTAACAAAAAAATAGATCATTATAAAACCAAATTTAAATCTGCTATGAAAAGTCTCATTAAATTTTGCTTGCTGCTGGGCATACTAGCTTTAAACCTGAGCGCTAAAGCTTTTTCTAAAATTGCAGTGATTTATGATAAAAATATTCCACAGCTTCAGTTTGCGGTGGAGGAATTGCAAAAAATCTGTAAAACAACAGGCAATCAATTTTTGACAACTCCGGTTGTCGGTGCCATCACGATAAAATTCATCCTCGACCGGTCATTAGGCAGCGAAACTTATAAAATTGTTCAGCAAGGTAAAATCATACAGATCAAAGGTGGGGATGCAAAGGGTCTGATGTATGCCGGGCTGACGCTTGTAGATAACCTGGAGGCCGGGAAGGACCTGCTCAAAACAGGAACGATCAGCTGCAAGCCCTATCTGCCTTACAGGGGAATCAAATTCAACATTCCGCTGGATGCACGCACGCCAAGTTATGATGATACCGGCGATGCTGCACAGCAGAATATCGCAACGATGTGGGAATTTGATTTCTGGAAAAACTATCTCGATAACATGGCTCGCTACCGCTATAACCTTCTTACTTTATGGAATTTGCATCCGTATCCCTCAATGGTAAAAGTGCCGGGTTATGAAGATGTTGCTATGAATGATGTATGCGTATATACTGGTCCGGTTACAGATAAAACCGATAAGAACTGGAGAAATGAAGGTATACAGGACCCGGCACAGCTGCGTGTGGTCAAAAAAATAACCATTGACGAAAAGATCGCCTTCTGGAAAAAAGTATTTAAATATGCTGATCACCGTGGCATAGACATTCACCTGTACCACTGGAACGTTTTTGTAAATGGCGCCGAAGGCAAGCATGGTATTGAAGCCCGCCAGGATTCGCCGGAAACAATAGATTATTTGCGCGAAAGTGTGAAGCAGTTTATGCTGACTTATCCTACCATAAAAGGTATTGGAGTAACCGCGGGAGAGAACACTAAAAACAATATAAAAGGAGAGTATTCCATCGAGAATTTTATTTGGAAAACCTATGGCAAAGGAATCATGGAAGCTAAAGAGATTAATCCTGATATAAAATGCATATTCATTTTCAGGCAGCATCAGAGTGATATGAACCTTATAAACGCCGCTTTTAAAGATTATAAAGGCCCCTTTGATACAGAATTTAAATATGCCAGGGCAAGGATGTTCAGCAGCGAAAAGCCAACCTGGTTTGACAGGATATATAAAGACGAAGTGATAGCACATAAAATTAAAGTATGGATGAATGTGCGTAATGATGATATTTTCACCTTCAGATGGGGAAATCCCCAATATGCCAACGCTTTTATAAAGAATATGCCCAGGGATTTGATGGCAGGATATTTCTGGGGTCCGGATGGCTATATTTACGGCCGCGATTTCAACAGTAAAAATGCGCAGGGCCTGCCAAAATACGAGATCGATAAACAATGGTACTTGTTTATGATATGGGGTATGGCAGGTTATAATCCGGACCTGCCGGAATCTTTTTATGTCAATAAAATAGCGGCGCATTTTCCGGGTTCAGACGCGAGGATGATCTACGATACCTGGAACGTTACCGCGGATGTAATATCGTGGACGGATAAAATTCATTACCGGCAAAATGACGCCGAGTTTTTAGCCGAAGGCTGTATCGATATTATCAAGTTTAAAGATGTAAATGCATTTACCCGTAATGATGGTATGCCGGACCAGGGCGTTACTGCAATTGGTGATTTTGTTACCAAAGGAAAACAAGCAGGTGAATTAACTCCATTTGACGTGGCTGATAAACTGGATGAGGCATCTAAAAAACTGGTAAAGGGAGCTGCAAATATTTCTCCCGGAAATAATGCTGAGCTGCGCCAAACCCTCGGTGATTTTGAAGCAATGGGCTACATGGCTCAATATTACGCCCATAAAGTAAGGGGAGCAACCTACCTCTCGCTTTATCGCCTTAATGGAAATGAAATGAATAAGCAACAAGCCATTACTGAACTGGAAGCTGGTATAAAATCATGGGAAAATTATGCCCGGACCGCATCCATTTACTATAAACCTCAATTAATGGCCCGTACCCGGATGCTGGATTGGAACGCTCTTACCGAGAATGTAAAACAGGATGTAACAATTGCACAAAATGCCAAAAAGGGCGAGCCGGTAGCAGTATCAGCTTCTAATAAATTATGGGAAGTAGATAAGAAGAAACTTTAAATTAAAATATACACAAAAAGAAAGCTCAAATACGCACATGAAAAACTGCCTGCATCTGTTAATCTTATGTATTCTTTTAGTTGGAAAACCTATTGGCTCTATAGGTCAGTCAATATCTTCTTCTCTGAATATTCCTGAGGCGCGTCAGAAAAACGGAGATGGAAAAATACGTATTGAAGGAGAGCTAAGGCAGTGGCATAAAGTTACGCTGACCTTGAATGGACCTTTCGCTAATGAGCTGGATATAGATCCTAATCCTTTTACGGACTATAACATGATTGTAACTTTTACTCATGAATCCGGTAAACCCTCCTACGCTGTGCCGGGTTATTTCGCAGCAGATGGAAATGCTGCAAATACAAGTGCCGACAAAGGGATCAAGTGGCGTGCTCATTTTTCTCCGGATAAAACAGGTATATGGGTCTATAAAATATCTTTTCTCAAGGGGAAAATGGTGGCAGTATCAAACCTGGAAGAAAGCAAGCCACTGGAACCTTATCATGCTAAAACCGGTAAAATTATGATCCGGACAAGTGATAAAAAGGGAAGGGATTTCAGAGGTAAAGGTCGCCTGGTGTATGTTGAAAAACACTATCTGCAATTTGCCGGCAGTAAAGAATATTTTCTCAAAGCCGGTGCTGATGCTCCTGAAACTTTATTAGCCTATGAAGACTTTGATGGAACCTATACAGTAAAAACACCTCTTAAGAAATACCAGAAACATATTGCAGACTGGAAACCTGGTGATGCTTCCTGGAAAAATGGCAAAGGCAAAGGATTGATTGGCGCTCTTCATTACCTGTCCGGTAAAGGGGCAAGCGGATTTTCTTTTTTAACTTATAATGCAGGTGGAGATGGAGACAATGTATGGCCTTTCGTTAAAAGAGATGAAAAGTATCATTATGATTGCTCCAAGCTGGATCAATGGCAAATGGTGTTTGATTATGCACAGCAGATGGGTTTGCACTGTAACTTCAAAACCCAGGAAACAGAAAATGATGATAATAAAAAAGGGAAGGACATAGGGGTAGTGCCCGAATCACTGGACGGTGGCGATCTTGGCCCGCAACGGAAATTATACTATCGCGAATTAATAGCCAGGTTCTCCTATTTACTGGCACTCAGCTGGAACCTGGGCGAAGAAAATTCTCAAACCACCCAACAGCAAAAAGATATGGCTGCATACATTTCCGGCCTTGATCCTTATAGGGCATCTCTAAAAACCTAAGGTACGATGCAATGTTTTACAAAGAATTATTGTCTTGACTAAAACTTTTAAGATGTCAAAATCAAGAGGATTATTCGATGAGCAAATTCGATTGGAGAAATTGAGCAAGAAGCAGGATCCATTAGAAAAACTGAGTAGCCATATCGACTTTGAATATTTCCGCAAACCCTTGGAAAGAGTCTTGGTTAAAGATGTGGAAAAGAGCAAGGGTGGCCGTCCGGCGTATGATGTAGTGCTGATGTTCAAGATATTGATTTTGCAGAGATACTATAATGTAAGTGATGATGCAATGGAATATGCAATTCTTGATAGGTTAAGCTTTATGCGATTTTTAGGTCTTGGGATGAATAACCCTGTACCAGATTCAAAAACAATTTGGTTGTTCAGGGATACGCTGACGAAGTTGAATTTGATTGAACAATTATTTACCACTTTGGATAAGCAATTAGACAAGGATGGAATCATAGTTCACAAAGGAAAAATAATAGATGCCTCTATAGTAGAAGTTCCAAAGCAACGTAATGATCGTGGGGAGATTGATCAATTGAAGGAAGGGACTATGCCGGAAAACTGGAACGAAAATAAAATAAGGCAGAAAGATTCAGATGCTCAGTGGACCAGAAAGCATTTTCAGAATTATTTTGGGTATAAGAATCATATCAAAGTCGATAGCCAAACTAAGCTGATTACCGGTTTTCAAGTGACGCCTGCTAATATCGCCGACAACCATATGGCTGATTCGTTGTTGGATAAAAAAGAAGATGGCGGTCAACCGTTACATGGTGACTCAGCCTATAGTAGCAAGGAACTGGAAGAATGTTATAAGAGAAAGAACATTATTAGCAAGGTGATTAAGCAGGGCTATCGATACAAAGCCCTAACCCAGGCAGAGAAGAAAGCAAATAAAAAAAATTCCAGGATAAGAATCCGAATAGAACACGTGTTTGGCTTTATGACAAATAGTATGAATGGAATGTTTTTAAGATACAGGAGCTTAATTCGAAACAAGATTGGAATTGGCTTAATGAATCTTACATACAACCTGTTTAGACTAGTCCAACTGAATGTTGAGCTGAGAAAATGACAGAAGAAGTATGCCTTTTTGAGAAACAACGGTACTTAAAACAAAAAGGGAACGAAAAATATCCCTTCAATTGCAAACAAAATTGAAACAGAATAGTCAGACGCATCCAAAAAATTAACTGATAAAATAAATTCTTAAAAGTCGGTTAATAGAGATGCCC
>WNFL01334739.1_pt1 | contig 12928 bp, 10 predicted proteins | sample 5400361 | NCBI WGS metagenome assembly WNFL01 (sample SAMN13153351, study PRJNA577476) | soil metagenome | isolation source: 40 cm soil on Douglas fir-dominated hillslope | place: USA:California | collected 2013-09-17
CGCTTCAAGGGGCGGGGCTCGCCCTGCGCGCCCGTCTTCTCCGGGACCATGATCCACAGGATCAGATACGCGAGCGCCCCGAGCCCGCCGAAAAGGAGCGACACCAGAAAGAACAGGCGAAAGAAGACCGGGTCGAGATCGAAATAGTCGCCGAGCCCGCCGCAGACGCCGGCGATCTTCCTGTCCTCGACGAATCGATGGAGTTTCTTCATGTTGCGCTCGCCAATTTTCCCGGCAGAGGAATAGAGTATCAATCTAGCACACCAATCAACGCACGAGGCGGACATGGCGAAATCACGCGCGACAAAGGCAGCCGGGAAGCATCGGGTCGTATCGCACAAGGCATGGATCGAGGCGCGCAGGAAATTCCTCGCGAAAGAGAAGAAGTTCACACGGCTGCGCGACGAGCTCGCCCGCCAGCGGCGCGCCCTGCCATGGGAGAAGGTCGAGAAAGAATACGTGTTCGACGCACCGAACGGCCGGCAGACGCTGGCGGATCTTTTCGACCGCAGGAGCCAGCTCGTGGTCTACCACTTCATGTTCGCGCCCGACTGGAACGAGGGCTGCAAGCACTGCTCATTCTGGGCGGACAATTTCAACGGCCTCGGCATCCACCTCAATCACCGCGACGTGAGCTTCGTCGCCATCTCCCGCGCGCCGCTCGAAAAGCTCGAAGCCTTCAGGAAGCGCATGGGCTGGGGCTTCAAATGGATCTCTTCCGGGCAGAACGATTTCAACTACGACTACCAGGCCTCCTTCACCCCGCAGGAAGTCGAAAGCGGAGCGGCGTTCTTCAACTATTCGAAATCCGACGTCGGCGTGAGCGACCGCGAGGGCGTGAGCGTGTTCCACAAGGACGAGAACGGCGCCGTTTTCCACACGTACTCGAGCTACGCGCGGGGGATCGACATGCTGAACACCGCCTACCATTACCTCGACCTCGTTCCCAAGGGGCGCGACGAGGACGGCCTGGAATTCACGCAATCCTGGGTCCGGTATCACGACAAGTACGACCAGGCGGGCTAACCACAGTTTTCACCTCCGCCTTGACGCATCTTTCCATTGCCATTGACTCAAGCGCCAGCGACTTCCCTCAACGACCAGTGCCCCGATATAGCCCGGCGCAGGCTGGAGGGTATAGAACGACCAACGCTTTGCTGGAACGATATCGTTTGAGGCTACATAAAGGTCTACAGGACCATGCGCCGGATCGGTTGTCAGGGGAACAGTAAAACCATTCAACGCTATCGCGAGACCGTCGCCACAGGCCTTCAAGTAAGCCTCCTTCTTGGTCCAACAACTGATAAAGGCTTCGGCGTAAAGATGGCTCGGGAGAGCAGTCAATTGATCAACTTCAGCTGCTGCGAAGAAGCGCCGCGCGATTTCCGCGTAATCAGATTGCGCCCGGATGTATTCGAGATCGGCGCCGACGTTGGAATCAGCGGCGATGGCGATGAGGGCAAGACCGGCTGAGTGAGAGAGATTGAATTTTAGCCGGCCGCCGAATTCAGGGGTAAGGTCAGGCTTGCCGAATGCGTTGTACACATAACTTAGTCGGCCAGGTTGGGTATGGAGATAGCGCCCCAGGAGGTCACGCAGTACTCCGTGCGCGACAATGAAACGCTGCCGATCGCGCTCGAATCGAAAACCTGCTCCCCGCTTACGTTCGGCAGAAGAGAGAGTCGCGTAGAGGCGCGCAGACGTTTCAGGCGGGACGTCCAGACTGGCGCACCAAATATGCACTTCGTCGGACGCCAGTTGAAAAGAGCCCGATAGTGACGGACTGGGAGACATCGCGGTCGTCGTCAGCTGGCGGTCACCTCGATCGTCGGCGAGCCGTCGGCCAAGCGTACAGCGTCGGCCATCGCGACGAGCACTTCGCGCGGTCCCTCGAAGCGCTCCCTGCCGTGCGCGGTGCGGACGTTGTCCACAAGCATCAGGTCACCAGCCTGCCATGGCTCGCGTGCGGTGTTTGCCTCGTAGACCTCGTTGATCAGCTGCACGACGTCCGCGTCGATCGCGTCGCCGTTGCCGAAGCGGGTATTGAACGGCAGCCCGTCCTCACCGTACACGTCCACGAGGTACTCGCGCAGCTCCGGGTCTAGCGTCCACTCGCTGAGGAATGCGATTTGGTTGAACCAGCACCGCTGGCCGGTGAGCGGGTGACGTACGACGGCGCTGCGGCGTTGCCAGGTGCGCAGTCCGCCGCCGGGTTGCCATTCGAACTGGATCGCGTTGGCACGGCAGTAACTCTCGACGGCGCGACGCTCGTCGGTCCCAAATGCTTCGGCAACCGATGCGCCGATTTCGTCGTTGTAGTTGCGGACAAGCAGCCAACCCGCTCGCTCGAAGCGTTCGACCACGTCGGCAGGCAGCTCGCGAAGTACGGTCGGCGAGTCCGCTACCGGCGTTGCGCCCGCGTCAGCCGGCGCAACGAGACACGCGAACAGCATCAGGCCGGGAAACTCGAGCGTGTAGCTGAGTTCGTGGTGCATGCACATGGGCTGGTTGGGCGGCCACTTCGATGAGGAGTACACGCCGTCGGAGTAGCGACGTCGCGGCGCGAACGCCTCCTTCTCGCTCATCAGACTGCCCAGCCGCCGAAAGACGGCCCCGGTCTCGGGCGCGTCGCGGGGCCGGAGACCGCGAACGAGGAGCGAACCATGTTCGGCGACGACGGCGCGCAGCGCGTCGCCGTGCTCGGCCGCCCAGCCCGGCGCGTCACCGGGTGCCTCGACCTGCAGCAGCGGTGGCTTTCCCGGTCGCACGTCCACATCAAGCAGTGAGGTCGGAGATAGGGAAGACATCTCGTTTTCCTTTCAGTCGCTGCTGCTCAGGATGCAGCCACGAGTCCGGGCGCCTTTCTCCTGTCGATCAACGCGGCCAGATCCGCGAGAATCGGGTGACCGGCAAGGTCCTTGAACGACACCGCACGGTCCAGGGCGATCGCGAGGCTCAATCCGGACAACGACGTTCCGCCCAGATCAAAGAAGTTATCCCGCCGGCCGATCTGGTCCACCGGAATGCCGAGGACCTTCGCCCATGCGGCGGCCAACCAGTGCTCAGTTTCCGTACTTGGCCCGTCGCGCTCCTGTTCGGCGACGTCGAGTTCTGCGGCGAGCGCGGTCAACGCCTTCCTGTCGATCTTGCCGTTGGCCGTCAGCGGCAGCGCTCCACGCCAAAGGAACGCTGATGGAATCATGTATTCGGGCAGCGACGCGCGCAGCCGGTCACGCAGTACGTTGACATCGAGCGGCCGCTCTCCGGAGTAGAAGGCCACCAGCCGCTTGCTGCGATCGGCGCGCTCGGTGACCACAACCGCGCCGTCGCGAACGCCAGCCAGCCGCAAGAGCGTGTTCTCGATCTCGCCGATCTCGATCCGGAACCCGCTGATCTTGACCTGCGAATCGCGGCGTCCGAGGAACTCCAACTTGCCGTCCGGAAGCCAACGGCCATAGTCCCCGCTCCGGTACAACCTGTTGTCCTCGCGGTGCGGATCGGCCAGGAACGCTCGCAGTGTTCGCTCGGGATCGTTGATGTACCCGCGGCCGACACACACTCCGGAAAATACGATCTCACCTGGCGCGCCGAGCGGCACGAGCGACAGGTGCTCGTCGACGACATAGACGTGCACATTGTTGACAGGGCGACCCAGCGGAACACGTTCGCGGTCGGGCGCCCGGTCCATGACCTCGTGATTGGTGTCGTCCGAGGTCTCGGTGAGCCCGTACGCGTTGATCAGCTTGATGCCGGGTTGCGCCGCGAACCAGCGCTGCGCAAGCTCCTTCTTGAGCGCCTCGCCGGTGACCGACACGCACCGCAGGTGCGGCAGCTCGCGCGGCTCCCGCGCAAGATAGGACAGCACGACTTCAAGATAGGACGGCACGACCTGAACGACGGCGACCCTCGCGTCGGCGATCTTGCCGACGAAACGCTTCGGGTCGAGGATCGCCTCCTGCTCGATGATGAGAGTCCGGCCGCCGGCCAGGAGCGCGGAAATCAATTGCCATAGCGAAATGTCGAAGCACTGAGGTGCCGTCTGGGCGACGACATCGTTCTCGGCGATACCCAGGTCATCGATCTTGGCAAAGATATGATTGAGCATCCCCGCGTGCTCGCACATCGCGCCCTTCGGCTCACCGGTGGAACCGGAGGTGAAGTAGATGTACGCGAGCTGGTCGGGCGCGACGTCGATGCCGAGATTGTCGTCGGCGTGGCCCTCCTCGTACGCCGCGTCGATCAGGAGCACCTGGATTTCAGAGAGCGACTCGAACGCTTGGTCGAGCGTCGCGGTGCTGCCGCGTTCGGTCAGCACGAGGCGGCAGCCGGCGCGCGAGAGCATCCTCGCGATGCGATCGGCGGGGAAATGCGGCTCGATCGGCAGGTACGCGCCACCGGCCTTGAAGATCGCGAGCACCGCGGCCATCCAGTCGAGGTTGCGCTCGGTCACCACGGCGACGACGCCTTCGCGGCGGAGGCCATGCGCCAGCAGCGCTCGTGCCAGCCGATTCGCACGACCGTTGAGCTGCCGGTAGGTCCACTGCCGGTCGCGGTGCACGGCCGCGACGGCGTCCGGGTGTGTTCGAACTCGCTCCTCGAATAGCTCATGCACCCGGCGGTTCGGCAGTTCCCTGCGCGGTCCCGCGAGACGATCAAGCTGGAAGTGCAATTCGTCGGCGGACAGCAGGCTTTGTAGTGCGTGCTCGGCAGCCGGATTGTCGGCGATCAGCGCGAGCGCGGTGAGGTGATAGCCGGCGATCCGGGCGGCGTCGTCCGCGTCGAGCAAGTCCGTTCTGTACCGCAGGCGCAATACGAGATTGTCATGCTCCACGAAGTCGACCGACATCTTGTGCGATAGCAGTCTTGCCTCCCCACGAGCGGATTCCAGCAGCGCCTCCCGCCACGAGCCGCCGGTCATCTGCTGCTCTCCGGAGAGCACGTCAAGCACCTTGGCGTGCGCGGTCAGCAGCACCGAACTGAGCGATAACCCCAGCTCGCCTGCCACACGGCGCAATGCCGAGGCGAGTTCGTCGGGGATCCTCGCTTCGTGCTCTCCTTGCCAGCGCTCCCGGCCGCGCTCGGTCGCGGTGCCGGCTTTTTGCAATGCGATAGGGCTCAACTCAGATCTCCCTCGCCGGGTTCCCCGCCCAGGACGCGCAGGGCAGCCGTAAACGAAACGGCTGGCGTTTACCGTAGGTCAAGCTCCGCCAGAGCCACTCGAGCGGCCCGAACTGAAAATGGCGAAGCCAGAAGGGAGCAATCACGAGCTGGGCCGCATAAATCGCGAAGACGATGAGGATCTGGCCGGTGCGCGGCACGCTTCCAAAATAACCGAAGCCGTGCCCGTAAAAGATCGTGGTGCAGACGACGGTTTGCAGGATGTAATTCGAAAAAGCCGTCCGGCCAACCGCGGCCATCCGCTCCTTCAACGCTGCAGCCCACGAACTCTGGCACCACAGCATGACCAGTCCGGTCCAGCCCAGCGCGACGAGATAGCTTCCCCAGTAGTTGTATTGCGCTCCGAGGAAGAGCCCGTACCGAATGTCCCAGTTTTTCGCGAAGTCTTGAACGACGCCGAAGATGATCACGGGAATTCCAACCAGCAGCCCCGCTCCCACAAGCGACAAGTACTGGCGACGGCTCCACTGGGCGTGGAATGCGCCGAGCTTGAAGAGCGCCATCCCAAGCAGCATCAGGCTCGAGGCTTTCCACCCATACAGCGTGAGGAACTCCGAGGTCTCGATATCGAGCGCGCTGGGTACCCGGTCCGACATCTGATCGATCCAGGAGCCGCGATATGCCGCCAGCTCTTCGTTGATGGATTGCGGACTCGGCTGCCAGTCCACGATGAAGTCGGCTTGGATATCGGCAGGCCAGTGCGGAACCCAGAACAATCCGAGTCCGATCGCGATCAGCGATCCAATTGCGGCGAGAACGAGAGCGGACGAGATCAGCGTTCTCGGACTCTTGCGGCGGAAGAGATAGACGAAAAGCCCGCACATTCCGTATGTATAAAGAATGTCGCCGTACCAGAGCAGATGCGCGTGCACAACACCGAAAAAGATCATCCAGCCGACCCGGCGATAATGCAGGCGCGTCGGTCTCGCGCCCGAACTTTCCGCCTTCTGCCACATGAGAACGATGCCTGCGCCGAACAGCATCGAGAAGATCGATATGAACTTCTGATCCGCGAGCAAATGAGACAAGAGCCACACGAGGAAATTTGCACCGCTCAGATCGCCATACGCCGTCGGATTGTTGTGAGCGGCCTCCACCATCGCGAACAATTGGATATTCATCACCAGGATTCCGAGCAGCGCAAATCCACGCAGCACGTCCATCGGGAGAATTCGTTCTGTTTCGGCAACAGGGCCCGAGGCGATATCGCTCAACTCAGGCCTCCTTCGCCGGGTTCCCCGCCCACCGCGCGCCTGGTGGAACCGTCTCTCCTTTCATGAGAAAGGAGTCCGCGGCGAGTACCGAGCCGTCCCCCATCGTCACGCCGTAGTGCACGAATGCGCCAACCCCGACCGTGCAGCCGGCGCCAAGCGTGGTTGGGCCGGACTTGTAAGTGCCGTCCTCCTGCGAGTCGCACTGGATCTTGCTGTCGTGACCGAGAACACACTCATCGCCGACGGCGGTCAGCAGCGGCTCGGAGATATGCACGCCATCGTCGAAGACCCGCTTGCCGACGCGAACACCCATCAGGCGCCAGATCACGCTCTTGAATGGCGTGCCGTTGAAGAGGTGGAAGAACTGGATCGGATGCAGCTTCCAGACGCGCTCGACCCACCAGAAATCCGGGTGATAGATGGAACAGATGGCCGGCTGCGGCGGGCTGAGCGTTTCGAATAAACGCGCCACCAGGGCGAAGTAGATTGCGCCGACGAAGGCGCTGAGCGCCAGGAGCGCCGCCATGAGCACGTGTGCGTGCACGTCGTAGAACAGCTCGATGGCGGCGACATCGATGAGCACGATCAGGAAGACGCCCAGCCACCGCGTGAGCAGGAATATCCCCATGGTCCGAAGGTTGAACCAGTTTTTGGCGGCAAGGCTGCGGCGCAGCGCCTCCCCCGTTCGGAGGTGGTCGAACCGGCTGTCGCGCTCGACGGAGCGTGGAATCTCGAAGGGCGGCGAGCCCAGCAAGCCCACCCCTTCGCGAAGCTCGCCGTCGATCGGGACCATCACCTTGACCGCGAGCAGGCAGTTGTCCGCCGTCCTGGCTCCCGCGGGGAAATTGACGTAGTTGCCGACGAAGTTGCGCCGGCCGATCGCCGCCCGGGACACGCGGAACGAGCTGCTCGAGAACTCGTCGTTGAACACGTTCAGGCCGTCGGCGACCATCGTTCCGCTGCCGACCGAAGTGAGAAAGGGATTCGCGGTTCTCACCTCGCCACCGAAATTCGACCCGGTCTGCACGACGGGAGACAGGCGAAAGCCCACCCAGGTCAGGAAATGGACGATGTAGGAACTGTCACCGAAGAGAACCGTGAGCACTTTCTGCCGGCACAGCCCTGCGATGATCCGATGCACTCCGTAGCGCAAGCCATAGAGCGGATAGACGGTGTCCGGCTTGATGAACACGCTCAGGAGGCGAGGAACGATGCCGACGGCCAGGAGGCCGACGAGCAGCCCGCCGAAAAACAGAACCACCGAGAACGCAAAAGACTCGATCAGGAACCCCCTCAGCGTCAACGACCCGGTGATGGTCTGCACGCTCGGGTCGAGCAGCTTGACCAGCGCCGACACGCCGAGAAACAGCAGACTGAGACCCCCCTCCAGCAGCGGTGCGCACAAGAACAGGACGCCGATCAAGGTGAGGGCGGCATAGGCAACCCGACGCAGGCTGCCGCACCGGGCCGGCGCGACTCTCACGTAGTCCGTATCGGCGCGCTGTGCCGGAGAGCCGTGCCAGCGCTCGCCGTCCGGTACCGCCTGGCCGCTGTGCAGGGCGGAGGCGTGACCGAGCTGCGCGCCATCGCCCATCGACGTGTCGATGTCCAGCACGGACATTTCGCCGACGTAGGCGTCCCGGCCGAGCGTGACCGGTCCGATCTCGATGCGGCCGGCCTGCGCCCGGTAGCAGAAAAAGCTCGACTCCCGGCGCAGCACCGTTCCCGCGCCGATGGTGAGCAGGTCGGTGCAAACGGGGATGCGCACCGAGTGGATCACGACGCGCGGCCCGATTTTTGCGCCCAGCGCCCGCAGATAAAGGCCGTACATGGGCGATCCGACGAACAGGTAGACGCCCGGATTCGACCAGATCAGTGACTTGACGACCCAGAAGCGGAAGTAGGCAAGGCTCCAGAGGCGAATTTTCTGCGGCTTCCAGCGACCGATGAGCAGCCACTTCGCCGCAATTGGAATGGCGCAGACGACGAGGAAAGCCGCGCCGCCGAACAGCACCAGGCGCAAAACCCCCTCGACACCCTCGGCGTCGGCGACCAGCCACTGATAGCCCTCGACGCCGACGATCACGCCAACGTAGGTATAGCCGACGTAGAACAGCGCCTGCAGCAGCCCGCACAGGAGGTACTCGTGCGTGCGCGCCGGCGTCGCCAGCTCCAGCGCTGCTGCAGTCGCCGGCTTGGCAGCGGCGGGCGCGGCTTCCGCGAGCGCCGCGGCCAGGCTGCCAACGGTCGGATGCCGGTAGATGTCCTTCATCGATACCGGCGGCAGATCGCCTCGCTTCCTCACTCGCGCGCAGAAATGGGCCATCAACAGCGAGTCGGCGCCGAGCTCGTCGAAGAAGTGGCTGTCGACTGGCACATGGTCGACGCGAAGGACCTCCGCCAGCACCTCGGCGAAGATGCTTTCGACGCCGGTCGTCGCCGCGGCGGCGCGCCGGTCGTCCATCACCGTGGCGGCCGTCGCTGTGTTCATCGCACGGTGTCGTAGAAAAAGTCGGACAGGCGCAGCTCCGGGCCGGCGGCGACCGCCTGGTCGTACACCCACTTGCCGACCGCCACGTCGAGAATGCCCATGCCAAAGGGCGAAAAAATGATTGGGCGACTGCGATTCACCGAGCGGCGTCCGGTCATGACATCGGCCAGCGTGCCCGTCACGAAGCTTCGATTTCCCGTCTGCTGCTCGGCGAGATGAGGGGAGGTGTTGGCCTTCATGACGTGCTCGACGTCGTCGACCACGTTCTGCGATTTCAGGAGGATCTCGGGTGCAAGATCGCGAAGCGAGAGATGCAGCACCAGCGGGTGATGCTCGAAGAGGGTGGCATCGAAGACGTGTGGTGCCGGCGCAACGGTCGTGAAAACGATCAAATCGCACGCCTTGACCAATTGCGCCAGGTCGGGGACCACCGTCACCGTGCGGTGGTGCTCGATCCGGCACACGCTGTCTCTGAATTTCTCGCTCTCGACAGGCGACCGGTCGTATAACCGTACCTCCTCGATCGCCCATCCCGTGTCGACCAGGAAGTCATAGACGTACCGGGCGATGAAGCCGGTGCCCACGATCCCCAGTGAATGCGCCCGCGACGATTGCCCGTTCAGCCAGTGCGCCGCAAGAACGGCCGACGCGGCGGTTCGCGCGGCCGAGATGATCGAGCTCTCGAGTATGGCAAGCGGATACCCGGTTTCGTAGCTGTTGAGCACCAGTACCGCCGAGGCGCGCGGAAAGCCTCGCCGGACGTTGCCGGGAAAACTGGCGATCCACTTCAACCCGGCCACATCGAAGCCGTTCCCAACGTAGGCCGGCAGCGCAATGATCCGGCAATCGGGCTTGTCGGGAAATTTCAGGAAGTAGCTGTCGGGGTTGACCGACTTTCCGTCCGCGTGCGCGAGATACGCTTCCCGGACGATGCGGATGCAGTCATGTCGGTTGGCGCGGACGATTTCGGATACGGTCTTGCCATTGATGATCGATAGCTCGAAGTGCATGGCGGCGCGGCTTCGCTACTCGAGCCTGGTCACCCACGTGTCATCGAACACCGTGTCGAGGTAGGGCGTACCGCGGTCCGGGCACAGGAACAGCACGGTCGGGCGCCTGGATCCCGACATCTTCGGCGCATAACGCTTGAGCGCTGCGTACGCCGTGCCGCTGGAACCGCCGACGAACAGGCCGTGGGTCGTGAGGAGTTCCCGGCACGCCTCTGCGGTCTCGCGCTCGGGAATCAAGACCACGTCGTCGATCCTGGCGAGCGACACCAACGGCGGGACGATGCTCGAGCCGACGCCGGGAATATGGCGCTTGCCGGGCGCCCCGCCGAAGATGACGGAGCCTTCGGTATCGACGGCGATGATGCGAATGTTGGGATAGCGCTCCTTGAGCCGGCGCGACACGCCGGAGATGGTTCCCGCCGTGCCGACGCCGATGAAGGCGTAATCAAGCGCGTCAAAACCGGCGCAGATCTCGGCCCCCGTGAGCTCGTAGTGCGCCTCCATGGCGTCCCGGTTTTCGTACTGGTTGGTCCAGTAGGCGTTCGGAATGGTGGCGCAGAGCTGCTTCACCATCTGCAGGCGGGTCTTCAGGAATCCGCCGGTGTCGTCACGCTCCTCGACCTTCACCACCGTGGGACAGATGCGCCGCAGGAACGACTCGTAGGTGCCGGAGATATTGGGGTCGATCACCGGGATGAATCGCAGGCCGACCAGGTGAGTGAAGGTGGCGAGAGCGGCGGCGAAATTCCCGGAGGAGGACTCGATCACCGTTGTCTCGTCGCAGATCTCGCCTCGCTCGGCCGCCCGCTTGAGGATCCAGTAGGCGGCGCGGTCCTTGATGCTCCCGACCGGGTTGACATACTCGAGCTTGGCAAAGAGATTCATGCCCTCCATTGCCAGCGGCACATGCGGTGTGGGTCGCAGGGTATTTCGCAGCAGCTGCAGACGCGTGGCGAGCGGCCATGGTGACCGCGGCTCCGGGTCGCGCTCCCGCGAGCGGTCCTCCCGGTCGTCAAACAGCCTTACCGGCGGCGACGTCCGCGACGGTGTATAAGTAGTCCCGTGCCGAAGCGTCAGCGGGTTTAGTCTGTTGTTGGCTGACAAACGCATTTAGATTTCGACTCCCTCGGCAAGCTGGACTAGAACACCGTCGGCTGCCGGCGCCGATCATTTGCCGTTCAGGCTAATGGCACTGCGTGGACGCAACGTGACAGCAGGCGTCCTGCTCCATAGTCCGGTCGGATGGAACCAAATGACGCGGGAAATCGTAGCCTCCCCGACGTTCAGGCATGCTTCGTCGCCGGCTGGCGTGGCAATGCTTTCGCCGCTATGTCCCTTCAGAATTCGGCGTGCAATCGCGCTGAGCCGACGGTGACCGGTCCCCGGTCGGCGTTGTAGGCCGGATTGCGGATGCGCTGAAAATCGAAGGTCACCCAGGCGTTCTTGAACACGTTCACGCTGTAGTACGCCTCGAAGATCGCCTCGGGCCGGTAGTTGATCCGACCATCGCCGATGAATACGCCGGGGCCGCCGGCGGCGAGATACTCGCGGTGCACCTGCGACAACTCGTTTCGGGCAACGCCCACGCCGAGGGTGTCCTCGCTGCGCGCCCATGCCGAACCGTGAACAGAGACGCCGGCGGAGACGGAGCGGTCGATTTCCGCGAACGTATAGGTCGCGGTCTTGCCGTCGGACCAGCTCGCGCGGGCGAACACGCCGACATTCGAGGTTAGATTCTGTTCGACATTCAGGCCGAATCCGTATTTGATCTGCTCGCGGTTGCGCACATCATCGATATCGGGCGTGCCGCCGTTGGCGGCCGCGAAATCCAGCGCATCCTGAAAGCGGGGCATCACGGCGCGGTTGCGAAAGGCGAGCAGCCGCACCGCGCCCGGCTGGCCCGCTATCTCGTGGCTGCGTTCGACCTCGAGCTGGTCGCCGTAGTGACGGAGGATCCTCGTGTCGAGCCGGCGCTCGCCCGGCAGTTTCGGCTGCATGAATCGGCCGGCGCGGATCGCCCAGTCATCGTAGTGGTACGCGAGCGCGACTCCCCAGGTGCGGCCGTACGAGTCGGCGGCGTACTGGTACGCGCCTTGGGTGAAGAGCGACCAGTTCATGAACTGGCGGCGCAGGTCGTGCGAGAACGCGTTGTCGTCGAAGAGATCCAATACGTACCGGTAACCGGCGGTAAGCACGAGTCGCCGGCCGTCGACCTTGCCGGCCAGCTGATTGGCGTCCGACTCGATCTTCTCCTTGTCTCCGCCGAACCCCCAAGTCTGGCGGAGGAAAATACGCGTCAACGAAAGGGTCGGGGGCGGCCCTTCATGCGTGCCCGACACGTCGCCGCTGGTGAACCCGCCCAGGCCTGTCTGATGGGAGAAAGGGGTGCTTTGCGACACCTGCGGATTGACATAAAACTCGCCGCCCTTCCAGGGGCGGAGGCCAAGATACCCGGTCGAGCTGAACGAGTAGTTCTTCTCCCGCTCGCTCGAGAGGCTGTTGAGCCCCGAATACGCGGCGGCGAACGGGCGCTTGTACTGCCAGATATAGGTCGCCTGGAATTTCGCGTTCCAGTCCTCGCTTTCAGGCGTTTGCGCCCAGCAAGCGACCGGCAACAGAAGGCCGGCGGACCACAGGCAGCATTGCTTCAGCCATAAGGGCATGCGGGAGTATGCATGATGACAAGAAAATCCGGCCTGCGTTTCTCCATCGAGTCAGCGCAAGGGCTGATCAGCTCGCGGGCACGGGGACATGGCGAACCACAAGTCTCAGTCACCACGCTTCCGCGGCGGAGAATTTTGAAGTATCGTTGATGCCCCCAACAAACCGATAGGGAGAAACCCATGTCACGGATTTCGGCAGGACTGCAAGCTGTTGCGTTCGTTCTCGGCGCTCTCGCAACGGGGGCCCAGGCCCAGGGGCTGGTCACCACGCACAAATTGTCGGCGGCGCTGGCGAACCAGCTCGTCGGCGATTCGGTCGCGGCCTGCGCGCAGAAGGGTTACCAGGTGGTCGCGGTGGTCGTCGATCTCGAC
>WNFL01180222.1_pt1 | contig 12926 bp, 15 predicted proteins | sample 5400361 | NCBI WGS metagenome assembly WNFL01 (sample SAMN13153351, study PRJNA577476) | soil metagenome | isolation source: 40 cm soil on Douglas fir-dominated hillslope | place: USA:California | collected 2013-09-17
ATCGACCAGATCGGCCTCACCTACGAGTTCAAGGCGAGGCCCAAAGGCGCCGACATCTTCGATTCATCATCGCTGCCGCCCGCGGCCGATCGCATGGTGGATTGAGGCGCTGGAGCGTTGTGAATATCAAGGCAACGCCCGAAGCGACCTATGGCCGGGTGAGCGTATTGCACCTTTGGCACGGCGTCTCTGCTCCCTCTCCCCGCTTGCGGGGAGAGGGTCGGGGTGAGGGGGCGTTTCCACGAGGGCGGAGTCGCGGAGGGTCAACGTGCCTTTCCACAAAGCTCGGACTCGTGGAGAGGCCCCCTCACCCGGAATGAGCGCGAAAGACGCGCTCATTCCGACCTCTCCCCGCAAGCGGGGAGAGGTCGAGGCCGTCGCCACATGCGATGACCCTGGAAAGGCGCGGCGGTCAGAGGCCGCCCAGACGTAAAGAATGGATAGGTCCGGATGAGTTTGTGGCCCCTCTATGCGCGGGTGCTGTCCCTGCTTGGTCCAGAGACGCGCCTCGGCGTTTTTCTGGCGATCGCCAATTTGGCTTTGGCCGGCGCACAGTTTGCCGAACCGGTGCTGTTCGGGCGAATCATCGACGCGCTCGCCGGTTCCCAGGCCGGCGTCACCCCTGCGGCGCAGTCGAATCTGCTCGTACTCATCGCGGCCTGGGTCGGGTTCGGGCTGTTTACCATCGTGTGCGGCGTGGCGGTGGCGCTCCACGCCGACCGGCTGGCCCATCGCCGCCGCGCAACCGTGCTCACCGGCTTTTTCGAACACGCGTTGCAGTTGCCGCTGAGCTTTCACCACACCGCCCATTCGGGCCGGCTGTTGAAGATCATGCTGGCCGGTACCGATGCACTGTGGAACCTGTGGCTCAACTTTTTCAGGGAATCTTTCGCCGCGGCCGCCTCGCTCGCCATCCTGCTGCCGCTGTCGCTTTACCTCAATTGGGTGCTCGGCTCGGTGCTGATCGCGGTATGCGTGGTTTTCGCGTTCCTCACCGCGCTCGTGGTCAACAAGACCGAAACCTTGCAGCGTTCGGTCGAGGGGCACTATTCCAGTCTCGCCGAGCGTGCTTCCGACACGCTCGGCAATGTGGCGCTGGTGCAGGGCTTTGCCCGGGTCGAGGCCGAAGTCTCGGGCCTGCGCAACGTCGCCGATCAACTGCTGGCAGCGCAAATGCCGGTGCTGTCGTGGTGGGCGGTGGTGGCCGTGCTCACCCGCGCCTCGACCATACTGACGCTGCTCGCTATCTTTCTGATCGGCGTCTATCTGCATCTTCAGGGCCGCGCTTCGATCGGCGACATTGTCATGTTCACGAGTTTTGCCGGCACGCTGATCGGACAGCTCGAGAAAGTCGTGCGTTTCGTGATGCGGTCGATCCGGGCCATGTCCATGGGCAGGTGGAATTCCGCGATGTCACGTTTTCGTATGACGGCAAGCGGCCGGCCGTCGCCGATCTCAACTTCACGGCGCTGCCCGGCGAAACCATTGCGCTGGTCGGGGCAACCGGGGCCGGCAAAACAACGGCGCTCGCGCTCCTACACCGCGCCTTTGATCCGCAGTCCGGCAAGGTCCTGGTGGACGGCGTCGATGTCCGCGACCTCAAACTGGCCGGCTTGCGCCGCAACATCGGCGTGGTGTTTCAGGAAGCGCTGCTGCTCAATCGTTCGGTCGCCGACAACCTTCGCGTCGGCAAACCGGACGCCACCCTTGAGGAGGTGCGCGACGCCGCCGCACGCGCCCAGGCCCTGGACTTCATCGAGAACACGCCGGACGGCTTCGAGGCGTCGGTTGGCGAGCGCGGCCGGTCGCTGTCAGGCGGCGAGCGCCAGCGCCTGTCGATCGCTCGCGCCCTCCTCAAAGACCCGCCGATCCTCATCCTCGACGAGGCGACGAGCGCGCTCGACGTCGCCACCGAGGCGAAGGTGCAGGCTGCGCTCGACGAAGTGATGAAGCACCGCACCACGTTCGTGATCGCCCACCGCCTGTCGACCGTGCGCAACGCAACGCGGATCCTGGTGTTCGAGAACGGCCGCATCGTCGAGACCGGGACGTTCGACGAACTCGTGCGCCTCGGCGGCCGCTTCGCGGCGCTCTCCAAAGCGCAGTTCATGACGACGGAGGCCAAGGTCGCGAAGCCGGACGTTGAGCTGGTCGAGAGCTGAGGGCCTCGGGCGCGGCGGCGCCGCGCCGCACCATCAAAGGTGAAGTCCGAGCTTGAGGCGCGTCTTCTTGACGACGATCGCTCCGGCACGGAAACCCGACGGTATTGATTTCGTTGGGAATTCCAAAATTAGTTCGTTTTGTCTAAATCCGCCCCCAACAGCCTTATACCGTACATATGGTATTATTATACCTTATTCGACCGGCGGGACGCTGTCACGGCTGCCGGGCTGTTCCGAAAAACGTCCGTGCGAGGGCGGCAGGAACGGCTGTCCGCGGTCGCGAGCCTCCTGAGCGGCCCTCATCATCTCCGCTGCCTCCTCGTGCGAATCGGCGTCGAACCACTCGACATGGTCCTTGCCGACGAAGGTGATCATGCCAAACGTGGGTGACTCGACATCGCGGTGGGTCAGGATCACCCAGCACTTGTCGCCCACATCGACCATGGTCTTGTAGTGCTGACCGGAGTCGCCGCGGTAACCCGTCAAGGCCATAGCCTTGAGGTCGGAATAGTACGGCTCTTCCCGCCAGCGGTTCGGGTAGCGTGGGTCGACGATGACATGGAGAACCGGATGAGGTTCGTCGTCCTTGAAGCGCAGATCGAGGACCATTTTCGATTTCAGCGGGTACCAATGCTCACCGACATACAGTTGAATGAGCCACATGCAGGCAAAAGTTCTGCAGGTGGCCGGGCGGTCGGCGTAGATCGCGCAGCCCTTTCCGGGTTTGCAGTGCCGGCACCATTGGGACTTGGGTTTGTCGATATCCTCGACCCCCATCACGTAGCAACACATGGAGCACGAGCCGCAGCTCCGACCCGTCTTTTGTCTGGCGTAGTCGATGCGAGCGACGGCCTTATCGATGACCTCGTCATCGATTGCCGTGTTGGCGTTGTGGTCCATGAAAACAACACCTCCGATCTATAATTGATCGCTGGCTAAACTGCACATCGCGGCAAGTGTAGCCCGGGTTGAGCGCCAGCGAAACCGGGGCCGCCGTCGCCCCATGGATATGGCAGTCCCGGATTTCGCTGACGCTCAATCCGCGCTACACCCGCTCACATGACAAGATACATCGCCCTGCTTCGCGCCGTGAACGTCGGGGGAACCGGCAAGCTCCCGATGGCCGACCTGAAATCCATTTGTGAGGACTTAGGATTCGCCCGTGTCGAGACCTACATTGCGAGCGGCAATGTGGTTTTCGAATCCAAGGCCGCGCCGTCGAAGGTGAAGGCCGAGCTTGAGGCGCGGCTGCTTGAGTACGCCGGAAAGCAGATTGGAGTCATGGTGCGCACGGCGGCAGAAATGCGGACTGTTCTCAAGGCCAACCCTTTCCGCGATGGGGAAGGCAAATACACATATGCCATTTTCCTCGATCACCGCCCCCCGCATGAAGCCTTGGATCATGTGACTGGTCAAAGTGACGAGAAGATGAGCCTTGGCGACAGGGAGATTTTTGTTCACTACCCGAGCGGAATGGGCCGCTCGAAGCTCCAAATCCCAGCCGCGAAAACGGGCACGGCGCGTAACATGAATACGGTCGCAAAGCTCGCAGAAATGGTATCAAAGCTGTGAGCGCGTTTACAGATCATGTGGGGCCGACATTGGCCCACAGTGGAGATGGATCGGTCGCATCGGAGCGACCGTCATCGATGCGCATCGACGTTATCGCGCCATTCCCGGATATCGGCGGTGGAACTGCCCGACACCTTCGCAATCTTCTCGCGCAAGCGGTCAGCCGCGGCCCACACCTCCGCTTTCGAGGGCTGCAATTTTTCCGCCAGCAGATCGCGCGCCGTCTGCGCCAATGACTTGCCCCGATCGGCGGCGGCTTGGCGCAGCCGATCATAGGTCGCAGGATCAAGATCAGGAACCAACAGGTCGGGCATGTGCTTCCTTCCGCTCATCTCGCATGCGGACTTTAGTTTTCAAATGAGGGTCGCCCGGATTGAATGCAAACGAAATCGACGAATCTGAACGCAGGTGGCCACTCGTGCGTCTGCGGGTAGGACGGCGCATCTCGCTGATGGTCAATTCAGGCACGGCGAATAGCGAAGGGCATTCCGCCGGCTCAGGTAGCGCGGCGGATTACGCCTTCGGCGTATCCGCTTCCTGTCCGGCAAGCCGCCCGGATGGGGGGCTGGAATTATTGATGGCAATTACTACCTATCCTAATTGTCCGACTCGCGCTCCGGCTGGGGTAATGTCATGACAGGTCAAGGCAACAACGCACCGGGTGACTTTGGGGCTTCCGTGAACGTTGACATCAAAACCGAGTTGCCGTCCACATCGAGCGGCAGAACGCTTGATGCAATCACGGACCTTCTGCGACCTATCTCAGAGAGCTTTGGTTATATTGGTGACAAAATCCAGTTGCGAAGGCAGACGACACTCTTAGAAATTGCCCGGCGAGCTAAAGAGCGAATTGAGACAATCGAGCGACCGCTCCATTGCATACCACAAAAGTTCTTTTTGCCGCTGTTGGAAAAAGCAAGCCTAGAAGATGCAAATGACGACACACTCGTTGGTATGTGGGCTAACCTGATAGCGACGGCATCGACAGAAAATGTTCAGATGCTCGGTCAATACATCAACATTCTCTCGAACATCGTTCCAAAACAGGTTTTTATATTGAATAGAATGCTTGACAACACCGACGACGATGAGCCCTATGACGCAGGCCATCTGGTCGATAACTATTACTATCTGAATCAAACGGGGCTTCCAGGTACCTTGAATGCGCACTCAGAAATTAATGACGCAGAACAGTTCGCTGATGCAGTAGTGGCGTCGTTAAATATCAAAGGTGTTGCAATTGACACTATAAATATTTTTTATCTCGACGAGAGTCTTGGTAAAGGGTTCTCCATGGCCAATCCGGACGGCATCTACTCGGATAAGGACTTTTTAGACTTTGAAAATCTCGTACGACTGGGATTGATAGATAGAACTGAAATCAAGAGGCATCAAATCGGAATGTTCGATATTGATGTGCACTATTATGTCGTTAATCCCGTAGGAATTGACTTGTTTGCGTGCTGTAATCCTACGAAGCTAATCCGGTCGCGGTAGAGCCATGCGGCTTATTCCAAACTGTTTCGCCATCAAACCATCGACGGCGGCGATGCGCACACGATTCAATTTGTGCCGACTTGGGGTGGCACGCCTCAATACCTCGCATTCCCTGGCGTGCGCGGAAACGGGATCGCGTCGCGCACGTTGGCGAGGCCGGTGACGTAGGCGAGCGTGCGCTCGAACCCCAGGCCGAAGCCGGCGTGGGGCACGGTGCCGTAGCGGCGGAGGTCGCGGTACCAGGCGTAGTGCTCCTTGTCGATGCTGCGCTCCGTCATGCGGGCGTCCAGCACATCGAGCCGCTCCTCGCGCTGGCTGCCGCCGATGATCTCGCCGATCCCCGGCGCCAGCACGTCCATGGCGGCGACGGTGCGGCCATCGTCGTTCACCCGCATGTAGAACGCCTTGATGTCCTTGGGGTAGTTCATCACGATGACGGGCTTCCTGGCGTGCTTTTCGGTGAGATAGCGCTCGTGCTCCGACTGCAGGTCGATGCCCCACTTCACCGGAAACTCGAACTTCTGCTTGGCGCGCTCCAGCACCGCGATCGCCTCGCCGTAGTCCATGCGCACGAACTCCGAGCCGACGATCCCCTCAAGCTTGGCGAGGAGCCCCTTCTCGATCCGCTCGTCAAAGAAGGCTAGATCGTCCGCCCTCTCCTTGAGCAACGTCTCGAAGGCGAACTTGAGGAGCCCTTCGGCCAGCGTCGCATTGTCCGAGAGATCGGCGAACGCGATTTCCGGCTCGATCATCCAGAACTCGGCGAGGTGGCGGCTGGTGTTGGAGTTCTCCGCCCGGAACGTCGGACCGAAGGTGTAGACCTTGGTGAGCGCCAGGCAATAGGCCTCCACGTTGAGCTGGCCGGACACCGTCAGGAACGCCTCGCGGCCGAAGAAATCCTGCGCGAAATCCACCCCGCCCTGGGCGTTGCGCGGCAGGTTGGCGAGGTCGAGCGTCGACACCCGAAACAGCGCGCCCGCCCCCTCGGCGTCGGACGCAGTGATGATCGGCGTATTGACCCAGAAAAAGCCGTTGTGGTCGAAAAACCGATGGATCGCCTGCGCCAGCGTGTGCCGCACCCGCGTCGCCGCCCCGATCACATTGGTCCGCGGGCGCAAATGCGCCACCTCGCGCAGGAACTCCAGGGTGTGCGGCTTCGGCTGGATCGGATATGTATCCGGGTCGTCCACCCAGCCGATCACTTCGATCGCGCTCGCCTGCATCTCGAACGGCTGGCCTTTCGCGGGCGATGGCACGATCGTCCCGGTCGCCGCCACGGCGCAGCCGGCGGTGAGCTTTAAGACCTCGTCGGCGTAATTGGCCAGCGTGCTCGGCGCCACCACCTGCACGGGATGAAACGATGAGCCGTCCGAGAGATGCACGAACGAAATGCCGGCCTTGGAGTCCCGCCGGGTGCGCACCCAGCCTTTGACCGTGACCGGAACGTCCGGCGGCGCCCGGCCGGCCAGGATCTCGCGCGTGCTGAACGCTCGTCTGTGCATTGATCGAGAGTTACAAAGACAGAGCGATTTGTCCAGTTATTGTCCCGCTGAGGTTTGCGATGGAACATGCGGTATCGAGCAACACAGCCGGGGCGATCGGGATGCGTTGCGCGGGTTCACCCCATTGGGGCGTTATTGCTCGATCCCGCAGCGGCGGCTCTCACGCCGACTGCGGCTTCAGCACGAACGTGGCCGGCACCAACGCAAATCATTCAGCGTGAAGCTCGCCCCTTGGCGGCGGGCTTAGGTGCGAGACTCGCCTTCCGGGCGACGCAATCGTTGAATGCCGCCTGTTGCGGTTCGCTGCGGAAATACCATCTCCGTAGCGTCCTGCCGTCTTGCAACTTATGAGTGTAGCCGGCGTCGGGATCTAGTCCGAGCTCCTTCGCGCACTCGACGAAGTTCCTGTGGTAGTCCTGCGCCGACGCCGGATTAGCAATTAAGGCTGCGGCTGCGAAGGCCAGTCCAAACCAAACTTTCTGCATCGCTCCCTCCCGGTCGACGTGGGCCCAACGGGGCATAAATGCCCCACGGCCGGGAGATCATAGTGTGAGCTGGCTCACACGGCTTCCAGAATATCTCGCCGTAATGGCGCATCAGCAGTTCAAACCGAACAGGCTGTAGAACGCATCACGAAATGCTGTCTTTTGTCCCAATGGCTTTCCGGCTTGTGCCCCTATTACCATTGGACAAGCGAAGAGGCACCCTCGTCCGGCGAGGGCGGCCGGGCCAGCCGGCCATCCAACGCACCGCCCCACCGCAATCTCGGACTTTTTCCTCATCGAGGCTGCGGTGCCGCGCGCGCTTCCAACCGGCGACGAGCAGGATCACGCAGCAACCAATGGCGTTGAACAGAAACATGGAAGCCATGGTCCAATCCTGCTTGTTCACGAACGCATAGGCCATCGCCGACGCATGCGAGACAAGGAAAAGGCTCCAGGTGCCAAAAGAGATGGCTTCCGCACCGCTCCGGTCCCGCAACGCCTTGGCGATCTGAGGGACGTAGGCAACAACACGAAGGCTGTTGCAGAGCGTGAACGCGGCCAGTGTGATATCGGCGATCATCATCTTGTTGGCATCCCTATCGGTAATTGCGCCATGCCCGCCCACTCCGAATCGCACAAAACGGAACATGCTTGTGACGACATGGAATGGCGATCACTGCCGGTGCGCCGGTAGCGCGTATCGCTCGGAGCGCTTCGATGCGCGGCCCGTGGCGCGTCACCTAGGGCCGATCGGACCCGCGGTCATGAGGCTTCGCTGTGGAAATTGTGATTTTTTCCGGAGATTTCCCGGACATCTCAAATCACGCCTTGCTGCGACCGCAGTCAGTCCGGCAAACCCGCAAGGCGCAATCCTTCGATGTAGAGAGCGAGCATCCAGTCGTGCCGCAGGCTATTGCCTTGCCGTGAACGGGTCAGCGAGGAGTTGGGTTGTCGCGCCAACAGTATCTCGACAACCTCCCTGGCCTCGGCCAACCGGCCGGCATGGGCCAACGCAGCCGCATGGTATCGAAGCGAGGAGGTGTGTTCAGGATTCTTTGCCGCTCCTCGTTTCGCCCAGCCTGCCGCTTCGTCAAATTTTCTAAGATAGAAGTAGCCGGCAGCGACGCCAGCGAAGTCCGCGGCATCGCGGGCGTTCAGAGGGTCCAAAACCAGGGACTCCTGGAACAGCGCGATTGCTTCGTCGAAGAGCCCTGCAAAGACCGATGCCCATCCGCAATAGGTGCATACCGAACTTGAGTGGCAGTTCAGCTCGATGGCCCGGTGAGCGAGCTCGACCGCCTCACCGTGATCGCCGCTCCAGGCCAGCATATACGCGGCGATGGCCAAAACCTCCGCATCGTCGCGATCGCACGCAATGGCCTTGCGGGCAAAGCGGACCACGTCGGGGGCGACGGCGTCGCGATCGAGATGGCCCAGAAAGAAGCGCATTGCAGTGCCAAGCGCCAGCATGGCCCATGCCTGCGCGTAGGCTGGATCGGCCTTGACCGCTGACTGAAGTGAATCGATGGCTGCGTCAAGCCCTTGCCGAGTCCGCGTCTGCGCAAGCGGGCGGGCGCGCAAATAGTGATCGTAGGCATCCAGTTTCGCCGTGCCTTTGCGCGTGGCCCGCGCAATCTCCGCCGCGAGGACTCGCGGTTCGATCACGGCCGCCACGTTGCGCGTTATTCGGTCCTGGAGATCGAATACGTCTTCCATCTCGCCGTCGTATCGGTCGGCCCAAAGATGTGCCGCGGAGTCAGCGTCGATGAGCTGGCCCGTGATACGCAGACGATTGCCGGCCCTTCTGACCGAGCCTTCCAGCACATAACGAACGCCCAATTCGTGCCCGACGTCTCTGACGTCCACGGCGCGCCCTTTATAGACAAAGCTCGAGTTGCGCGAGATGACGAGCAGCCGTCGGAAGCGCGACAACGCGGTGATCAGATCCTCGACGATGCCGTCGGCGAAATATTCCTGTTCCGGATCGCCGGTCATATTGACGAACGGAAGCACCGCGATAGATGGCCGATCGGCAACCGGCGAGCGGGCTGGCTCCGCGTCAGGTGTTGCAGGCTTGTCGGCGTCGCTGTCCGTGGTCACGCATGCGTCGAACAGGTAACCACGCCTTCGCGCTGTTTTGACCATCCGCTGAGCCTTGTCGCCGAGCGCCCGACGAACTTCGCTGACGCAGTGTGTCAGCGACTCGTCGGTGACAGTCACGCCAGGCCAGACAACAGTCATGAGCTCGTCTTTGGTCACGACTCGGCCTGCGTTTTCGACAAGATATCGCAGCACTTCGAAGGCCTTGGGGCGCAGCTCGACTTGTCCAGACGGACCGTCGAGCCGAAGCCGCGCCAAGTCGAGCGTAAAATCTTCGAACTGGAATGACTGGCGCGGCATTTTCGGCTTGATCGGCGCTTACGGGCGTCTTGGATTCGCAGCTTTCCGGCAAATTTCAGCCAGGCTTCAGGTGACTTTCAGGACAGCGGCGGCTGTCCCGTGATCCATTTGAGGATTATAGCGGTTCCCGCAAAGGTCCGCACCTCTTTGAGGGGCCGGGAGGTCCAAGATGCACACACCTGATCGAGAGAGACTTCCCATGGCGGACTTTCACAATGGCGGCTGTTTGTGCGGGGACATCCGTTACAAAGTCACTGCGAAGCCACTGCGGGTGACGATCTGCCATTGCACATTCTGCCAGCGATTCACGGCTTCCGCATTCCTTGTCGAACCTATCTTCAGAAGAGAGGATGTCGTTTTTGCTGGAGTCGCGCCGAAGACCTACGATCATCGCTCGGATGAGAGCCACAAGCGCGTCACGCTGAATTTCTGCGGCAAGTGCGCAACGACTCTTTACCTGGACTTTGAGCGGTTTCCAGGGATCGTCGGTGTGTGCGCAGGCACTTTCGACGATCCTAACTGGTTCGACCGGGGTCCTGGGGTCTGCCGACATATTTTCGCGCGTTCGGCGCAAGAAGGGATCGTCCTTCCTGCCGGGTTGGAAATCTACAATGAGCATGTATCTCAACTAGACGGAACGGCGAACAAGCCGATTGTGCTCACTCACGCCCGCACGGTGACGCGACAGGAGTAGCGGCGATCCAACGGCAGCGTATTACAGCATAGCATTCCGGAAGGCATTAATGGGCCGTGTGTCCATGACACTGGAAAGGAGCCTAGAAGCGAGGCTCATTTTGGTTCGCCGCTGACCTGCCGCAAATGGTACGGCATAGGGCAACAATTCTGTCGGCGATCTGCGCCTAATGGCGCCAAAATGGTGCATCGCCAAGGCCAAGGCCGCTGGGTCTACAAGGGCCGGCCCGCCTCGATCAATGCCGCGCAGGTGCACGAAATGAAATCCCAAGGCCTCGGGCCCCACTGAGATCGCCAAGGCGCTCGGCATCGGCCGGGCGACCGTCTACCGGGTGTCGGAACCCGGCCGATGGTCGCAGATCTGGCCGGGTAAATCGAGCGTCGTTCGTGGGATGTGGGAGGGATGAGACCATCGATGCGCTCGAACGTTATCAACGCATCAGGAGGGCGAGTAAGCTTGAGCCAGCTTAAGGGCCGACTGTATCAAAGATGGAAAGGTGGGACTCACCCCAGGAGCAATGGGTAGCGACAAACGAGATCGCCAGAATCGTGAAGCTGATCTTGTCCGAGAGGTCGATCGCCTGCGCTTCTTGCTAAAGCAAGCCGGGATCGATGCTGAACAGAGTTTGAGAGAAACCGAAGCGAGCGAACGGCGACATGTGCACGACGTCACTGAAGAACGCGCGAGGACCGAATCGGCCCGCGCCGACGCCGACGAAATACGTCATCGGCTCAAGAATACGCTTGCAGTGGTGCAAGCGATCGCGAATGCGACGCTGGGGCTTGATGTGCCGATGGAGGACGCCCGCGCCGCGTTCAGTTCTCGTCTCGAAGCTCTCGCCTATGCGCACGACATATTGTTCCGGTCGAACTGGGCTAGAGCTAATTTGAGGACCATCATCGATGGCATTCTTGCGCCCTACGCGGCACGCGGCCAGAACCGAATTCGGGCGAAAGGCCCGGAAATCAGTCTTGGTGCGAAGCCGGCGCTGGCCCTTGGACTGGCCCTGCATGAACTCGGGACCAATGCGGCCAAATATGGCGCGTTGTCGAACGATGAGGGGTATATCGAAATCGCCTGGACCTTGGCACCCCATCGACAAGGCCGCGAGTTTTGCCTGCGCTGGCGCGAGAGGAACGGGCCTCCGGTTTTGCCTCCCACGCGTACGGGGTTTGGCACTCGATTGATCCAAAGGAATCTGGCCGCGGAATTCGACGGGGAGGTGGAACTGGAGTACCAACACGATGGGGTGGAATGCACGATCTATGCGCCCGCGGAAGGATTGGGATTGAACGAGAGCCGATCCATGGTGAGCTGAAATGGCGCTGGTTCCTACGACGCGACCGGCATCCGCAAGGATATCGGCCGCTGCCTTATTATTGGTGTACCATGGGCACGAGACGATGCATCTCCTGATATCGTTTTTGGCTAGGGGCGCCTTCGCCTCGTCCAGCGTGTCGGCCGGCGGCACCCGGCCCTCCGGTCGGGTTGAGCTTCGATAACTGCAATTCTGGGCGGCTTGTGGTAATTTCGCCAACAACTGGGCCGCAACCGTCACACCTTCGGCGGAATGACGCGAAGTCCGAACTGCCAGTGTTGATCGTCTTTAATTTCCGAAGCGTGACGTGCCTGCCTAGTGGCGCGACCGTTGCGCACCCTTCCTGCTCTCGCTTCCGCAGATACCAAAGGATTGTTGTCTTCCGCCGGGATAATCCGCACGTTTCCTATCTTGTAAGAACCCCCGCCTAAAAATCGGGCCATGACGTACTGGCCTTGCCTGTGTCCGCGTTCGCGCAGATGCCCGGAGTCCTGCCAAATTTTCAGCCACTGTTTGAATGTGAGTTCGAACGGAATGCCGCGGCGTTCGGCGCGGTACTTGTGTTGATCGTATTTCTGTTTCAATTCGCGCATGCCGAACCATACTGGTTAAGGATGATCCTCACAAGATGTCGCGGATATCTTTGGTTGCCGGTATGGGTGCTGGTGCAACCATAGTTCGAGACACCACAGGGAGTCCGCGGGTAGGAGAGCGGTGCCCCGGCGGTGCATCGCGCGGGCATCGGGTTTATTCGGCGGATGCTCTGAGGCCACTCCTTGGCCGCCCAAAGACGACGGCCACGGACGACAAGGGGCCTGAAGGCGCCCCCGGTTCGATGCCCTTTGGGCGGCCCCCGTTCGGTTTCTGGCCTGATCGCGTCGACCGGGCATTCGGGCTTGCACACCGTTCGTCGCCACGCCAAGGTCGAGGGAGAAGTGGTCAATTCTATACAGACTTCATTCGTGAGCGAGCGCATGATTGATTTGATCGAGGCACCAGTTGCTTTCGATCGAGGCGCCGGAGCTAAGTGGCCGGGCCTTCAATTTCTTGAAGAAGAGGCCAATCCCATTTTACCCGCAGCTACGCTGAACGCCCGCGACTTGACGCAGGTCCTTGTCGACTATCGGGTGCCGAGCCTTGGACGCAGCATCATCGAGCTCGCAATGACGGTTGGACCGCTTGTCTTGCTATGGGCCCTGATGTGGGCAACCCTTCATATCGGCTACTGGCTTTGCCTGTTGCTCGCGGTGCCGACCGCGGGCTTTCTGGTCCGGCTCTTCATGATCCAGCACGATT
>WNFL01432957.1_pt1 | contig 12925 bp, 9 predicted proteins | sample 5400361 | NCBI WGS metagenome assembly WNFL01 (sample SAMN13153351, study PRJNA577476) | soil metagenome | isolation source: 40 cm soil on Douglas fir-dominated hillslope | place: USA:California | collected 2013-09-17
TCATCCAAGTTTACGCGAAGCGAGCACCACACTCCAGATTGAGAACGGCAGAGGGTTTGCTATTGTGGCATTTCCCTTCCCGCCCATCGACTGCTGTACAAATCTGACAACGCTCAAGCACGACCCTTTCATGATCCGCGTCCGAAAACTGCCACTGCCCAACGACTCCGATGCAGTCCAGCAAAACGAAGTTCATACACGCATAGAACGTCATCTCCCTTTCTCTTAGGCGTAATGTCTGCCACCCTCCCATCGAAGTGAGAGGACCATTGCACCCACGCAGAGCAGATGGTGTCCCAGATCCTCGCTGCTTCGACCGATCCGCTATTGAAAGTAGAATGCGGGGTTTCTGCTTGCCCGCTGGGATACCATATTTTCACTCTAGATCGATTCGACTATAGTACAATTAAAGCCATGCGTGTATTACGTGTACGGAGCGCCCCCAGAGCGCATCGCCTTTATTTTAATCGAAGGAGACGTACAAGTTAATGCTGGTCATCCTCCTTGTCGTCTTCATCCTCCGTTAACGGGGTTGGGGAGAAGTGTCGAGTAGGTACAGGACAACTCCGAGCCGACCGTTCGAGCTCGGCTCGAACAGAAACGAGGTCTGTCGTTGCATTGTACAGCGTCAACTCGTCCCGGCCAAGGACGACCTTAGCGCCATACACCCCGTCCCGCTCGAGCGCTCTCAAAGTCGCCTTAAGCTCACGAAGGAGGGGCACGACTGCTGCGACGGCAGTCTCAGACCTGCCATCTGCGTTGTGCAACTGCGGCGCGCCCGAGTTGGGGAGCTCGAGCAGCTGGGTGACGCGGGTGAATGCAACCTCCTCCAGAGCCTCTGCTTTGGACGCAGGATCGGACGCAGTGGCGTGTACGAGCGTAAAATGCGGTACGGGGTCAAAGGGCGTGGAACGGCAGTCTACTTTGGACTGCGCGAGTTGGCGGGAGCGAGGTGTCACTGGGAGGCCATGTGGGAGGTCGAGAGAATGGGTCGTAGCGTGCGCCGGGAAGTGAATCAGGAACGGTGCTCCGCGTGCAGTGTACGATATTATACATGTGTGGTCGGTTGCATTGAACAGATTGGGTTGGGTGGATTTGACCAACCGGGAGGAAACGCGTGCCGATGAGGAGATAGCGGCTGGGTCCGTTGTCAGACCGGAATACAGTACTAAGGTTTCTCCATGCAGGAGGGCATGGAAGGACGCAGATGGGACACCATCAGACAATCTGGGGGCCAGACCAACCCGCTGGAGGAGGGTGTTCTTTCGATCCTGTGGTGGTGATTGGAAGCGCAAGAGTTTGGCAAGGGAGGACGCGTCGCTGAAGATAGCACTTGATTCGATCAAAACGGACTCCTGCTCGCGGATGACGTTGATGGCGGCTAGCAGCGGATATGCAGGGTCGAGTGACGGAGTGAGTGAGGGCCCTGGCGTCGTGGAACCGAAAGACTCCATTATGCTGGTACGACGGGAAGAGGCCAGAGACAGTGGTGGTGTAAGTGATGAACGCCGTCTAGGGAGGTTGGTGTTACGACGGGGAGGGGAGGCCACTCGTGACGAGGACGAGGAGGAGCGACTCTTGGATAACTTGACCCGCAAAGTTGGAGGAGCGCCTGCAATATTAATGTCAAATGGTCAGACTCCAGTGAGTAGGAAGACGTTCATAACCTGGTATAATAATGTCCTTATTCCCACTGGCCATTATACTGTACGCTCCTATCATACTCAAAGTGCCGTTCGACGGCCCTGCAACTGCATCCCGAGGGACACGATGCAGAGTGGCAAGAGCAGGAGCTTGTGGCTCCTCAACATTCTTACCAGAGGAAGAAGGGGTTCTCAGACGTAACATCCTTAAGGATACTGAGCGGTGCGTTGTCGGGCCAATTTATGGGGAAGAGACAAGTGCGGGGACATGGGGCGATAAGTGAGGACAAACTTTTATGCAAGTTGTGTGTCCTGAAATTGACTTTCTCCGGTCTCTATCAGGTGGTCTAGGGTTGCTCCTTCTGTAGAAGGGGACTGAAGAAAAATGCGATAAGGGTGAGTTACGAGCGTGCTTAAGGAGTTCCTCGGATGATTCGTTGACTTTGGGGAGAATTCAATGGGTTTTAGGTCACACGACGAAGTTGTATTCAGTCTCGCGCCTCGCGTAAATTTGCGAGTCTTCGCCAACGACGTCGTATGACAGCGACTAACGATTTTTTCGTCATTTGCCAGATGAACAGGGACCATTTTCAGGCCCGCTGGTCGTCGGGTCTGATCCCGGTCGTGCACGGGTGTATTGTTGAAAGGCCGAACCCGCGTTGCATGACAAATTCCCGGCCTAGTACTCGAATGTAGGTCATGTGAGGGCTGAAGTAGCATCGGTTGAAGAAGCCCCGCGTCATCATACGAGCGACATGACGATTGTGCTGAAGCATTCAGACGTACCCCCCAAAAAAAGCCCAAGATTGAATACTCACCTGTCAATAACCACCCGGTCATTTTGATCTAGGGGTAGGATTGGAGTGCTTGCATATTCGAAGAAACGTCAAAACGGCGGGGGCGAGGCGATAACGGTTGTCCGTCCTTCGGAGGTTTGGGGGTACCTCTTCGGAGCATGAGGAATGTTGCTAATCCCTAGCAGGGCTGAGAAAGACCTGGCAAGGATGCTGCATGGAGACAACGGGCCAGGCAACCATGCGTGTTGTAGCCACTATGAAATCGAGCAACACTGCTTGCAGGGTTGAGGTGCCATAGAACCATATGAGCTGGTATTGCCTGTGATCGATAACGCAAGATTGCCTGGATTTTCCTCTCTCAAGGTGCCAATCTCTCCGTCTCGGGTGGGTCGCGGTTGCCTTAAACGATGCAAAACACCAAAGGATACGCAGCATCACCAGTTTGGAGAGTAAACGAAGCCAGATTGTAGTAGGATCAAGGGAGGAGAGGCAAAAGCAACACCGCAACAAAGCACTGATTTTGAACCCAGTCAAACTAGCCCAAGATGCCGATTGCAATGGCCCACAAGGAAGCCATCCAAGGCGTCCTCGACAAGCTCTACACGCATACAACAAACACAAAACCAAAGCGTAGACTTTGCGAAATGGTCTGTTTGTCGCGCCCTCCTCGAATCATGGCTGACCAGCTGCTAGTTTACGGACCTTCCAGATCGTGTGGCATGGGCCGGCTACTACAATATCATCACGGAGCCCCGCTCTCTCAACGGAATTCAGGAGAAACTGTCCAGAAACCGCTACCGAGTTACGCTCGAAGCATTCGACGACATGTCTCTAGTCTTCAAGAACGCGATGTACTTCAACGAAGAAAATAGTCAACTATCACTGGACGCTGCTGTTCTACTGGTGCGTATATCAATCTGCAGGCGCGTTTCCTAGAGGGTCTCTCTGGCCCAAATACTCTCAATGTCTTTTGTTGTCTCTTGATGTTATCACATAGGTTTGATGCTAATCACTCATTAGAACGTCCTCGAGGAGGTATGGACGGCCAGCACTGTGTTGCCGCAACCCGGAGCAGCACCAGTCAAAGCTCAGCGCTCTGGTCCGCCTGCTCGGCGTGAACGCATAAAAGTACCAGCATTGCCCAGACCGGGAGCCATGGGTGGCTCAGGTGCCCCCGCAAACGCTAAAGCCTTCCACGCGAGGCAGAACGTGAAGAAGAAAATATCGAATCTGATGCCCCCACCTCCACGCCCGGAACGACCGCTACTGGTTGTCCCACCTCCTCAGAAAATGGCACCTGTCGCCATTACCGAAATTGAAGAAGAGGAGACTGGAACGCCAGAACCTGAGACGATCCCGGGTATCCCTGTTGCAGCCGAACACGAAAATGACCTCATCGTATCCAAGCTGGATAATAGTCTCCCGGCGTGGGAAGGTCCCGTTGGCGAGAAGGGCTGGATGCAGGAGCCCGCAGATGTGCAAGCAAAGTTGGAAGAAATCATCAGAACACTGAAAGACTTCCGTGACAATGGGTATGGTATCTCTTTGTTCAAATGGTTCTATTTTCACTCTGTTTTAGATACCGTTCCTTGAATGCCGTGGAGGAAGTACCACGGGGAACGAATGTAAAGCTAGCGACCGATATTGTCAGCCACCACCTGAGCCTACAGAGGTCCAGTCTCTAACCTAGACCCACAGGAACCGCTCACATTCGACAGATTGGTCGCTCATGTCGGCTCGAGGGCTTACACAACTGCAGAAGACTTTGATCTTGATATAGCCCGATTCTTTGTCAAAGCAAGGAGGTGCTATCTGGAAGGGTCGCAGCATCATGGCCGCGTGTTGGTGATCCAGGTGAGGTCGCCGCGTGTGGGGTTAGGGATGGACTAATCGTTCTGCCAGCGTCTCTGGCAAGCCTTGACATCCTCCACGCCGGCATCTATAGCATTGTCTTCTGTACCTGCTGGTCCTCTCAACCGCAATGCTAAAAGTCTTACTTCTTCCACCATTGAACCAAAGGGCCGCACGGCCGTGGATAGCCTTTGGTACAAAGGCCTGGAGTATCGAGTGGGCGATTATGTGCATCTAATGAATCCAGACGACTCGTCCAGGCCTATTGTCGCCCAAATCTGGGAGTGCTGGACAAAGGATGGCGTCGAGTAAGTTGCCCATTGACACGCACCTTCAGGACACTACTCACGACCCTTCTAGATCAATTACAGTGTGCTGGTACTACCGTGCTGAACAAACTGTCCACCCAAGCGAGCGCATGTTTTACGTAAATGAGGTCTTTAAATCATGTGCGCCTCAAACATCCACTTGAAATCATTCAACCTAACCAATACCCACAGCCCATTTCGTCGACCATGCAAAGGAAGACATCCTTGAAAAGGTCACCGTCCAATTCGCGAAGAAGTATATTCAAGGCCGACCGCGGCCCCCTTGCTGGTATTCCTCCTGGCCGCTGTACATCTGCGAATGCAGATACAACGATGGTACTCATGTGTTCACAAAAATCAAGAACTTCCTCTCCTGCGTCCCACCTACAGCGCAGCGCGAGCTGTCCTCCCTCTACGGCTTTGAGAAACTAGTCTATCCAGCACGCGTGGTGTCTCCTTTCCTGCGGGGTATCAAAGGCCCGGGGAGAGCGGAGGATGCCGGAAGTGCTGAGAGAATGGAAATCGTGGATGGGAGGAGACGCCCGAAGCGCGGTGGCGGGACCAGTGCAATGAATAAGAATGTGCAAGGGAATACAAATGGGAGTGTATCTGCAAGACCAGTCCCTAGTGCCACTGGACCAGATCGGACTGTATTCACGATGGCTGGTGGAACAGGCATGGGCACCGCGATTGTGGAGAAGCTTCCATTAGATACAAGTACGTGTATTGTATATTTCTATTTGGATGGATGATCCTGACAATCTACTCCCCAGCCCAACTGTTCGACCGCGACACGACCACAAACGAATTGCTCTGGTTTTCTGGGCCCCCCTTGGACGTGGCACGAACACCAGCACCAAGATACAGCCTCGATTATCTCTACTACCTCGCCCTCGAGAAGAAACGCAAAGCAGGAGAGCAAGTCGATGACGCGTTGCTCCCAGCACAGAAACGACCACGGATCGTTCCGCCGACAGTAACCGACATCCTGCAAACAGTTTACGGGGACAGTCACCATAGCTGATCTTCAGCACCTATGTCTCGTTCCTCTGCTTATTCCCGCTTTCGGGACTTCTAATCTCTCCTTGTATTCTATGGCTAAGAATAATGTACCAGTGATCGTGCGTGAACTTGTGTGCAGTAATGCGTGCCTTATATTGTCTGTGATCCAGTCGTTTGCCTCTCTGGAGATCATAGTGCCCAAACTTTGACCGTTGCGTCTCGCGCGCCTGATACCAGATAACGGTCCATATATCGCAGCTTTTCGACAGGCTTAGCGTGTCCGTTAGTCGTTAGTGTTGAGTGTTGCATCGTTGTTCGGTTGTAAATCTACCAAGATATCATCAGGTGTGAACACCGAGCACAAAGTATCAACGCCCACCTTGATACCATTTTCACCGGTACATGAGATAACCTTGCGACTATCGAACTGAAGAGAGGTAATGGGGTGGTCATAACGTAAGGTTTCTGAGATGCCGCCTGTTCGAAGATCCCATATCTGCGCAAAACGATCTCATCATGGCCTTGAACGCAGCGAAAAGACTTTGATACGAACCCTGACTGACTTATCCAGACTTCCACTCACAATGTGGAGCTCGTCGAACTGTAAGCATGTTACAGGAGCGGTATGACCAACCAGGGTACGGTGGGCCTGTCCAGTCCGCACTGTGCTTTGTTAGCATCAACCAAGCTCAATGTAGAACGGCTACTCACTATCCCACATACGTACAGCTCCATCGCCACTCCCGCTGACTAGGGCATACCCCCAAAACTGGACCCCACCAACAAAATCCTGGTACATATCCCAGCTACCATCCGCATTCGGAGGACTTGGAACCGCAAAAGGGCTACTAGCGGCACTCAACAGAGATGCTCCAGGCAACACCCCCATTCCGAATGTGCCACTTCTCGACTGGCGAGAGTTTGCGGGTGGCGGGTGCGAAATAGCCCATAAAATATCCATAGTCATGACGCACTGTCCGGTGTTGATATCCCATTGTCGAAGAGTCTTGTCTGAAGCACCGCTGACTAGACATGATTCTTCGAAATACACTGCCGAAACTCCTTTCGTATGTCCCTCGAACGTCCGTAAGCAGCCGCGAGGAACAGAAGGGCGTTCGACTAAGACCGCTGCCTCCTGATCATCGTCCGGAATGGACGGGATCGTGGATCGTGGACTACCAGCAAGACTGACGAGAGCCTCTTCCTCATCCTCAACGGCTCGTAGATCCCATAACTTGACAGTGCCATCTGTGCCTCCAGTAACGCAAGTATTTTGTTCGACCTGTAGACATCGAACCGCACCTGTAGTGATTGTATCAGTGCCTTGATCAGGATGTATGCGCAAAGTACCAGTACCAGAGTGACCCCTCAAGAAGCCGATCGCTTCGCCTGACCTCAAATCCCAAAGCCGAGTACTCTCGTCTTGAGAGGCAGTGACGAGCATGCCATAGGGTTCGGAAATGTCAAGAGCAGTGATAGGAGCACTATGCGCTTCTAAGGTCATAAATGCTACTCCATGCGGAAGGTCGTCATGTTCAGAGGGCAGGAATGCTGGGCCTTTCCGTCGTCGGGAGGGTCGGAGTGATTCAGAGGCTTTGGGGTCTCCAAGAGATTCGAATGCCTCTCGCTCTTCCACTCCTTGTACTAAGGAGAAATAAGCGCGGGTTTGGGAGAGGGACAGTAGCACACGCACGCTCATCATCAAGTTCTAATTCCTCCTCTTGAAGCTTTAGTAGGTCTTGGTCCAGCTGTGATCGCATGCCTTCTAATGAGAGGATTTTATGCGAGATCTCTGTTATATCGGATTGAATAAGTTTCTATTGTTGCGAAGCTTAGATCGGAAAATCGCGGGCCAGGGACGGAAAACATACGCGCCGAACATGCAGATTCTCCTTGTCCTGCAAAATTTCCTTCCTCTGGCGACCCAGCTCCTCTTTGCCGAGTACCCTTGACGCACTCAGAGGCTCCCTCGTCGTCTTTTTGCCCTTCCTCTTGGTCACTCTTCCTCCAACTTCGGTAGTGTCATTCGCCAGAAGACCCCTTGCCTCCATTCCTGACCTTTTTGGTCCTAGCCCCTCGTCACCCTCAAATTGAACATTTCGCGTTCTTCTGCGCCTCGTCTTGTTTCTCTCCGAGCTCGGGATTGTCGCTTGGAACCCTTGAAACAAGCTGACATCCTGGGCAATCCCGTCTGGCTCTGGAATATCCGCGTTCAGGAGGTCTGGAGCGGATTCTACAATCTGCAGGTCGCGTGAAGAAACGTGTCGGCCGAGTCCTAGATGTAGAGGAGCACGTCCAATAGTTGCGAAATCGTATTTCGAGGTAATACCCGACGACTCTCCGCGTCGCGACCGGGTCGTTGCGTGATGAACCATTCTTGGGGTCATCATATGCGGCGCGACTATAAAATTCGAGAAAAAGTAATGAGGGGGAGGAAAATAGTATTTGGAATATTTACATACGCTCAGAGAATATTTTAGCGGACGAATCGCCGCGGTGGTGCGTGAACGGTGCGACTATGGCCTGGCCAAACGTGGAAAGCGCGCTGGGGGCCTGAGGTACAATAATAGGCTGGAGTGCATCCTTAATGGGCTTCGATGACGAGGGCGAGTCTGGCCGAGAGGTCATAAGCGGAGGCGCAACGGGTTCAAGTTGCGGCTCACTCCTTGGATATCATTCCGTCTGTGAATTTCTCTCGGATAATTTGAGGCAAATCCTGGGATGCAAGACGGGCCACCCTAATGAGGCCTTTATGAACCCTTCGTAATGGAAACGAGCGAAGTAGTCCGTCGTCACAGCGAAGAGGGGCAGCGTCTGAACAACGGTCATTGAAAATCTGTTTACCCGTCCCATGGGGAACTTGGTTAGTCGGGTGTTTCGATATATCCTACCTTGGAAGCTGGCTCCGCTGTGAAGTCCGCTGAACGAAGTAACGCCATATTCAGCGCGTCAATGCGCACACTCAGTCTCGCATTTTCTCATAGCCTTTAATTTTCAACAACCGCGTGAGATGACACCCGTGCTAGTCGCTCTCCCCAGTGCCGGGAAAGGCGTCGACCATTCGTGCCGCTGAGGCCCGTACCTGCATCCCAAATTCCGAAACCAGCGTCTATATTTTCCTTAGTAAGGAGCAGGGCGCGAATAGCATCAAACTTCCGGTAAAACTGAGGTGCTTAATACATTTCTCATGCGCACGCGCACATGCTAAAATACACCCAATCGTTATCTCCAAAGGGTCTTTCCAAAAGTCTAGCAGTAAAAGGGTTCGGCTCCATGTAGCGAAGCTAGTCAACGGAGTGTACACCACCAAGGGCTTCAACCCTTGGATCAACCATCGTCTCATGTCAACACATGTCAAACCCACTTGTCCGGCTCCGGCTCGAACGGCCCGACTAGTGTCCAAGGCCCCTCTGATCCCGATGCACGTGGCCTCTTTTTATTCCCCACGCACAGAGGATATCTTCGGTGATTTCCGCCACGTCCTGGAATTCTTCGGGTCGACACACAAATGCGCTTTCGCTCGACGCAACCAAGCTGAAAGCAATTGACTTGGAACAGCTCGTGTCCTTTGTTCCGATTTCTTTGGTTCCAAGGCAGTCTGTAAGATTGTGGGTTGGCCAAGGACGACTGCACATGGGCGCCTTGAGTCCAATGCAGCACTTCCGTATGGGAGCGACGGTGGGTGGAACGCTTTGGGCAGGGCGACTCGCATACTAGACTTTAAATTGGACTGGAGGGTTCCTGTGACAACATTCCGGTACCGGTTGCGATAAGAAGGCCCTCCGCCGCGCCCATAAGTTGATTAGCCAAGTCCAGGAGCTGAGTGTTCTAAATTTTCTCGTGTTTTATGTTCAGTGACCAGATGTAGCTCATGTACCGTATGCGGTTCTCTTTTGTATATAGAATGTTATCCCAGTTCGAGTTGGGCTATTTTTGTCGGATTAGGTAGCAATCGGCTTGTATTATTGTCTACATTGCCTATCGGAATTGGTTGGGATGCTTCCAATAGCAATATGTTGAGATCATCCTCAAAGAATCTCACTTTCATTCCATCAGTGGGATGCCCATGGTGTTATTGATGCGAGAAGAGTCGGGTGTATCGCGTTTGCGCCCTTGAGGCAACCTTTCTCTTCGTATGAATTTATTCGTGCAGACGTCGCAGCCGCCTCTGGCTCGAACTTGTCATCTGATTCTGAAGGCTGGGGCAATACCGTTGCCTCTTTGGGCCCGATGCATGCGCTTCGGGCTCTGGGATGAACGGCAAACTCACCCATACCGTCTGGGCCGACTGTCCCCGCCGTCGATATTCTTGTATGAGGAGTTCCCCCCCCGAGGTTACGTGGACAGGTTCCAGAATAGGCTTCAGTTGTTGAAACGAAACGCAAAGCCCCGCATTGCGTATTGGAGGGTGATGGGTCTTGGGTCGGCTTCCGTTCCGCTCTCCGTCACAGACCTTCCGCATTAGGAAGACGCGTGCCTACCTCATTGCCCTCACCACCTTCCTTGTGGCGTGCTTTCATCACCACCACGCGGGCTCATTGGGTGTGATGGCGCACTGGACTTGGTAGCTTTTCAGCGCCCAGTTGCGAGAAGCTACCCAAGATGGAACGCGGGCAAATAGGTACCCACCTTTTCTAAATTCCCCCGACTGCGAAACCCACCAACCGTTAAAGAACATGGGAGACCCACCTGACATATAAAGGTGGGTGTGGTTTCATCATAAATGCCTAGTGTAATCACGCGCTTTCGCTTGTGGCGCAGGAACTTATTGAAATACGTTGGCAAATTACAGGGACATCGGCATTTCTATCGTTTGAGATGTATGTTACATACTTTATTAACCCAAGGGGAGGGGGGGAGGGGGGTGAGCGCTGCGATCATCTGGATTTGCTCGGCAGTGTACATGGCAAGCCAGCAATCGAGAATTGCGTGACCTTCTCGGTGCCTTCCAGTTCCGTTCGTTGGGGTTGGGCCTCTGCTTCGCTTCAATCAGACTCCACATCGATGGCAAATTTTGATAGCGATGGATCACGCGACTAGCTCTACGTCCATCACTCCCCCGCTTCTGGATCGACATCATTTTTGGCGAGAGTGGTTGAACCAAAGGTACACGGTAGAATAGTAGTACATGCCCTTTTCGCGCTGACGCCATGATGTGTCATCGCTGGCGTCGACCTATGAAGTCACGGCAATAACTGTACCCAAGGCTATGTGATGTGGGCCATGATTGAATTCAGACTCAGAGCAAGGCGAGTTGGACGTTGTCCTAGGGTTGTCCTCTGGACGGAAGGGGAAAGACCTTGCTAACGCACTCCATTTAGTCCGTGCAGCGCGGGAACCCTTGTTAACCCTCTGAGGTGGATTAGGGTTGTTTCTCTTCGAAATTCGGTGGAGAATTTTTCTCTGATCCACCACTTTAAACGTTTGTCCCTAGAACGGGTTCTATGGTAACTAACACCAATCGACTGTGTTCAGCTTGCAGCTGCAAGTGGAATGACTAAAGGTGGGGGCGGAGAGGCACGGTGGCGTGGAGCACTTGTCCCTAGCTTCCACAAGGGGAGGCACTTTGCAAGACACGTCTAAAAAAATTAAGCTTGCGACACGTTGACCCTTACTCCGCAAGGGCTACGCCTCGAGGTTTCCCACAAGCTGGTAGTGGTCGAGGGATTCTAGAAGTGGTGAAGACCTGGTCAGTTCCCCGACATCCCCGTAGCGGGGCGCCATTCATTAAGTCGCCATTCAAGTGACAAACAAGTGACGAAATGGTCCCTTTAATTACAGTGGAGATCGAACATGACGAGTACGTATTGGTTTGATCAACTCCTTTCTCAAGGGTGTGTGTGGACAAATTTCATTGAGGCTGTTTAGGTTTATTTTAAAGTTTGTGACTGGTGATGAATTTTGTTCACGAGTTTACCATCGTTTAAGTTCAGAACGCCCTGTTAGTTCAGTCCACATCACCCTGACCATCTATTTATTTTGAAAGTCAAAGACGGCGGAGATACGGTTAAGGGGTCGCAGCGAACCACCATTCTCGTAACGGTAACTGGAGGCTGACCGTCAAATTAGGTTATGAGAACGGACCAAGAGGAGTTGTATTGCAAAGGTATGAGATCTCCGCGCTTTCAACATAATTCCCGTCGATGGCAAGAACATATCATGGAGGCATCCGAACAGAAGATGGACCGAAATCATATGTAAATGGTAAATGCTTTATGATTGCATAGTTGTCAATTCAGGCAGTGTCACGTGCGTACAATTGTCTCCTTCCTCCCGCTGTTCCGTTTCCCGTTTCCTGTCCAATCCAAGAAAGGGCCGCGCGGGAATTGTTCGCTGGCATGCACGAGCCGATATTATCTAAGTAAATAAATACGATCGCGTTATCTAATTGCGCGTTGGACGGAGGAGAACAAGTGAGACAAAGACAAGCTTGGTTGCCCTTCGCTTTCGCTCAGAAACTTGAAAGAAGAGGCTGAACACCTCGCTCCGGCTAATATTCTTAACATTGATAGATATCGTGTACGCCCTCTCACAGCACAGAGAACCTCCTAAGGAATGCTGTTATCGTCGCCGACTGTGATGCCCGGATGGACACGAACGGTCATCGGCATCTCGCAAATTGCTGGTCAGGCTGCACGTTGGGTCACAGAGCTAGAAGTTGCGAAGTTGCGAAGCTGCAAAGTTGCATGCCAGTTTGTACCCCTGCGTGCGGGTGCGTTGTGCTAATATCCAACCCACGAGCGAGCAAGCACACGCCCCGCATTTCATATTTCCATACCAGGCACTTAGCTCCCAAGCGGACCTAGCCAAGAAAGGGGGGAAGAGTAGCAAGGTCGTTGGCGCTACAACTCAGCTCGAGCGCTCCATGGATGACCTCCCTTCCTCCCTTCTCTCAACCAACATCCGATTACAGACTCTCTCAAGTGTTTGTTTCACAATTAATCCTTTTCTGAATTTACTGTTTTTTCTCCCAGTCGGTTTCACGCCCGGCTCCGTTCAAAAAAGAAAAGCAGCGAGGTTCGACTCTCGGCCGATTGAATCACCAGCTTCGCACAACCTACCTCGTCTGCCCCTCGTGTCATTGACGTCGCGGACGTTGTACAAGTCCAGGTACATATACTTAAGTATAAGCAGCAAATACAACATCGATCGGGAAGACCAATATCAAGGACGGGCATGCTCAGAGGTACCATCTCTTATCTAGCTTCATTCAGTCCCTGTCGTGTGCTTTTTATCAATCGCCACACCAATCGAACACTGAAACAGTTCGGGATTGAATCAACCGCGAACGCCACATCAGCGCTTCGAATGGAATGCCGCTGAG
>WNFL01233623.1_pt3 | contig 12924 bp, 16 predicted proteins | sample 5400361 | NCBI WGS metagenome assembly WNFL01 (sample SAMN13153351, study PRJNA577476) | soil metagenome | isolation source: 40 cm soil on Douglas fir-dominated hillslope | place: USA:California | collected 2013-09-17
CCTGTTCAGGCTGACAATCGGACTGCGCAACATCGATGGCGACTGGCGTATCGCGCACGAGCATCACTCCGTGCCGTCGACCGACTAGGTGTTATTTTTCAACGATTGCCGAACCCTGTTCGCGGCGCCTGATTAATGCACGGTTCGGTCTGAAGGATCGTCCAATGAGCAAAATCCTGGCAGGTGCCGCACACCTTTTTCCTCAGCATCATGCAACAGCCAGCCACAAACAGGCATCCCAAAGCGCTACCGCGAGGAATAAGAGCCCTTCTTCCTCCAGCGAAGAGGCAAGTGAATCCGGGTCGGAAAAACTTGCTGAATCAGTAAAGGCCAGCGCATCGAAACGCTCCGGTCGATCCGGCCAATCGCAAGCAGCGACCACAACGGGAAAATTTCTCGGCAAACTTGTGTAACAGCGCGAACGCCCTAAGCGTTGTCGCCGCCAGCGTCGGGCAGCCCGGCTGGCGTCCTGGAGTCGGGGCATTTCGACGGTGTAGCGCTTCACCTTGCAAAATGCGCGCGTGCGTCACGGTCTGCGCGATCGGACGACTAAACCTCGGAGTCCCCGGCGAGGCGCGGGAGTCGCACCCTGTCCACGGATTTGGCTGAACGCCTTGACGCCTGCTGCAAAGGTCCGTTCCGATCGACGCAGCCTCCAGGAGGCCCCTCCCAACGCACCAGCGGGTCCCCCGCTGCAGGCGGCGGGTCCTTCTAGCGGGTACCCCTCCCCCGGTCAGTCCTGGAGGGGCCTTGGCGCGATACTAGCGATCTCCGTCGGGAATATGCCCTCGTATATCGCACGGGCCTCTCGAATAAGACGGGCTTTCCGGTCGGGATCAGGCTTCGGGATAAATTGTACGACTTCGCCCATTTGCTCACCAAGGCAAGTTCGGAGGAAATGTTCCGCCGATGACCGCCAGCGTCAGCAATCTAGCGAATATCGTGCCAGAACCATTTGAGGGGCGGACCGGAGGTTCCATTGAACCTTTAGCCATCCGGCCCGACTTACTGGCGGGGCTGGGCAGCTTTGGAGGTCGCAAATGACTGCTTTAGCAAGGGTTTTCGCGCGTGCGTTTCCCACGATTGCGCCCGGTGTCGATATTCTTAAAACGGTCGCTTTGTTCTGTGGCGCCTGTCTGTTCGTGGCGCTGCTCATGGCCACTTATGGTTTGGATTTGAGCGCTGGGTTTTTCTAGTGCGGGTCACTTTTCAAGATCGCTCCAAACCGATCTCTCCCCGCTGCTTGAAATGCGGCGAGGAACCCAAGTTCACCACGAGTATGCTCGACCCGCCAACCGGGCGAACGTTTTATATGTTCGAGTGCCAGTGCGGCGCTAGAACTTGGATTTCAGAGAAATCGGAGCGATGACGGTGGCGACGTGCACCGAGCCGGCGGGCGCGGTGACATTTGGCAGCAGCGACCGTGATCACGACATGACAATCTAACGCCATAGCGAGCGGATGTACTTCGTTGCCCGGTGTTGGTTGGGAGTTGCGTATGCCCCGAACAAGCTGGAGCCCGTTGCTCGTGCTCGACGGCGCGAATCAGACCGTCTACCTCGTGATCGACCGCTTCGGCGGCGGAACCTACGCTGGTCCGGACCGCCTGCTGCCTTTGGTCTTGGGGTCACTTGTGCCGGGGCGGTCCGATACGGGGCTGACTATTTTTTCAAATGCGAAAAGCGTCCGGCAGTTGGAGACATGCGCCATTGGAGACATGCGCCATCGCTGGAAGGCCATCGCTTCCCATCAGGATGCTTCCCATCAGGATATTGCGGCCACTCGGAGCTCAGCTTTGTGTTGATCGCGCTGGTCGCGGCGAACGAGGCAGGCTTGAACGAAAATGATCGAGCACGCCGTGGCCACACCGGAAAAAATGTGTTTGCCCGCGCCTTCATGCCAGAACTCGTACATGGGCAGACTGAGACAAACAAATACAAGTCGCCAGACATTAAACCCGAACTGAATTAACGCTGCGACCAAGCCGATATAGACATCGCTTTTCACCCAGTACGGCCTATGCAGCATCGAAAGCGTTACCCAACACAGTGATGCCAGCGACAGATTGTGAAACGACGCGCATGCCTCATAAATTGCTACATCGTGTCCGCTCGGGGTACTGACAACGGTCCCGCTCCAGGATGCTCCTGGCACGACTAGACTTACCAACCACCCGACGACACCGGCGTCGATTCTCAAAAGCAGAAATGAGATTTTTGAAAAAATCAGCGGCGCCCAAACCGCCTGTATCGCGACTGCGGCGGCAACGGTGCCGGCGGCTTTCGTATTCAGGTCACGGGGATCTCTAACAAATAAGTACAAAGCGAATCGACCAAAATAGCGGAAGCGCAGCCTAACCAATCAAGCGGTGACGCGTTACCGAGCCGGCTCTTTGAAAGAAGATACAACGACACAACGGCGCCAAAGAGCTCGAATGCTCCCAGCGCCGCGTGGCCGCCGGCATCCACTCCGTCACCCCGAAGTGCAAACGCGCCCAAGAAGAAAACTGAAAAAACGGCTATTCCCGACGCAAGGAGGACCTTGGTCGCTCGCATGGCATACCTGAAAAATTAAGATCGAAAAAATGCCGAGTGGATGCCCGACGACAAGGTCTCAATATTCTTTGGATTGTCGCGATCTTTTCAGAAGAGGATAAAGCACCAACGCCAAAAACGCGACCGCGGCGACAGCGCCGCCTACCACGCCGTCTCCAATTTCAGGGCCAGGTGCGGCCAAGCTGGCCATAGCAGACCCAGAGACCGCACAAACAATGCTGGTCAGAGTAAGCGCCCGGAAAAATGACTTCATAGGAAAAACCACCGTTATGAGAGTTAATTAAGGTCAACGGTAAAATGGTAAAAGCTGGGAATTTAACAGTCAATCCCATATTTTTGTCTGGCTGCTCATTGACCAGGCGCAATGGGACGTGCTTGCGCAACAGATTGCGGTAGAAATTGTGATCCAGCAGCGGCGCGTTGAACGGGCGCGCATAGACCTCGGAGAACCAATCCTCATGGGGGCACTCGATCCGTCGCGCAAACACAAGCACGGGGGACGGCGAAAGCTGAAGCGGGACGAACCCGTCTCCTCTCCGGCAGAGCCTGCCATTGTATCAGCTGCGCAACACTTGGCCGTTTCCTTCAGTGGAACATGATTTCGCTCTCGCGGCGCCATACAATTGCCGACTATGATTTTGGGGTGATGGATGACCAGAATCGTTTTTTTCCGCCGATCGAATTGCTGATCGTGATCGCGATCAATTTAGCCGTCGTAGCCCTTGGCTATTACGCATTCAGGCTCTGGGGATTGTTCGCCAGCTAGCCGACGAGCTTGAAATTTGCATTTTAGCGATTCCCAACAACACGAGAATCGGTATTTATATGCCCGCTTGGGTGGAGGCGGTGTTGGCGGATATGTCTGGCAAGCGGGAACTCGTCACAGCTACTGCGGCCGCGCTCATCTTTAGCTTCGTGTTGTCATGGGGCGCCGTCTACGGACTTAACCGATATATTGGGCCAATCGACGACCCCTACGAAACAACAGGCAGCGCGCGCGCTCCACATCCGTTCGACTAATGGGCCGGCCGCGCGTGAACGCGCGGAGGGCTGTGATCGAGCGCTCGCTTACTTTCTTTCGCTCTCTTGGGGCTGAAGGGCTTGGGGCTAAAAGGCTCGAGGCTGAAGGACTTATCGGCAGGAACGGCGCTGTCCGTCGTAGCCCCTGTAGCTTCCGGATGCTGGATCGTAGGTCCGATAGTGCTGGCAGCCGGCTGTGCTCGTGACGCGCTCGCGCGGCCTGTGCTCGGCGCGCTTTGGCAATGGAACCGTTTCAACCGGTTTATCTGCCGGTTTGCTGTTCTCCGGCGCCACGGCCTCCGATTGCTTCGCGGCGGGCTTCTCTTCCACAACAGCCGGTTTCTCTTCCGCAGCAGCGGGTTTCTGCACGACGGCCTTTTCGCGTTGTCGGTCGATAAACTCCTTGCATTGAATCGGGAAAACGATTTCTCCGGAGCTGGTCAGCCCGATCGGCATACAGCCGCCGGGCGGCACGTCTTCGCTAACCGAAGGTTGCGCTGGAGCAGGGTCCGGATTTAGCGTGCCAGTGGTCTGAGCGAGCGCTGCGCCGCTCATCACCGAAAGAAGAACAACCACTAAACGCTTCATGCAATCTCTGGGGAATTGTCCGGTCACACCTGCCGGGGAACTCTACCAGACTGCTCGCTGTTGACTACCCCTGAACAATCCCACTCCAAGCAACGGAAAGGCCGCTTTCGGGCGGCCTTTTGTTCGGCATCGGAGCGCGAACGAGACGCTATTCCGGCGGGTCGAACTCAGCGCGATGCGATTGACCTTCTGACCAATCAATCACCTCGAAAATCTTTCCGCGCCGGAGCATCTCGGTTTCGAGGTCGGATGCATGCAATCTCCAATCGGGCGTCTCGCGAACACGAAATCGGGGTTCCTCTCCCAATTCGCTAAGCGCATCGTCAGCCGCGAGCGCGCCACGAATGCCCTCATACATCATGACGAGGCTGTCGATGGTGAACGCCTGATAATTCATCGGATCAACTGGGGGCAAAGGCAAAACATCTGTTTGGATTTTGCCCTGAGCGTTCGGCTCCCGCCAGCCGATGTGCGTGGTAACCTTGATTGGTTAGGTTAAGGCGCGGATCGCGTTGCGGTTTTGCCAACTCGCGTTATCGTTTTCTTTTGACGCAGAAACGCCTCCGGGCCTCCGTCGGCGACCGTACAGACAGGGCTTGCGCTTAATCTCGCCCTGTATAGCAAGCCGCTAACGCATTGGACCATCGAGGAATTAGGCCGGAGCAACGGCTATATTTGATCTAAGACGGAGCGACCCCATGCGCGTCGCAGTGATTGTTGCGTTTGTGTCGGTGCTGGCCACACCATCAGAAGCTTCAAAGTCCTGTATGAGCAAAACCGCAGCGCGTCAGTCCTTCGGTTCGGTGCACATCTATTGGCATGGCCCGGAGCATTGCTGGGACGCGATACCCACACGTCGGCAGCATCAGATCCATAAAGCTCAGCAAAAAATCGATCAGCCCAAGTGGCAGCAATCGATGTCGAAGATGTTGCCTGATGAAGAACCCGTGCGGACACCATGGGTCGATCGCTGGGTGGATATCGAGCCACCCCCCATTGTCTCGCGCTGGGTCGATATCGTTCAGGTCGCGGCGCCGTCTGTCATCCGCAAACCCGAGCCGATGGTCACGCCGCGCGGCGTGGTGATCGTGATCATCATCATTATACTGACGCTTGCGATTGTCGAAGTTCTGTACGGCGGCATGAGATCGGCTGGACGCACTCATCAACGGCATTGATCGATGGCCGGATGGCGTTTGGCTCTCCCGGAACGAGGCCGCGCCAACCAAGGCGGGGCCTGGAGAGAATCAGCCCGGCCCCTGACAACAACCTGAACAGCGTCACCCTCCGGATCGCCGCATCGGTAGATGCTCGTCCAAAACATAACCGCGAGATCATAGGGCACGTTGATCTGGAGCAACTGCTCGGCAAATCTCCAAACCACTCCAAACCACTCCAAACCTCTTGGGGACCGTTGGCGTCAAATCATTCCACCGGGGCCGTAAAATCCCGGATTGATCCAGCTCTACGGAATCGAATCGTATGGCATCTCTGGCAAGCGGTCATCAGGGCTGCCTCCGTGAAATACCGGAACGTCAATTTCGAGGTTGATGTCTTGGCTATGGATACATGGCGTTGGACCATTCTGGCTAGAAGGGCGTCAGACCTGACACTTGTCGGTCAGGCCCAAGGAACCCGCGATCAGGCCATTGCCCGCTGTATGGCCGAGATCGATGCCATGTTGGCAAGGGAAGACAGGTCCGAGAAGCGTTAGAGGCGAGAGAACCGTGCTCGAGCGACGCGCATCACGGACTGCAACAATTCCGTAGTGTTTCAGCTTACCTCGCGATTCCCTGAACCTGTTTCGTTCGTTCCGGAGTCACGAAACAATTCCCAGCGCCGACGAAGCCATTTTCCCGGCTCACGAAGGAGGCGCGAAACGCAAACCTGGTACGAATCGGACCGAGGGTCAGACAAGGGGGTACGGTCATGCGGACACTCATCAGCTTCCTTTACCGCGAATATTGCCGGGCGCGCCTGGTCGAGATGCGCAAGTATCATCTCGCTGGAATTTGAACGCCATGAAAGGTCAGAAGCACATTGCCGCGCCGTATATCTTTGCGGCACTGCTCGTTGCTGTTGCGGTCTGGGCCACAATGGGTTCGCCGCACGCAAACCTGGGACCCGCCAAGCATCGCTATGTAGGGCCACCGTAAAACGTGACCACCTCCTCGTCCGGATGCAAAGGTGTGGTATGCTTCGTGCGAAGCGGGAGCCGATATGCAGCTTCAATCCACACTTACTTGCCCCAAATGCGGCTATCAGGCCGTCGAGACGATGCCGACCGACGCCTGCCAGTTCTTCTATGACTGCAAGGGCTGCGGCGAACGGCTCAAGCCGCTCGCGGGCGATTGCTGCGTGTTCTGCTCTTACGGCTCAGTGCCGTGCCCGCCGACACAGAGCAACTTGCGTTGCTGCGTGCCAAAGCTTCATTGAATGCTCCGGGGCCCCGCATGATTGAGGGGCTCCAAAGGCCGGCACTGGGCCGCCCTACTCTTTGCTTTCGATCGCCACGGCGCGCTCGTCATATTCGGCGGCCAATTTTCGCAGCTCCGCTTGCGTTTCGGCGTCGCGGATATTCTTCGCGTGCCAACGGCATTTGTCGGCCTGATCTCGCAAATAGATTGAGCGTGGGGCATGGAGCGATTAGGGTTGAAGTCACCTTGCGGGTAAGACCGGAACGACTCTGCGTCAAAACAGCTCGCCGCGCGAGCTTACTTCGTGCTGGTTTCTAGCCGCGCCACGAGCCGGTCGCCGCTCCAAAGCTCGATAGCGTGACCGTCGACAAGGCGCTTCGACCTGTCGGTTGCCTCGGCATCGTCCGCGCCAGCCGGCGTCTAGCATTGCCGAGGCTGACATAAAAGAGGCCACCAACTAAGGCTGCCTTACTCCCTGTCCTTTGGGATGCGATCGATCTCATATTCAGCAAGTTTGATCGCCGACGCCCGACTTATCGGGGTGACATCGACTTTGTGCTTGCCATCGCCAAACCTGATTTCGTATCGCCAACCACGGCCTTCAAGCAATTGAACGACGGAGTATTCAACCCCTTTTGTATTCCATCTATTTTTTCCTTCGCAGAACAACGTTTGCGAAGGCCCGGCGGGCCGCTCACTCGCGCTCGACGTAACGCCGGAGGACCCGCCCGGTATGTTCACTTGTGTACTTAAAGAATTAGACCCGTAGCAGGGGTAAGCGCCCGGGCGATTGCTGAGCTTTTAGCCGCTCGTGTGACGGGTGGGCAGCGCCGTCCACGGCGGGATCTCCCCGGTGCGGGGCCTACCCGCAGTCTCGGCGGAAGTTCCCTTGCTGCATCGCAGCGATGATCGAGCGCAATGAAATAACTCTGCTTTTTGTCCGGCGGCGGACAGACGTGCACAAATAATCGGCATTATGATCAAGAGGGGCGTAGCGAGTGAGTAAACAGCCATGCGCGCAACAGGAGCAGTTTTTCAGCCCGAGCTCATCGAGCTGATGAGGGCAGTCCTTGACGATGCCGCGGCAATGCTTCCCGAAGCGAAGCGCACATCCTCGATGAAAGCTGAAATCGCGTCTTACATTCTTGAGCATGCCGCGAAAGGGGAGCGGAACCCGATAGCGCTGAAAAACGCTGCGCTCTTAGCCGTCGCGGAGTGTACGCACTATTCTCACGATATCTCTCCGGCGCGTAGTGCGGTCTGAGCACCAGCATAGCGGCCTTACTTCATTTTTTGCGGACGATATCCTCGATTGTGTAGTTGAGGCGTTTGATAAAGTCGTTGATCCATTGATCCTCTTTCATAAGATCATTAAGCGCGTGGTCCAGCTGCTCGCAGTCTTCATCGCTCGATATCGTCTTGGGAGGCGAACGCGTCGGCGCCCGTGCTTCTGGGGTGATCATGTCGTGACCTCGCCCCGGCAATCTGCATTTCTCTCAACCTCATGCTGACAAACCCTGCAGGTAAATGTCTGGAGTTCAAAGTCGTAGCCGTATTTCGGGTGCGGCGTGCGCCTGGTTAAGCGCATGAAACCTTTGCATTTCGGACAAGTCGGCGTGTCCCCGACGCCAAAGCGAGTCGACATGGGATGTTTCCTTTTTGCTCAGGAAACCAATCTGCTACTTGGACTAGCGTTCCAAATACAAAACAACTATTCAGAGAATTGGCCACTAATGGTTAAAATAGGCCAGTATCCCCTACCGAGAGGAACAGATTGAAAAACGGGAACTTTCACGAGGCCTCGGGCCGAGGTCGACATCGGGTGGATCTGAGCCTTGCTGCTAACTGTTCATCGGCAACAAATCGAAGCGGTGCTGCTGCTGCAGGCCGTTCAGCGACATCGGCGGGATAGTCGGCCCACACCCGAGGCCAGTTCGCGAACAGATTGCGGCGGTCTATTTCAGAGATAACCATTCTCGTCGCCACATCATCTCGATGGGCGGCTGGATCTCGCTATCGGGCGCTGGGATACGGTGGCAGATCGTCCAGCTTTAATATTTGCGATGAAAATAGGTCTCGTAATTCGGCCTATCGTCATCAATTCCAATTCTTTCCCGCCAAAGAAGAAACGCGAGCACCAGCATGCTTGGCGTCAAGGCGAGCATCATTCCCAAAAGGACAGCTTGAATCGTAGTCATCGGCGTCCCCACGCGTTCGACTTCGCGGACCTGCCGGCCCGCATCCCGGTCACGCTTGGTGCGCATCGTGGTGTTAATGTGGCGGCAGCAGCCCTCCTCCCCCTCAATCCACTATCTTCGGCAGTAGAGTCCCCACATTTCTACTGGGAATAAGACGCCATTTTCGCCGAGTTCCGCTCCCGCAAAAACGCCAACGCGGGCCAACATCAAATCGAAGGCTCGGCCCAGAAAGCCAAGCCGAGCGTCAGAAAGGCAACCGGCCGTTTCAACGCGTCAGGCTGGCTAATCTAGGGTCAGATACATGAGTCCTCGTCACCGACACGGTCAGGACCAACGCGAGAGCGCATAATACGCACAACTTCATCCGCACGGTTTTATAGTCGGTGATCGGCAGGTAGAAGATGAAGAGCATCGCAAGCACGAAAACACCGTTGATGACGTACATGGGATTGCCCTCTTGTTTCCTGGAACAAGATGGCACGGCGCTCCGGTTCATTCTGTGGTTCACATCACCGTTAGAAGTATCGCTTGTTGGCTTACGACAAGCGCGCGAAGCGCCAATCGCGTCCAGCGCGCCTTTTGCCAGGTAGCTTCGAATAAAAAAGCCGGCGTTGATGATTTAGCAATATCCGCATTGGAGAAACCTTGCAGACGTTGTTCCTTTTGGAGAGCGATTTTTATGTCAAGCCGCGAAACAGAACCATCAAGAGGGCAGCTACCCTCAAGGCCGCCGTTGCCAACCCGGCCCGACGAACCAGCCCGACATCCAGAGCCGACGCGGAGGTGAAAAACCCCAGCCCGCGCGGGCGTCCGGGATGGACCCCCTTCCCGCCGCCTGCCGCGACGCGGTCCAGCCCGGCCCGGAACGTGCATGTAAAATTCCGCCTTGGAGGGGGTGGTCGATTCCCGTCCCCGCCTGGGCTCTCCAAAACTTCGGCCGTCGCACCTCCCGGCTGCGGCGGCCATTTTTTGCCCGATCATCGGGGCCGCCCCGACCTCTCCGCCTAACCTCGCACACCGCTATTGCCCTGGACCAATCGTTGCGCTTGGATCGACGCGGGTTGGGGGGCAAACCATGCGGGCCAAGGAATCGGCTCCTTGATGGGTCGGGCTCACTTTCGCGCTGATGATGGTCGGTACCGTCATGTATCTGACCGGCTACTTCATGATCGAAGATCTGCTGGCGCTCTTCAAGTGAAGGACTTCAAGTAGACCGCTTCGTTCAAACTTGGCAGGCGCCTAGATCTGCGGGAGCTGAGCTACCTGGAGCTTGAGCCTGGAGAACGAACGACTCACCTCGCCGGCAAGGCACCCAGCCGAATCGGCGCCAGATCACTTATCCAGGTTCGCTTCGGTAAGCAGCCACTCCTTGAATGCGACGATCGCGGGCTTGGCGCTGTTCTCCTTCTTGTGGACGATGTAGTACGCGAAATCGTAAGGCAGCGCTTCTCCAAACGGCCGAACGAGTCGTCCCTCCGCCAAATCCCTTGCGACCAGCGTTGTTCTGCCAAGCGCCACGCCATTGCCCGCGATCGCAGCCTGAAACACGGCGGCCGAGTCGTTGATCTGCAAACCTCGGTCGCAGTCGAAGTCGGTAAACCCCGCATTTCGGAGCCATACACGCCATGTCGGGAAAGTGCTCTCGAAGGACATCGACATGTCATGGATCAAAGCGTGATGCTTCAGGTCGCCGGCGCTCTTGAGCGGGTGCTCGCCCATCAGCAAAGCGGGACTGCAAACGGGGAAGAACGCATCGCGGAGTAGAAATGTCGCCTCCAGGCCGGCCCAGCGCCCGCCTCCATAGCGAATGCCGACATCGATCCGCTCTGCCGTGAAGTCGACCAGTCGGCCGCTCGTATCAATGCGCAAATCATATTCCGGATAGTACGCACGAAACCGCTCCACGCGGGCGAGCAGCCACTTGTCGGCAAAGGCCGGAGGAACCGTCACGGTCACCGCACTGCACGAGCGCGCGGCTCTCATCCGCTCGACTGCCGTCGATAATCGGTCAAAGCCCGCTTGTAGATCCGGAAGGGCGGCCCGTGCCGCTTCGGTGAGAACCAGTCTGGATGGTCCGGCCTGGGAGCGGTGAAACAATTCGACGCCAAGCGTCTCTTCGAGTGCCCGCACCAATTGGCCAACCGCCGCCGGCGTGACGTTCAACTCGTCAGCGGCCGCGACATAGCTCAGGTGGCGCGCGGCCGCTTCGAACGCGCGCAGCGCATTCAGGTGGTTGGGCGCTCTCATTCGTTCCGCAAAAGTTTTGCTATCTCGCTGGCACAGATCTTCTCAGTTGGCGGCAACAGCGTCAACGACCATAGTTTCTTCAGAGATGTAGGAGAGATGAAATGAAGCTCAAGAGTAAGGTCGCGCTCATCACTGGTGGGACTTCCGGCATCGGTCTGGCAGCTGCCAAATTGTTTCGGGACGAAGGCGCTCGCGTCATCGTGAGCGGCGTCAACCCGGACCGCCTCCAGGAAGCATCGCGTCAACTCGGTCCCGACGTGCTGGTGCTTCGTGCCGATTTACTTATCCGGACCGACATCGACAAGCTTATCGCGACGATCCGGGAAAAGTTCGTACATCTCGACATCCTGTTCGCGAATGCGGGCATCGGCTTCGCCGCGCCGCTGGAAACCGTGACCGAGGATCAAATCGACGAACAGTTCTCGATCAACTTCAAGGGCATTTTCTTCGCTGTCCAGAAGGCCTCGCCCATTCTAAGCAAGGGCGGCAGCATTGTCCTGACGACGTCGTTTCTCAACGCGGTCGGCACTCCTGGGCTGTCCGTCCTCTCGGCAACGAAGGCAGCCGTGCGCTCGCTGGCACGTTCCCTCGGCGCAGAACTCGCCCCGCGCGGCATTCGCGTCAACGCGGTGAGCCCCGGTCCGATCAGCACGCCGTTTCACAGCAAGCTCGGCTTGTCGGAAAGGGAACTAACAGAGGTCGCGGCCGGCATCAAAGCGCAGGTACCACTGCATCGTTTTGGCGAAGCCGACGAGATCGCGAAAGCAGCGTTGTTCCTTGCGAGCGAAGACTCGTCCTTCATGACCGGTGCAGAGGTTGTCGTCGACGGCGGGCTGTCCCAGTTCTGACGTGCTCAATGTTTCAGATGTAACCAAACAAGCCTCACATCGAAATCGCTTCGTATTTCTCCAGCTGTAGACGTCCGTCGCCCCGCCGTTGCGTGGCACGGAGCCATGAAATCGGCGAGTCGGTCGACCGTCGCTAAAGCGCGGACGAGCTCTGCCGTTAATTTTGCTACAAAAAAGGGGGACAGGCAATGCATGAAGCTGACCAGACATTTGACTTTATCGTTTGTGGTTCGGGACCTTCCGGTTCTGTCGTGGCGCGGCGTCTTGCCGAGCATCGTCACGTAAGGGTGTTGCTCATAGAGGCCGGCGGGAGCAACGATATTGACGACGTTCGAGATGCGACGAAGGCCCTTGCAAATCTGGGAAGTCAGAGGGACTGGGGTTACGAAATGACTGCCAACCCTCATATCGATGGCCGCTGCTTGCCGCTCCCTGCAGGCAAGGTTCTGGGAGGCGGTTCAAGCGTAAATTTCATGTACTGGGCGCGCGGGCACAAGTCTGATTGGGACTATTTTGCCGCGCAGGCGGGCGATCCGGCCTGGGGCTTTGACCAGGTTCGTGGGATGTACGAGAGCATCGAGCGTTGGCGCGGCACTGGCGACCCCGCGAGAGAAACGGCGCATGGCATCATCCCGGTTACTCAGAACAGCAGCGCGAGCGCGCTCGGAAGTGCCGCCTCTGATGCCTTCGAGCGAAGCGGCGTGCCCCGTTACAAAAGCCTCAACGGCAGCCTCATGGAGGAATCAATCGGTTACTCTGATAGCGAAAGAACTGTTGTCGACGGACAGCGGGTTTCGGTCTTCACAGCTTACCTGCAAGACTACCTTACTGCTCCAAATCTCACCATCCTTAACGAAACACTGGTTCAATCGGTCACAATCGAGGGTAATCGCGCCACGGGTGTATCGGTTATCCAGAACGGCAAGTCGCGGCAGTTCAAGGCGCGTTATGAAGTGATTCTGTCAACGGGAGCCATTCAGACGCCCAAGATTCTTATGCTGTCCGGCATCGGCGATGAAACGGAACTACGACGACACGACATTGCCATCCG
>WNFL01174115.1_pt2 | contig 12922 bp, 10 predicted proteins | sample 5400361 | NCBI WGS metagenome assembly WNFL01 (sample SAMN13153351, study PRJNA577476) | soil metagenome | isolation source: 40 cm soil on Douglas fir-dominated hillslope | place: USA:California | collected 2013-09-17
CGGCATCGACTTCGTCATCTCACCGAGCAGCCATCGGCCGCCGCTATCCGCAACCGACGGAGAGGACGGCGATGGCCACACCGCGAACGGTCGTGAGAACGGGCACGACAACGGAGTGGAGGCCGACGTCGCGCCGGCTCCATCAGAGCTCAACGCCCGCTTTCGCTTCTCGTCGTTCGTCGTCGGTCACAACTCTCAATTCGCCCACGCAGCCGCCAAGGCCGTGGCCGAAGCGCCCGGCGACAGTTACAACCCGCTGTTCCTCTACGGAGGAGTGGGCCTGGGCAAGACACACCTCATGCACGCCATCGGCCACGAGGTGCACGACCGCTTCCCACGAAAGCGCGTCGTCTACCTGACGTCGGAGCAGTTCACGAACGAGGTGATCACTTCCATCGCCACCGCGCGGATGGGCGAGTTCCGGCACAAGTACCGCACGGTCGATGTGCTCCTCATCGACGACGTCCAGTTCCTCGCCGGCAAGGACAGGACGAAGGAAGAGTTCTTCCACACGTTCAACGCGCTGCACGAGATCAACAAGCAGATAGTCATCTCTTCCGACCGCCCGCCGAAAGAAATCCCGACACTGGAGGACAGGCTGCGGTCGCGATTCGAGTGGGGCCTCATCGCCGACATCCAACCGCCTGACTTCGAGACCCGGCTCGCGATCCTCCACTCCAAGCTGGGCGGCCACACGAGCCTCGTGCCTGAGGAAGTCCTGAACTTCATCGCGCACAAGGTCCAGCGCAACATCCGCGAGCTCGAGGGAGCGCTGACACGCGTGCAGGCATTTGCCGCGGTGCATCAGCGGTCTGTCGACGAGGATGAGGCGGCGCGTTTGCTGGCCGACATCATCCCGGCCGGCACGCGCAAGCCGATCAACGTCGACCGCATACAGCTGCTCGTCTCCGACTTCTACAACATCACCCTCGAGGACATGAAGAGCAAGCGCAGAGACAAGCACATCGTCTTCCCACGCCAGGTGGCGATGTTCCTGGTTCGCGAGGAGACGCCTTCGTCACTCCCTGCGATCGGCAAGGCGTTTGGCGGCAGGGACCACACGACGGCGCTTCACTCGATTGAGAAGATCGCCAATGAGCTGAAGGAGGACGAGAGGTTGCGCTTTGAGGTCCAGGCCATCCGCGAGCGGCTTTACGCAGAGTGATGCGCCTTTCCACATCTTCTCCTGAGGTGGTTGGGAAAGCCATTGGATTGTCAGCTCGACGGCGTCTTTTTCCCACCATTGCCACAGCCCGCATGGGGATGCGCACCGGCTCCCAGACGCTTATGCACCGCGAGGCTCGATCTGTAAAGGATCTCTATGTCCCCAGTACGCACAGCCCTTACTGTTATCGATTACTGACTGAATCAATTAGCAACACAGGAAACAACGGGGGACAACTTTCGTGAGTGCCAAAGCCATCGCAACGCAAATGAAGGTGACCTGCAGACCCTCAGTGCTCGGGCAGGCGCTTCAGGTCGTGTCGCGCGATTTCGAGCCGGACGACTCTGCCCATCCTGAACAACATCCTCATCGAGACGACGCCCGAAGGACTCGCGCTCAGCGCGACCAACCTCGAGATCGGCATCCGCAAGCTGGTGCCGGCGGAGGTTGCGATGGAGGGCAGCACGACGGCGCCCGCGCGCCTGCTTACAGATTTCGTGGGGACCCTTCCTGACGAGGACCTCGAGATGACACTCGACGGCGCGACGCAGTCACTTTCACTGCGATGCGCACGCTTCGACACCCACATTAAGTGCATCGAGGCCGAAGAGTTCCCGCCAGGTCCGCGACCAGACGAGGGTGACCGGCTGCAGGTGCCGCTCGATGAGTTGATCAAGGCGGTCGAGCAGACCCAGATGGCAGCGTCGACGGACGAGGCGCGACCGGTCCTAACCGGCGTGCTGGTGCAGCTTCAGCAGGGCAATCTGACCCTGGCCGCCACCGACGGTCACCGGCTGGCGGTGCGCAAGCTTCCCGCGAGCGGGGGTTCAGACCTCGAGGCCAGCCTCATCGTGCCGGCCCGGGCACTGGCGGAGTTGAGCCGAGTGTTTAAGGGTGAGCCCGGCCAGGTCGAGATCATCATCTCGAAGGCCAGGAACCAGATCTTCTTCAAAGCCGGCAGTTCCGAGCTGACGTCCCGGCTGATCGACGGGAAATATCCAAACTACTCACAGGTTATCCCCAGCAAGAGCTCGACGAAGGTGCGCCTGGCAACGTCCGAGCTCACGCAAACCGTACGGGCGGTGTCGCTTTTCGCCCGCGACAGCGCCAACGTGATCCGCGTCAAAGCCCAGAGCGGTGTCGTCGTTTTGTCGGCGACCACCAACGAGGTGGGGGACAGCAAGGCCGAGATGCCTGCCGACGTCGAGGGATCGGAAATCCAGATTGCGTTCAATGCCCGCTACGTCCTGGACGCCCTGGCTGTGATCGGCGAAGACCAGGTTGAGCTGCTCTTCGACGGTCCTCTCAGCCCAGGGTTGATCCGCCCGCCGGGCAAGGAGCACTACCTGTACGTGATCATGCCTGTGCGGGTGGCAATGTCCTAGCCGAGCCTCCCTTTTGGAGCTCAAGCGCCTACAACTGAACAACCACCGCAACTACGCCCACCTCGACCTGGTGCCCGGACCTGCCGTGAACGTTTTCGTTGGCGCTAACGGGCAGGGCAAGACCAACCTGCTCGAGGCCGTCGCGATGCTCGCGTTGTCCTCATCGCCGCGCGCGAGACGCGACCAGGAGCTGCTCGGCCCCGTCACCTCCGCTGCGCGGATCCACGCCGAGGTGGAGTCGGCGGGCCGGGGCCTGGAGGTCACGATCACCCTGCACGGCGAAGGGGAGCGAGTGCGGCGCGTCATCGAGGTCGACGGTGTCCGCCGCCGTGGCGTTGACCTTCCGGGCCACTTCAGGGTGACTCTCTTCTGGCCTGACGACCTCGGCCTGGTCAAGGCGGGCCCGGAGCAGCGCCGGCGTTTCCTCAACCAGATGCTCGTGCAGGTCGAGCCGGGCTACGCTCGCAACCTGGCCGCCCTCCGGCGGGTGCTCGAGCAGCGCAACAGCCTGCTCAAGCGGATCGCCGGCGGCGAGGAGGCGCCGGGTGTGCTCGAAGCATGGAACGCCGAGCTCGTGGCCTACGGCTCTGACATAGCCGGCGCCCGTGCGAGGGCGGTCGAGGAGCTGCGGCCCTATGCGGCCGAAAGCCACGCTGAAATCGCGGCCGGTGAACGGCTCGAGATCGCCTACTTGGGGCCACCTGCGGACTTCGCGGACGCTGTGGAAAAGTCGCTTACCGACGACTTGCGGAGAGGGTCGACAACCGTCGGTCCTCATCACGACGACCTGCTCATCCAGCTCGACGGGCGTGACGCTCGCAGCTATGCCTCCCAGGGCCAGCAGCGGACGGCGGTCGTGTGCCTCAAGCTGGCCGAGGCGGCGCTCGTCACCAGGCGCGCCGGTGAACGGCCCGTGCTCCTCCTTGACGACGTTCTGTCGGAGCTGGACAGCGAGCGCAGGGCGGCCCTGCTGCGAAGGGTGGCGGGTGAGGGCCAGGTCATCATCACGTCGGCCGAGATGGGTCCATTTCCCGCCGATCTCATCACGGGCGCGCGCGTATGGAGCGTCAGTTCGGGGCGAATTGAGGCCTGTGGATAAGCTGGGCAATATCCTGCCCGCGGTGCTCCGGCGCCAGCCGGGCGGAGGACGCCTCCTGGGAACGCAGGTGGCCGCCGCCTTTCGCACGGTGATCGGCCCGGAGCCGGCCCGACTGTGCGACGCGATCGAGCTCAAATCCGGCGTGCTGATGGTGACCACATCGAGCCCGGCCCTGGCGCACCAGCTGAGGCTGGATGCCGAAACGGTCATCGCCCGCCTCAATGGCATGGACCTGGGCCGGCGCGTCCGGATCCTGCGCGTGCGCATCGGGCGCTCGACCCCGACATGACGCGACTTGACCCCCGCCAGCGCGAAGCCGCCTCGCTCAGCGCGACGCCGGGGCGCGTCATCGCCGGCGCCGGCACCGGTAAGACCGCCGTCATCGCCGAGAGATTCCGGCGGCTGCTGGCGGCGGGAGCTGACCCCTCGTCGATCCTGGTCATGACCTTCACCGATCGCGCGGCGCAGGAGATGCGGCAGCGCATCGAGGACCTTGCCGGCACGGATGTGCCCGCGGTGGGGACGGTGCATTCGATCGCGCTGGGCTGGCTTCGCGCGGACGGCTGGCGCGTCGGCGTGCCCGCCGGCTTCCGGATCGTGAGCGGCGCGGACCGGTGGATCCTCGCCAGAGAGCTCATGTGGGAGCTCGGCGACGCGGCGCTGGTCGGGGATGAGCGGCCGGACGATCTGGTAGCGCCGGCACTGCAGATGCTCGAGCGCCTGAAGCAGGAACTGGTCCCGTTGCGGCGGCTCCATGAGTGGGCGGACTCCGCGGACGACGCCGAGCGCGCGGCGCTCATGCACGCGTGCGTGCGCCTGTTTCGCGCTTACGAGCTCGAGTGCCGCAAGCGCGGTCTTCTCGATTTCGACGACCTGCTCGAGCGATCGGTCGCGATGCTTTCGAGCGACCCTCGCGTGGCGGATGCGTACCGGCGCCGCTTCCCGCACGTGCTCGTCGACGAGTACCAGGACCTCAACCTTGCCCAGGAGCGGCTCGTGGAGCTGGTCTCGTACGGCGGCGCTCCGTTCGTCGTCGGCGACGACGACCAGAGCATCTACCGGTTCCGGGGTGCGTCGCGCGCGAGCCTCGAGCGGTTCCTGGACCGGTTCCCGAATGCTCGGACTGTGACGCTGGGCAAGAACCAGCGGAGCTCGGCCAGGATCGTCGCCGCCGCGGCGGCGCTGATCGGCAACAACACCGAGCGGCTCGCCAAGGAGCTGTCCGCGACGAGGCCGGGACGGCGTGTCGAGCTGTGGCGAAGCGCGGATGGTGCGGGTGAGGCCGGGGCGATCGCCGCCGAAGCCAGGCGCCTTGCGGAATCGGGCGTGCCACTCGCGGAGATCGCGATCCTGTGCCGGACCAACGCCATCGCGACCCCAGTGGCGGCGGCCCTTTCCGCCGCGGGGCTTCCCCACGTGGTCGTCGGCGGGCACGGGCTGTACGAGCGGCCCGAGACCCGCGACGTGATCGCGATGTTGCGAGTGCTGCGAGACCCCGCCGACCAGATAGCCGCGTTCCGGGTGAGAACCCGGACGCCTGAATGCTCGCAGGCCGTCGTTGATGAGCTGAGCACGCTGGCTCGGTCGATGGACGTGCGCGACCTCTTCTTTGAGCTGATGAACCGCACGCGGTACCTGGACCAGCGGTCCGCGACCATGGAGCCCAGCGAATTGGCGCGCGTGGCGGCCAACGTCAGCCGCCTGGCCGAGGCAATCGCCGAATTCTGCGACTCGAGTCCTGATCACTCGCTGGCCGCGTACATGGCTCATCTCGACCTCGTCCTTCTATCTGGAGAGGACGAGGCGCCCGCGGCGCCCGAGCCCGGCGGCGATGCGATCTCGGTCATGACGATCCATCAGGCCAAGGGACTCGAGTTCGACGCGGTGTTCGTGCCGTCGCTCGTGGAAGGACGGTTGCCGCAGTCTGGACGGTCGCACCGATTCGAGCTCCCACCGGCGGTGCTCGAGCCGCTCGTGCGCGGGCGAGAGGATGTGATCGCGGAGGAGCGGCGGCTGCTCTACGTGGCGATGACTCGCGCGCGCAAGCGCCTGTACCTCACACGCGCCGAGCACTACGAGGGCGGGCGGCGCTGGCGGGAATCCCGGTTTGTCGCGGAGCTGCGTGCGTCTGGGGCAGTTCTGGAACGGGTCATGGCAAGTACATCGCCCCCCACCCTGACCCTCCCCGCTAGCGGGGAGGTCACTAAGGACGTCAGTGGTGACGAGGGTCACCTTGTTCTTTCTTACAGCTCTATTCAGAGCTATCGGGATTGTCCGCGGCAGTACTGGTTTCGCTATCGGCAGCGGCTGCCGGCGGCGCATAGCGCCGAGGCGGTACAGGGCACGATCCTGCACGAGGTGCTGCGCCGCGCCGGCGAGGAGCGGCGCACTGGAAACACCATCACGCCCGAACGCCTGCAAGCGATGCACACCGACGTGTGGGAGGTATCCAGCTTCCCCGATGCACGTCGCGCGGCCACGTTTAGGCGCCTCGGCCTCGCCCAACTCGAGGCTTTCCGCGCGAGCGGCGGATTCGAGCGCACGCCGGATCTGGTGGAGCGGGAGTTCTCCGCCGCGGTCGACGGCTTCACGCTGCACGGCGTGATCGATCGCGTCGATCACATCAACGAGGGCTGGCTGATCATCGACTACAAGAGCGGGCGTCCCATCGCGCGCGCGCGCCGCGACCTGCAGGTGGCGCTGTACGCACTGGGCGCGTCGACAGCACTGAGCCTCGATCCGATCGAGCTCGAGGTCGTGTACCTCGCGGAGGGCTCGGCGATTCGCCTCGAAGGCGTGCCGAAGCTGCAGGCCGAAGCTCGGACCATCGCGATCGAGGTGGCGGAAAAGATCCGCGCCGGCCGCTTCGAGCCGCAGCCGGAGCGCAGAAAGTGCCGGCTGTGCCCTTACAGGCTCGCCTGCGCTGAAGCCTTGTAGCGTCCAGCTAGCAGCAGGCATTCCCGCGCGATGTCCTGCGACGCGTACGGATACGAGAGCTCACGCGCGCGTCGGGACATCGACTGCCACGTGGGTCCGCCCTCGGCGAGCACGCGCACCTCATCGACGACGTCACCGGCCCGCGGCGCGTAGATGCCGAAGCCGGACTCGACCACGAAGTCGACGTTCGGAGTCTCCTGTCCAGGCAGGTAGCCGTTGATGATCAGCGGCAGCCCGGTCGCCAGCGCCTCGACGATGGCTCCGGGTCCAGCCTTTGTGACCGCGACGTCAGACGCCCGCATGAGCTCTGGCATGTTGTCGACGAAACCCAGCACCAGCGTCGGCGTCGCGTATCGCAGCCGTGCGAGATGGCTGCGCAGGCGCTCGTTGCGTCCGCAAACGACGATGAGCTGCCACTGGTGCGGATCCCAGGCGAGGGCACGCACCTGATTGAGCAGACCGCCGACTCCGGCCGCGCCACCCATGACCAGCACAGTGAAGCGATCCTCATCGAGACCGAACCGCCGGCGAAGCGCCTGCTTCTCGCCTGGCGCCGGTGGGCGGAATCGCATGTCGACAGGAAGGCCGAGCAGCTTCACGCGGTCGCTCGGCACGCGTCGCTTGACCGCCACCTTCCGGGCCACTTCCGTCGGCGCGACCACCAGGTCGGCCTGGCTGAAGGTCCACCCGCGATGGAAGTCGACCAGGTCGGTGATAACCGTCATCAGCCCGCGCGGCCGGCCGCTTCGCTGGATCGCCTGGTGACTCATGTGGTTGAGCAGCGGGTGTACGGACAGCACCACGTCCGGGTCGTGCTGGGTGATCAGCTCGGCCACTGCCTTGCGCACGCCCGGCCCGAACAGCGCCCTGATGGCGGCGAAGGCCGGTCGCGTGTTGCTCGTGTGGTAGACGGCGCCCCAGGTCGCGCGCGAGCGCTGGATGACCGGCGAATAAAGCGAAGCGAGCCGTCGAACCACCCTCGGCCCCTGCGCCATGAGCGGGTCGGCGATCGTAACGACGCAGGTCGGGTCAAGCTGCTTGAGCGCCTCGGTCAGCGCCTTCGCAGCGGCACGATGTCCGCCGCCAGTGTCGCTGAACAGGATCAGGATCTTCGGTGCGCTGCCGCTTGGGGTTGGTCTTGGCGGCGCCTGCAGTGGCGACCAGTCAGCCGGGTCGGCCGTGCCTCTACCTACGCCGCGCCGCGGCTCGCCGTGCGATCCAGCGCATGTTGTACTGGGCGAGCAGGTACGTCACGAACACCATCGCGATGATGCCTACCCCGACCCAGAAGATGGTGCGCTTGGCCAGCTCTCCCGGCGGATATGGGACGTTCCCGCCCCCCAGCTGGTTCTGCTGGATGATGAAGGCCGCGAGGTCCTGGATGTCCTTGTCCGAGATCTGTCCCTTCCACGCAGGCATCGCGGTGCCCGACGCGGGCTTCCGGCCGTTCGTGATCGTGTCGATCAGGAAAGTCGGATCGAGCGGGTTGGCGACCCCTGGCAGGTGCGCGATTGGGTTTAGCGCCGGCCCGATGCTTCCTTCGAGGCTCGAGCCGTGGCAGGTGGTGCAGTGCTGCTGGTAGACGCTCTGGCCGTTGGTCGGGTCGCCCGGCAGCGGCGCTCCGGAGGGCGAGGGCGAGGCGTCGGCCAGCGTCGCGATGCCGGTCAGGAGCAGAAGCCCGGGGACGGCGATGGCGACCAGGCCGTACCGCCTCAGGCTGTTCCGAAGTCGCATCTGCGGCCATTCTATCCGTTGCCGAAGTGGTCCCCCTCCAGCGGGAATAGGCCGGAACCTCGTAGGTTTTACGGCTATATGGGGTCTTGTTCGCCGGTCTCCGGATCGGGCTTCACCTGCGTCACCCGGCGCTGGCTCGACTCGAGATCTGCGTACCGTGGCTGAGCTAGCAGAGCTGTCGTCTGACCGCACCGCTCGCATGCGGGTCGCGGTCGTATCCATGCACACCTCTCCGACCGCGCCACTCGGCCAGCAGGCCGCCGGCGGCATGAACGTCTACGTCCGCGAGGTCTGCGCCGCCTTCAGCGACCGGGGAATCGCCACCGACGTGTTCACTCGCGTCCAGTCTGACGACGACCCCAAGGTCGAGCAGCTGGCGCCTCGCTCGCGCGTCATCTATCTGGATGCCGGACGCGACCTGGACAAGTACTCCCTGTACCGCGAGGTTCCCCAGTTCGCGTCGCGCATCTTCAACCACGCACTGGCCGAGGGCGCCAAGTACGACATCGTCTACTCCCACTACTGGCTTTCGGGCGAGGTCGCCTGTGTCCTGCGGCCCCGTCTGGCGCCGGCCTGGGTCCACACCGCGCACACGCTCGGTCTCGTCAAGAACCAGCATCTTGCCAGCGGAGCGCGCCCCGAGCCGCCGCTGCGGATCGCCGTCGAGGGCGACATCGCGCGCTGCGCCGACCTGCTCGTCGCGTCCACCCTTGATGAGAGCCAGGAGCTCGTGAGGGCTTACGGAGCCGACGCGGCGCGCGTCGAGGTCGTCGCGCCGGGTGTCGACGTCGCCACCTTCCGGCCGATCGACCGGGCTGAGGCGCGCTCGAAGATCGGCGCCGGGGCCGGGCCGCTGCTCCTCTTCGTCGGCCGCCTCGAGCGGCTCAAAGGAGTCGACATCGCCATCCGAGCGCTGGCGCTGCTGCGCGCACGCGGTCACAGCGGCGCGCGACTGATGGTGCTCGGCGCAGACTCGCGCGACGCGGACGAGAGCGAGATGGAGCGGCTCAAGGGAGTTGCGACGGAAGCCGGCGTGCGCGATGCAATCGAGTTCGTGGGTTCGGTCGCGCATCACGAGCTGCCGTACTTCTACTCGGCCGCCGACGTGTGCGTCATGCCTTCCTACAGCGAGTCGTTCGGTCTCGTCGGCCTCGAGGCGCAGGCATGCGGGTGCCCCGTGGTCGCGTCCGACGTGTCCGGCCTGCGCTCGGTCGCGCGCGACGGCGTGACCGGCTTTCTCGTGGCCGGCGACGATCCTGCCGACTACGCGGACCGCATCGCCCGCCTGCTGGACGACCCGGAGCTGGCGAGGCAGATGGGGCGCCGCGGCCAGCTGCTGGCGCAGCGTTTCTCCTGGTCGCGCACGGCGGACAGGCTGGCGGAGCTGTTCAGCTCACTTTCCGAGCGCAGCGCAGCGTCGACCGTCAACGGCGGTCACGCTCACAATCGCGTCCAGGCCGGCATGAGGCACGAGTAGGGAAAGGTCTGCGGGTCGAACCGGGTCAGCGCTGTCGGCCTGGTTCCGTCGGCGTTCATGAGCCAGACCTGGTCGCCGCTGATGAAGGCGATCTGGTGGCCGTCGGGTGATGGCACGGGGTCGCTGACGTCGACGACGCTGGGAAGCGCAGGCAATCCCAGCCCGATCGTGAGCGCCGTCGGCGGCGACGCGACATTGATGACGAAGGCCTTGCTGACCGCCCCGCTGTCGCCAGCGACGAATGCCGCCATCACCACATGGTCCGAGTCGTGCAGCCAGGTGGGCGCGTTGAGGTCGCCGTGGACGACGCTGCTCAGAGCACCGGAGCCCGTCAGGTTCCGAACGCGCAGCGTCACCGTGCCGGCGTCATGGCGCAGGTACGCGATGCGGTTGCCGTTTGGCGCCCAGCTCAGATCGGAGACGGGGGTCGTCTCGGACGCAAGCACGTAGCGGGAGCGCAGACCGACGTCGTAGCCCCAGATGCGGGCGGTACCGTCCACCTGGTCCGAGGCGAAGACCAATCGCTCGCCGCTTGGGCTCACCGCGACCGTCCTGACCAGCGTGCCGAGAACGTAGTCGGCCCCGGATTGGGGCGCGCGGTAGAGCGATCCGGCCGAATCGATGTAGACGTAGCCGAGCCCCGGCGCAAGCGCAGCCGCCCAGGTGGCGCTGAAGCCAAGCGACTGAATGCCCTCGCCCGGCGCGAACGTCGCCCAGCCGTCGGCGGTCTCGAAGGTAAGTCGCTGACCGTCGGGCGACCAGCTGTACGCGTTCACCGCGCCAGACGTCAGCAGCTGCCGTGGGATGCCCGCCTCGTTGACGATCCAGAGGCCGCCGGAAGTTCCGGCGGTATTCTCGGCCGCGAATGCGACCCAGTGATGAAGGGGTCGCGCCGCGCCGGTCCTGAAGCTGATGGACCGAACATGATCGAGCTCGTTGCCATCCGCGTCTTTCGCGATCTGCGTGACGAGCATCCGGTACATCGTGTTGGGCTGGAGCAGTGAATCCGGCGCGACGATCACCCGTCGCGAGTCGGATGGGTCGATGCGAACTCCAAACCGGACCTCTGGCGTGAAGACGATGCCGCTTGCAAGGCTGGATTCGAGCATGGCCCGCGAGAAGGTGAGGGACAGGTAGTCGGCAGGGTCCACCGCGCTATCGCCGTCAGATGGCGTCGAGCCCGCGAATCGCGGTGGCGGCTCCGTATCGAACGACCAGTGATGTCGCAGCTCGTACACGTTGCCGGACAGGTCGCTGTAACCGGCCTCGAGCACGACGTCATACGTCGCCGCGGTGGCCAGCTTCTCATGTTGGTATTCGAGCTGGTGGCCGTTCTTCCATTTGATGTTGCCGCTCACGGCCGGCACCAGACGCAGCCGGCTCTCGACCGATGCCCGGTCAACGTCATGGTCGAACGTGATCACCACGGGCGCCAGCGTGGCCACGTCCTTGGCCCCGCGCAGAGGCGAGTAGTCGACGATCTGCGCGGGCGCGCCACCGCATGCGACGGCGCCAACCAACAGTGTCACCAGTGCGATCGCGACGGCCCAGGGCTTCATTAGCCCCATGCCGTTAGTAGTGGCTCTTGAGCCGCGCCCTCATCTCTTGCGCCAGCTGCTCGAGACGCGAGGAGTCGACGAACAGAAGCGAGATGCTGGGTACCTGGTCGATGGCGGCCTCGATGCCGGCGATCGATGGATCGGCGGCGCCAAGGATGTCCTTCACCTTGCGGGCTCGGTTGCCGAGCTGGTCCTCGGCCATGGCCTGCAGCTCCGCGACGATCGCCGCCCAGTCGAGTTGCGGGCCGGACTGAGGAGGCGGCGCGGTGGGCGCGACCGGCTGCATCGGCATCGCCGGCATGCTCGGCGGAGTCGGGGCTTCGCGCGGCATCGACTGGTAGGTGGCCGTCTGCGCGACCACGGGAATCTGCGAGGTTGCCGGCTCTAATGGAGCAGGCGGAGGAGCGGGATTTGGCGGCGCGGTCTGCGCCACCTGCGGGTTCATCCGCGGGCCTCGCTGTCCGGCGACCACATCGTCGATGTCGAGTGGGGTGTGAGTCGAGGTGTCCGCCGACTTGACCTCGATCATCGCGTTCGGGTCCTCGCACAGCGCCAGCGCGCGGTCGGGCTTGTCCGAGATGTCGCGCGACTCGCTGGTGTACGCGCCCGCGAGGTCGCCCTCGGCGAGGATGATCACGCCGGTTCCGGCAGCAGCGCGGATCATCACACTGCCGCTCAGCTTCCGGTCGTTCAGGAACTTGAGCAGCGCCTTCATGTCGACCCACGACGCGTAGAGCTCGGTGTACATCGGCCGCGAGACCGTGAGCTCGTAGAGGCCCTCGATCAGCTCAGGCGACAGGCCCACCACGTCGAGGACGCCGTGCCCGCTGGTGACGTCGTCGTTGAACCTCTGCAGCGCCTGCTTGCCGAGGACGAGGCCCTGCTGCTGGTCGTCGCCCGCGTCATACATGCACTCGAGCGCCTGGCCTTCTCGGAACAGGATCAGGCCCGTAGCGTCCTCGGTGAGGAGACGCACGTAGCCCGTGTAGGCCTCCTTCTCGAGCGTCGTGATCAGTCGCGGGAAGTCGACGAACGATGTTTTCAGCGAGTCGTAGATCACCTGGCCGGCGGGAACAGGGATCGGTTCGCGGCCGTGTTTCGGCTGCGGACGATGCTTCACGCCGCGTCGCGGCTGGGGCGCTTCCACCTTCTTCTCCACTACAGGATGAACTTTGGGCTCCTCTCTTGCATCTGGCGGAGGTGGAGCGGCCTGCTGCTGAGGAACTTCATCCGAACCCGACTCCGCAGCCTGAACGAGCTCTGGGATGCCGGCCTTGACGGTCTCGTCGGAGGGCAGCTTCGCTTTGGCGTCGAACTCGAATTCGCCGCCGCCCCAAGCGAGTGCGCTGACGACCGCAGCGTCGCCTGCCATGCCGTCGCTCTGCGCGTGGAACAGGTGACCGAACAGGAAGTACAGCGAAGCCGACTTCCCTGAGCCGTTGCGAACTGTGAGAGTGCCTGTCGACCGCTCACCCTGAGCGGTCTCGAGCAGGTTCTTAAGGCTGGTCTCGGCCAGCGAGCCGCGTGATTGCACCCACCTTCTCCCGAGTTCGAACTGAACTCAAA
>WNFL01100962.1_pt2 | contig 12921 bp, 5 predicted proteins | sample 5400361 | NCBI WGS metagenome assembly WNFL01 (sample SAMN13153351, study PRJNA577476) | soil metagenome | isolation source: 40 cm soil on Douglas fir-dominated hillslope | place: USA:California | collected 2013-09-17
GAAAAAGCTGCTGTACGTTCGTGGCACGTTGTAAGACTCAATACAAGGACTGGGAGTACACGCCAGATCAGCGGCCGTAATTTGCGCCAGGCTGGGCTGATTGATATCACGGAAGCGGAACAACTTGGTGCCCCGAGTTCCCACATAACCGACCTGCAACGACGCCTTGGGGCCGAGCTGCTGTTGCACGTTAAGGTTGAAATTTTGCGTGTAAGGCGTGCGCAAGTTCGGGTCGGTCGCGAAGAAATCCCCATAAGGGGCAAATCCGCTATACACAGCGGTGTTCGGATCCAAAGTCACACCTGGCGTTACGAGTCCTCTTTGCACCGCGTTGGGTCCAATACCGGGATACGCTGGACCAGGACAGAACGAACAGTTCCACGGCACATGGCCCAGGAAAATATCCTGCGCAAAAGCGTCGTAGAACACGCCCCATCCTGCGCGAACCACGGTCTGGCCTTTCCCCGTGAGGTCATACGCAATGGCGACGCGGGGGGCAAAGTTGTTGTAGTCCTTGGCATACAACTGATTGGTCTGGATGTTGTCGCCGGCACCGGCATTGGCGGCCGGGTCGAAACGATAGAACTGATGATTCTTTTCTCCGATGACGCCGAAATAATCCCAGCGCATACCGTAGTTGAGCGTTAACCGTGATGTGGCCCGGTAACTGTCTTGAACAAAGAATCCGTGGCTGTTTTGAAACGAGTGTCTTACCGTGTTGCCAATGTTTTGCGCACCCCCGTCGGGTGTGCCTTTCAAAAAGTTGGTCAAGGCATCGTGCGACGTATCGGTTGTGTTGCCAAAACCCAGAGAACCACGGAACCGTGGCTCGAACTTTTGCATGATCGTCGTTCGGCGGAATTCGTAGCCAAACTTGAGATCGTGCTTCCCTGTTTTCCAGGAATAATCGTCCACAAAATGCCAGTTGCTATCCACGCGGTTGCGCGGAACACTGTTAGTTGCTCCAATCTGGGAAAACCCTGTCACGCTAACGGCAGGTAAACCACCCTCATAGGTCCCCGTGCCGGTATTCAGGCCAATTGAGGTCGGATTGAATGATTGGTCTTCCGGAAAAAATCCCTCCGCAAAACGGTTCCATCCCAGGCGCACTTCGTTGACTTGGGAGGCGTTGACGGCTTTCACGTACGAAATTGCGACTAGCTGTACGCGGGTAGGCGTGACTGTATTGAAGCCAGGCAACAATCCACCGGCGAGCTGCGCGAAAGGAAAGCTCTGGTCGCTGTCTCCAAAAAAATATCGCCCCGTCAATGTGTCCGATTTAATGTTCTGGTCAATCTTCCCAATCATGCTATCCACGCGATTGCGAAAGTTGCTCGCTATGGAAAGGTTGGGACCATCGGGACAGCCGTCTTCCAGCAATGAACCCAAGCCCGGTGGCGTTACGTTCGTCGCGATATTCGGCGTGGGCCAGCCGTGCTGGGCCAAGAGCGCGGTCGTGACAGCGTTTGGCGTACCCCCACCGGCGGTGATCTGAGCCTCATCAAACGCGATCTGCCGGGGGTCTGGAACGCATGTAGTTCCAGCCTGCTGCCCAGTTTCCCTCTGCCCCTCGTAGGCACCATAAAAAAAAGTCTTATCTTTGATCACCGGCCCGCCCAGCGAACCGCCAAACTGGTTGTTGTGAAACCCGTTCTTTGCGGTAGTGGAAGGATTGAAATAGTTCCGCGCTCCGAGCTTGGCTGTCCGCAGATATTCTAACGCTGAGCCGTGAAGCGAATTCGTGCCGCTCTTGGTCACCGTGTTGATGACGGCCCCGCTATTGCGGCCAAACTCCGCTTCGTAGTTGGAATGGACGCTCAACTCCGCTACGGCATCGAGCGGAAGAATCGTGGCTGGATCTCCGAAAACGCCCGCCTCGTTAATCGCCGGGTCGTTACGATAGCCGTCGTTCATATCCGTACCGTCGAGCAGGAAGTTATTGGCACGACCACGGGAACCATTCATGGAAAAAGTGCCGTATGCGCCCGGCGAGTCCGAAATCTGGTCCGGCGATCCAGCCACACCTGGGTTCAGGTAGATCAACTTGGTGTAGTCGCGTCCGTTAACGGGAAGGTTTTCGATGGTCTTGGATGTCAACACGCCACCCAGTTCGGCGGAAGTGGTTTCTACTAGTGGAAGCGTTTCTCCTGAAACCTCTACCTGCTGGCTGACCTCACCAGGCTTCAAGGTGGTATCCACGCGGCGTTCCGACGCAACATCGACCGCCACGCCTTTGATCACCGACGACTGGAACCCCTTCTGCTGCACTGTCACGTCGTAGCTGCCGATGGGCAGTTCTGGTACCGAGTAGCTGCCGTCCTCGCTGGTTAGGGTGGTTCGCTCCAGGCCTGTATTGGCGTTGCGGACGGTTACCTGAGCGCCCGAGACGACGGCTCCCGTTGCATCAGTCACGGTGCCGAGAATCGTTCCACGGAACGTCTGTGCCGAAACGGTGGCTGTCAGCAGCAGCAGTAGACTCAGCAGGCGTACTCTCATCGATAGATCTCCTTAGGGAAATGGCGGTTGTCGGGCTGGCTCGCGCGTGCCTAGCGAGGAAGATTTCAAGTTTGCACGAAGGTTGCCAAGGAGTTGCGCTTAAGAAAGTGCTTAACCTATTTGTTTTCAATCGCCGGGAAGTCTCACGTTGCGACATATCCGCAATAATGGATTGCCATTCCAGAAACTGTAGGATTCAGGCCTCGGCAAGCTTGACTCTCAACCCGCCCTAGGCAACGGTGCTGGGCTCCCGAGGGGCGATTTAGAACGTTATAGCAACGCCGCCGCGGAAGGAGCGGGCGGATTGGACCAGGTAGACAGTCCGGTGGTCCTGCCCCATAACTGGGATGTAGCCCTCGGCCAACAGATTGTGCAGGTCGAGCAGGGCTTCCATGTGCGCCGGCAAGACCCCCATACGCGGGATAGGCTGGCGGAGGACTATGTTCAGGAAAGGGTCGGTTTGCCCCGGAGAGGAGTCGAACGAGTCGACCGGGGTAAGCACGTGGCCGCTAGTCCACTTGTAGGAAGCGGTCCACTTGGTGCGGCAGGCGGGGAGCACGCCACTGAAACCGCCTGCAATCGCCTGACGCATCGTCGTATGCATGGAATCGCGAGAGGACTCCAGATTCGCCGGCAATTGGTTGAATTCCAAAGCGCCGCCGTAAGCGTAGTCGAAGGTAGCCTCGTAGCCATCAGCAAATTTGCGCTGATAGACGGCTCGCATGCCGTTGGCTCGATAGTCGGCGCCCTGATAGGTGAAGGTTCCGGAATAGGGATCGGCGAGCACTTGGCCGCTATCGGCCACGGGAGCGCCAACACCGGTTAGAGCGGGATCGCGAAGGCTGTCGCGATAGACAGCGAGCATCATGTTGTTCTTGCCGGTGCGGTGGGCCAGAGACACTTCGTGATGGGCGCCACGCTGCAACTCCGGCGCAAAGCCATTCACCGAAATCCTGGGGCCGACCTGCATGGGCTCGATGGGCAAGGCTTCGCGCTCACTGGCGAGGCGGCTAACCGGAGAGGAAGAAGAGTAGCGGTAAGCGGCGACCGTGTTGGGGCTAAGGTGGACTTCGGCGGAGCCAAACGGCAGCAGGGCGCTGGTGCGCCTGATAAATTGCAGGGTCTGGAGTTCACTGCCAAATTTGAGCTCGATCACGTCCCCTAATGCCATCGAGTCGGCAACGCGCAGGCTGAACGTGTTCAGGGCCGTGCCACGAAGGGCTGGATCGGGAGGGGCGAGGCGTCGAGCGGTAAAGGAAATTTCCGGAGTGGAGCCGTTGGCCAATTCCTGCAAATAGCTGGCGCGCAAAACCGCCGCAGGGGATGTCTCGCCGTAGCCAACATTTCCGTCGAAGGCAAACATGCCCGAAGAAAGCACGCTATGCTCGAAGGAGAATTGGGTGGTGGCATCGGCGTCGCCGCCATAGCCCTGGGAATCGGAACCGGCGACGAACGAGACGCCAGCCTTCATGACGGGCTCACGGCGCTCGGCAAGGGCGGTTGGATCAATAGCGCGTAGGATGGGCCGCCTGGCCACGGAGCGAAGCGTCCATTGCCAGTCGTCATTTTGCGTGGAGTCTGTGCGCGGAATTACGTCAAAGGTGTCGAAAATTGTGCTCAGGGTCAAATTCACGACGGAGGCCGCGCCCAAGCGTAAATCGACATGTTCCCGGAAAACGGGCAGGAAGGACGTAGCAGAAGCACGGAGATTATAAAGACCGGGGCGCAACCCTGGAATGCTGTAGTAGCCGTTGCCGTCGGTGAAGGTAGTAAAAGTGCGCGAGGCCGACGCGAAAACCTCGACGACCGCGCCCATTTGCGGAGTGCCGTCGGGCGCGCGGACAATTCCGGAAAGCGAACTGGTGCGGCTGGCTGCCCAACCCGGCAGGGCCAACACTAGAACGGCTGCAAAGCAGCTCAGCTTCCGCAACATTCACTGACCTCCGGAGGGCCAAGCCGCACTCTACTCGATGGAAAACGTCACCGAGGGATCGAGCGCCTGCTTGGAGAGGTTGTCATTCACCTTAATGTTCATGCGATACACGCCCGGCTGCAAACTGCTGGCCGAGAGCGTCTTCTGCAATGTAACTTGCTCGCCCACATTGCCCATCTGTTCCGTTTTCTCAACGGAATGGATGACCGGCTTGTTCGTCGCCGCATCGACCACATCATATTCGACTGTAGCCGAAGGTTTGTGGGTCTTATCGTCGACCGAGAGATTGTACACCTGCATCCAGAAATTCAAGCGTTGATTGCGCTTAAAAATCACCGGTTTGCCGTCGCTGGGGGCTACACGGGGACGGACCTTGGTCATGCCAATGACGAAGTTTCCGGTGCCCGCGGTTTTGGCCGGAACGGGTTCCATTTGGTCGGCCAGGATGAGCGAGGATGTGGCGAGCCTTTCCTCGTTGTACTCAGGCACGTCCAGACCGTGATTCCAGCTGCCAGTGCGGTCGCCATTAACATCCTTGACCACCACATCGAGGCGGTATTTGCCGGGACGCAGAGGCAGCGCCTTCCAGTAAACCGAGGCGTTCTCGATGGTCTTCGGCAGAAGCTCCGAGGGAACGTCCACCTGGACGGTGTCCTCGAAGGTTTGCACAATGCGTCCGCCGATGGTGGTGGCGCGTCCAAGGATGTTGACCGTGCCCCGCTGTACGCCGTCTTTATCCACGAACGTAATGTCTTTGTTCTTGAGCTGGATCGTAACTGGAACGAGAATCGTGTCCGCCGTAACCCGGACAAAATCGGTGCGCACGTCGAAAGGCATCAGGTTGACGTGAATCTTATGCCGCACGACTTCGTCAAGGTCCTTGAACTTCACAGCCGGAGGCCTCTGCAGCTTGGCAAATTGTTCGAGGCGGTCGAATTGCTTGGTCTGGTTATCCTGCATAAAGGGCCCGGTTCCCAGGCGCTCGAGTCCGCCGCCGCTGAAGCGGCTAGCCTTACTCGTCATCCCCATTTGTTCCGATTGCGTCAGGCCAGCGTTCGGCGTGTAGAGCAGTGCGTCCTTCTCGGACCGGTCGAGCGTCATGTGGTATTCGCCACACATGCACGTATCGACAAACTCAATGATGACTTCCTGCCCGATGTCCTCGAGATAGCGATAGCGCCACGTCTCGAAGGGAAAAGTGGAGGTCTGGCCCCCGCCTTCGCTCTGGGGCCGGTCGTAAGAGCCACCCGAGGGGTGAGCCTCGATCTCATCGGGCTTGCCGTACATGATGTACATTTTGCCGCGGTCGGTTTTCCAGCCCGGAACACCCGCCGGAAAGTGTTCGTTGGCGTAGGCAATGCGCTCGTAATGCTCTTCCTTGTATTCGTTTTCGACGGTGTCGGGCGTGGGATCGCGGCGCAGCCAGAATTGTTCGATAAAATTGTCGCGCTCTTCGTCGTTGCTCAAACGCTTGAAGGCATCGCGCTCTTCGTCGGAGATAATGTAGGAGACGTCTTCCGACAGCCATTTCTTGTACACCTTGGTCAGTTCGATCTTTAGGGACTTGGAGTTCTCCCGCCGTTGCTTTTCATTGATGGGGCGCTTCAAGGGGTCGACGCTGGGATCTTTTTGGGGATTCGCCGCCTGATCCTTTGCCTGGTCGTCGGCTTGCGCGCTGCCGGAATCGGCGTTAGCGCTCTCTTTGGTGGCCTGGGTGGTGGCCTGGCCCCATCCCGGAAGAGCGAACGCGAAGACGAAAAGGAGCGCAAGCAAGGTCAGTGTGCGAGGGCGCAAAATCGGAAAGGCGGAGGACTGCATGGGGCGGAAGCTCCTAGGGGGCACACGAACCTCCCAGCGATTGTAGGGATTCAAGGGGGATCAAGCAAGCCCGAGAATCCCAACGACCCAAAAATTGGGCGCTTTTGGATGGCGCTTCCTGGGTCTGCAGGGCGTTGGATGCCCAGTGTTATGGATTGGATGCCCGGACACTGGGGGCAGGTTGGACAGTTCGCTGGATTTTTGAAGGAGCGGTAGCCACCGTACCCCCACATAACAACCCAAGACAACCCTTACCCTGGCTACTCCTCGGATTTTTCAGCGCCTTGGGCGGGCAGCGGCTCGCCTTTCGTGCGCTGGCTGACCTCCGAGGCGCCCGCCTGGCGTAGTTGCCGGTTCAGCTCGGAGAGTGGTCCGCCCCGTAACTGTTTGAGTTCATTGAGTTGTTGGGCAAAGGCCTTCTCCAGCTCGGTGAGCATGGCCAGCGCCTGGACGGTTGGAGCTGCGTCGGCGCTATCCAGCGTGCCGTAGACCTGATTGAGCCAGGAATGAAGCGTGGCTACGCCGCGAGCGGCACTTACGCCGGGAGCAGGCGTCTTGCCGGCAGTGCCGCCCTCGAGTTTCCCTAGCTGGTCCTCCAGCTGAGTGACAGAGCCTCGGACACTCTCCGGACCCGAATCCTTGAGCGTCTTGAGTTGTTTGCGCATAGCGCGAATCTGCTGCAGGGCGTCATAGTTGGCCGCCAGGTCCGCGGCCGTACGCTGCTCCGCTGCCAGCATTGCCTGAAGATCGGCAGATGTGGCTAGGACGCGGGGGTCCATGCGGATTCTCAGCTTTTGCGTTTGCGAGGCTCCGTCCACCGTGAGGCGAACCGTGTACTCGCCCGGGACTGCGGCTGGGCCGTGCGGCGCGGCGGGGGTGTCGTACGGGATGGCAGAGATGGGGTAGTCGCTTTCGAAGGTCTTGGGTTTGGGGTAGTGCAGATCCCAGACCCAGCGATGCATTCCGGCGGTGGCCGAAAGAACGGGCTCCTGGCGGACCCAGTAGGTCGGGACGTTAAGGTCTTTCGCGTCGACAGGTTCAGGCTTGTCGTCGCTGGCAAAGTGGCGGACCAGCTTGCCGGAGGCGTCCAGAATCTCCAGGGTGACGAGCCGCGCGGAGTCCTTGAGGAGATAGTCGAGAATGGCGCCGTCCGGCGGATTCTGGCCCATGGGCGTCTCCGGGGGTAGCGGGGTATCAGGGTTGGTGCTGCGCTGAACGCGGGTAGCGAGCTGGGGTTGGAAAAGCTTGGTTTGGGCCGTGTCGCCTTCGTGGATTTGGCGGAGGGGCGTGATGTCGTCCAGAATCCAGAACGAGCGGCCGTGGGTGCCCACGACGATATCATCGCCGTGGATGACGAAATCCCGCATGGAAGTGTAGGGGAGGTTGAGCTGCAGGGCATGCCAATGGTCGCCATCGTCGAAGGAGACCCACATGGCGCGCTCGGTCCCGGCAAAGAGCAGGCCGGAACGCTTGGGGTCTTCGCGGACAGCGTTCACGGCAGCGTCATCGGGGATACCTTCAGTGATTTTCTTCCAGGTCTTGCCGCCGTCGTGGGTGCGGTAAATGTAGGCGTGGAGGTCGTCGAGGCGGAAACGGTTGACGGAAACGTATGCGGTTTGGGGGTCGAAGTGGCCGGCGTCGATTTGCGAGATTTTGCTCCAGGGGCTCAAGTCCGGAGGGGAAACATTCTGCCAATGCTTGCCGCCATCGCGAGTTACGTGGACAAGGCCATCGTCAGTGCCAGCCCAGATCAGGTTCACGTCTTTGGGCGATGGCGCGAGGGAATAGATCACGCCGCGATGCGTGCCCTTCCATGGATCGTCTTCGACAAAAACGCCTAGCGAGGAAGGGTAGCCGGGATCTTCGCGGGTTAGATCGGGACTGATTTCCTCCCAACTATGGCCGCCGTTTGTCGTCTTGAACAGGACGTTGGAAGCGAAGTAGAGAATGTGCGGATCGACGGGAGAGAAAATTACCGGCTGCGAACGGTTGAGGCGGTATTTGCCCGTGCGAATGACCCAGGGACTGACATCCTGCACCTGGCCGGTGCGGCGGTCGAACTTGGTGAACTTACCGCCGTACAGTATGTCGGGATGCAGCGGGTCGGGCGCGACATAGCCGTACTCTTCGATGCCAATCGGATGCCAGTCGCGGAAGGTGATGGCGCCGTAGTCGCTGCGGCTGGTGATGCCGACCGAGCCGCTCTCCTGTTGCGACCCATAAACCCAGTAAGGAAATTGATTGTCCGTGGCCACGTGGTAAATCTGCGCCGTCGGCTGGTTGTACCAGGAACTCCAGGTCTGGCCGCCATTCACCGTGACTACCGCACCTTGGTCGGAGGTGAGGAGCATGATGTCTGGATTATTGGGATTGATCCAGGTCGAGTGGTAGTCGTCTCCCCCGGGCGCGCCCTTGATGGCGGTGAAATTCTTGCCGCCGTCGGGGGATTTGTAGGTGGAGGTATTGCTGAGAAATATCGTGTCGCGATCTTTTGGGTGGACGCGAATCCAGGCAAAGTCGGAGTTGCGTCCGGACACGCGGCCTTCCTCGTTCACCACGGTCCAGCTTTCTCCGGCGTCGTCAGAGCGGTAAACACCACCGGCGTTATCCACGTCCACCGTGCTGTACATGCGGTTCGGATCCAAGGGCGCAATGGCAATGCTGATACGACCGTGCTTCGCCGGAAAACCCTTCGTCAACTCCCGCCAGGTCTCGCCACCGTCTTCGGATTTGTACAACCCGCTGCCAGGACCCTCGTAATTGGAACCCACCGTCCACGGCGGGCGCCGCGATGCCCAGAGCGAGGCATAGATCCTGTTGCTGTCGCGAGGGTCGAAGGCGAGGTCGATGCCGCCCACGTCGTCGTTCTTGAATAAGACTTTCGTAAAACTCTGCCCGCCATCCAGCGACCGGAAGATGCCTCGTTCTGGATTCGGGCCATAAGGATGTCCCAGTACCGCCACGAATAGACGGTCCGGATTCTTGGGATCCACGAGGATCGACCCAATCTGCTGCCCGTCGCGGAGCCCGAGATGACTCCAGGTTGTGCCGCCGTCGGTGGATTTGTACACGCCATCGCCAATCGACAAATCCGGCCGCCGCAGACCCTCGCCGCTGCCAACGTAGAGAACGTCCGGATTCGATGGCGCTACCGCCAGCGCTCCGATGGACTGCGTCTGGCCTTCGAAGACCGGCTGCCAGGTATTCCCGCAGTCGTTCGTCTTCCACACGCCACCGTTATTGACCCCTATGAAAAATACGCACGGCTGCGAAGGAATGCCCGCGCCCGCAACTGTTCGCCCACCGCGAAACGGGCCAATCATGCGCCAATGCATATCGCCGTAAAGCGAGTTTATGTCCTGTGCTACGGCCACGGCGGAAAGAACAAGGCTCATCCCAGTGAGGAGCCGAACTGAGCGCATGAAACTGCGAAAAATATCTGTCATGAAGAGAGTCTCCAGCGAACATATTTCCGGAATCCGTTAGAGGATACCGCAACGGTGTTGGCGCCGGGAGATACAGGTAGATTAGGACGCCGGCAGCAATTGGAGCCCTTTGTGGCGTAGTAGTGGCTTATTCGAGCGATCCGGCCAGAGGGAAACTGCCCGAGCGCAACAGTTTGCTTTTTGCGGGTAAAATAGCATCATGAGCCCCGAAGTCTCAGAATTGTTGAAACAAGCACTAGCTCTTCCGGCGGAGGCACGGGCCGCTTTTAGCCGGTTCTCTTCTGGAAAGTTTGGATGACACGGTAGACCCGGCCGTGGAAGAGGCTTGGAGCCTTGAAATCGCTCACCGCATTGGGGAGCTCGATTCGCAAGGTGAAACCGGTCCCGTGGGCCGAGGCGCGGCGTCAAATCTCAGAAATACTGCATGGTCGCTAAGCCGCTTGAGATTCATCCCGCAGCGCTGGCAGAATTGGGAAGACGCAGTCGTTTGGTACCTGGCACGGAGCGAAACAGCAGCCTCGAAATTCCCAGCAGCGGTCGATCAAGTTATCGAACAAATAGCGGAGTTTCCACAACGCTGGCCAGTGGCGGACCAAGGTACGCAAAGGCTTGTAATGCATAGGTTTCCCTTCGCGGTTGTTTATCGTGAGAAGCAGCGGGTCGTCCAGGTATAGCCATCGCCCACGGGCATCGGCGGCCCGGATACTGGAAAGAACGGCTCTGACAGTCAAATTCCCGGAACTCGGCTAGACCCAACTCCGTACCATCAGGTAGGCGCATGAAGACTTGGAAGAAAGTACTCATCGGCGTGGTTGCGGCAGTCATCCTCCTGAGTATTGTGGGGGCGACAGTAGCGGGTAGCCGCAAGGGCATTGTCACGGTCCAGACCGGAAAAGTGGTTCGCCAGGATATTTCTTCGGTCGTTACCGCCTCGGGCGAGATTAAGCCCAAAACTTACGTCAATGTCGGCGCCAATGCCTTCGGCAAGATCACGCATCTCTATGTAAAAGAAGGCGCTCACGTGAAGAAGGGCCAGTTGCTGGCGCAGCTTGAGAATGTCCAGTCCGCAGCCGATCTGGCGGCCACGCGCGCTTCGGTGGGCGCTTCGGAAACCGACTACATGGCCGCCGACGCCGCCTCCAAGACCTCCGCTGCCGATCTGAAACGCGCCCAGTCGGACTTGGATCGCGCCCAGCTCGAATGGGACCGCGCCCAGGGCATGTTCAGAGAGCAGCTCATCTCCAAAGCCGACTACGACATCAAGAAGGCCTCCTGGGAAACCGCCGTCGCCGGTTTGGAGCAGGCTAAGGCACGCGTTGCCCAAGCCAAAGCGCAGCAGAATTCGGCTGATAAACACATCACCCAGACCCGCGCCAACCTCACCCGGGCCGCTGACGTGCTGCAGAAGACGACCTACGCCGCGCCCTTTAACGGCATCGTTACCAACCTCCCCGTCCGCGAAGGCGAGACTGTCGTCATCGGCATCCAAAATTCGCCCGGAAGCACGCTCATGACGGTGGCCGACATGTCGGTGATTACCGCCGAAGTGCGCGTGGACGAGACTGACATCGTAAACGTACGTCTAGGGCAGTCCGCCGAGGTCACCATCGATGCCTTCCCGCGGCAGATTTTCAAGGCGGTCGTCAGCGAAATCGGAGACAACGCCCTGGTCCGCTCGACCGGGGTTGCCACCTCGCAGAGCAACGGATCCAGTCAGGAAGCGAAAGACTTCAAGGTCACGGTCACGCTTACTCATCCGCCGGAAAACCTTCGGCCAGGACTTTCCACCACGGCGAAGATCACCACCGCCACCAGCTCCAGGGTATTGACGATTCCCATACAAGCTTTGACCGTGCGCGACCCCGCCGACCTGGTGGAAGACAAAGATAAGAAGGCTACGGCACCGGCCCCGAAGGACAAGAAAAACGAACAGCAGGGTGTGTTCGTCATTCGCGACAAAAAATCGAAATTCGTGCCCGTGGAAACCGGCATCGCGGGCGCCACGGACATCGAAGTCAAGGGCGGCCTGCAGGAAGGCGACGAAATTGTAACCGGCAGCTACAAAGTGCTGCGCACCTTGCGTCAGGGGGTGAGCGTCAAGATCGACAACGCCGCGCCGAAGAAGGAAGAGGAAGCATCGTAAGTACGGTTTCGAGTAACGTTCCGGCGCATCCGGCGTCCAAATGGGACGTCCCCAAGGAAAGAAGCCGTTTCCGAGGGCATAACGGAAGGCGTGATAAAAAGAACAGGAGCAAGTCATGGCAACTGCTGAGGTCATCCACATGAGTTCACCGAGCACGAGTTCCCTGGGAATCGCGGCACCCCCCGCCTCCTCCATGATTTTCACGGACGATCTGTGGAAGACCTATGAGATGGGATCCGAGCAGGTGCACGCCCTGCGTGGTGTAAACCTGCGCATCGAGCGCAACGAGTATGTAGCGATCATGGGGCCGTCCGGTTCCGGTAAATCCACGCTCATGAACCTGATCGGCTGCCTCGACTCGCCGACGAAGGGGCAGTACTGGCTCAACCAGCAACGCGTAAGCGAGCTTACAGACGACGACCTGGCCCGTATTCGAAACAAAGAGATTGGGTTTGTATTTCAGACATTTAACCTGCTTGCCCGTGCCACCGCGTTGCACAACTGCGAGCTGCCATTGATTTACGCCGGCGTTTCCGCCGAGGAGCGCATTGAGCGGGCGAAGGGCGCGCTCATTTCCGTGGGCATGGAATCGCGCATGAACCACAAGCCCAACGAGCTTTCCGGAGGCCAGCGCCAGCGCGTGGCGATTGCCCGCGCCCTGGTCAACCGCCCCTCCATCATCCTGGCCGACGAACCCACCGGCAACCTCGACTCCCAAACCGGCCTCGAAATCATGGCCCTGTTTGATCGCCTGCATTCCGAAGGCAACACCATCGTCCTGGTAACCCACGAACACGACATCGCTGAGTACGCCCATCGCATCGTCTTCATCAAGGACGGCGTCATCGCTCGCGACGAACGCAAGAAATAATAGTCGCGTTCTCGTAGCGGCGCTCCCGCGCCTTGCGCAGCGGAGCAGGAATTAGGATTTACAATTCCGGCAGCAATCGTGGACCGTGCGAACCTTTGTAGGGCTTTTCCTCCATGGCGCAACCCCGTAGAATCAGGATTCGCCAAAACCATGACGACTGCCCACGAAGAGCTGCTCTCCGAATTCAAGGAATTCGCTCGCACGGCTCCGACGG
>WNFL01330246.1_pt1 | contig 12920 bp, 9 predicted proteins | sample 5400361 | NCBI WGS metagenome assembly WNFL01 (sample SAMN13153351, study PRJNA577476) | soil metagenome | isolation source: 40 cm soil on Douglas fir-dominated hillslope | place: USA:California | collected 2013-09-17
TCGCCGCGGCGCGCCAGCTCGATCAGCTCATCCACCACGACCCGCTGCACCACACGCTGCAACGCCGCGTGCTCGGCCGGCGCGGCCACCCCCCACGTACGATCGATGATCCGGCCGATGACGTCCGTAAGGGACGGCTGCTGCGGGTCACGGTCGGCGAAGGCCACGAGGCGGGCGGCGCGCTGCGGCTCGAGCAGGCCGCCGACGACCGATGCCGCGAGCGTGCGGGCAATCCCGATCTGATCGAACGCCGGCGCCGCCGCGGAACCGAAGCCGCGCGTATCGGCGTCGGAGCCGAAGGGACGCGGGGCGAGGATGCGGAGCACGCGCTCCGGCACCGCCAGCTCGCGCGGGGCCAAGGCGTCGAGCACCGTCTCGAGCGCACGGCGCTGCACGGCGGGCGCAATCACGTGCGTCGGTGCGCCCGTGTCGCCCCGGACCGCGTAGCGGTATTCCATCCCGCCCACGGTCTTGATCGCCGCGCCGAGAGTGAAGCGATGATGCAGATAGACCGTCGCGAACCGGCGGTTCAACTCCGCCATCGGCTCGCCGAGGGAGATCGCGCGCTCGTCGAACCGATCGAGCAGGAAGCGCCGCACCGCCATGACGCGCTGCAGCTCGGCGGTCATGTCGCTGCCGTTCACCCACGTCGTCGCCTCGGGATACGAGTTGGAGGAGCCCTCGTCCGGGTTGGTGATGAACTTGAGCCCGCGCGCGATCCCTTCCTGCGCGATCGCCTCGAGTCCTTTCGCTTCGTCGGCGGGGGCGAACTCCGTGTAGTCCCAACGAATGGCCAGGGTATCCCAGGCGCCCGGCCCGGTCCGGTAAGCATCCGAGAGGTCAAGCTTTCCGTTGGCCAGCTTGATCAGCGGGGCGGGGTAGTCCATGACCGACGCGCGGCCGTACGCCTGCGTGATGAAGTTGTGCGCCAGGCCCAGGGTGTGCCCGACCTCGTGCGCCATATGCTGGCGCCGCCGCGCCATCGCGAACGCCTCCGGCGTCCCATCCGCGCTGAGAGCCGCGAGCCAGGGATCGAGCGCTCCTGCCTCCTCGCCGCCCAGGGCGGGGACGGCGCCGGCGTAGATGTCGTAATCGGTCAGGGAGCGGTGCGACTCCATCCGCACCGCGGCCTTGATGATCTCACCGCTGCGCGGGTCCACGAACGACGGGCCAATCGAGTAGTCGGGCTCCGTCCGGTGCACCCACTGGATCACGTTGTAGCGGGCGTCGAGCGGGTCCATGTCCGCCGGCATGTCCTCCACCCGGAACGCGTTCTGGAACCCGGCGGCCTCGAACACCCGCGTCCACCATCCCGCGCCATCTTTGAAGGCCTGGCGGTAGGGCTCCGGGATTCCGGGGTCCAGGTAATAGACGATCGGCTTGACCGGCTCGGAGGGCGCCACTCCCGGCGTGCGCTTCTGCAGCCGGTGACGGATGGCGTACTGCGTCACGAAGTTCTCGGTGAACGGTTTGGCGAAGTCGTAGAAGCTGACCGAGAAGATCCCCATCCGAGGGTCGAAGGGCCGGGGGCGGAACCCGGGGGCGGGGAGGCGCACCAGCGACAGATGCTGGCGCAGGGTCAACGCGCGCGCGTCCGGGGTATGGCGCCGGACGCTGCGGCCGGGATTGTCGCTCGTGAACGTGAGCGTCGTCTCGATCTCGGTGTTGTCGGGGAACCCCTTCGTGTGCGCCAGGTACACGCCGCTCTTCTCGCGGTCGAGCGCGAACGTTCCTTGGTTCGCCGCGTGCAGCGAGCCGCGGACGTCGGTGATGTCGCTCGTCACGTACCCCGTCGCGTCCACGAGCAGCCGCCCGCTCTCCTCGGCGACGATGTCCCACGACGCGACCGTCGAGAGCGGGAACGATTCCCGGACCGAGCGCACCAACGCGTCGTTGTCCGAGACGGCGCGAAACCGGGGATTCTGCAGGACGAGCTGCAGCTTCGGGCCGACGCGGTCGAAGCGCGCGATTTGCTCGTCGCCGATCGTGCCACGATCGAGGCCCAGACTCGCGTCGCCGATGCCGGTCGCGAGCGACGGGAGATAGAGGAAGTCTTCGCCCAGGCGCACCTCGAGGAAGAGGCGGCCCTTGGCGCCGTCCCAGTAGACCGGGAAGTACCCGTCGCGTTTTTCGAAGCTCTTGGTGTAGTCAGTGACGGTGGGGAGCTGTGCGGCGAGGGGCGCGGCGAACACGAGTGCCACCGCAGCGATACGGAGACGCGCAAACATCGACTAACCTCAGGGGAAACGGGACGGGCAAGAACCTGCACGGCGTTCCCCGCCTCCACCAGTCCTCACCCCCTGTCCCCCTCTCCCTTCGGGAGAGGGGGGACGATGGGGCAGGGTCGTGGGCGATGCGTACCCTCGCGTGCGTTGTTCGGGTTACCGCCGGTGGGCGTGAACGTCATACGATCTCGTGATGGACCCGCTGCGCCGGCTCACACGTGCCCAAAGGTTCTGGCTCGCACGTCAGCTGCGCCTGAATCCAACCCCCGCCGAGCGACACGCTTGGGCGTTGCTACGCGGACGCGGGGTGCTCGGTCTCAAGTTCCGCCGCCAACATGTCCTGCACGGCTTCATCGTGGACTTCTATTGCGCCGCGGAACGACTCGTACTGGAGGTCGAAGGCGACATCCACGACGCGACCGATCGGCAGGGCTTCGATGCCGCTCGTGCCGCATTCCTGGAGGCCGCCGGTTACCGAGTGGTCCGCATCCGAAACCGCGATGTCACACGGGCGAAGCTTGAAGAGGTTCTGCGAGCCTCCGGAGCCCACCCGCCGTCCCCCTCTCCCGAAGGGAGAGGGGGTCAGGGGGTGAGGACGGACCGAGTGGCTCGTCGACGCGGTAAGGGCCGGAGAGACGTTAGGGAGGCGCCCGAAATCAGGTGACGGTTCCGATCGGCAACTTCCTGATGCGCTTCCCGGTGGCGGCGAAGATCGCATTGCACACTGCCGGAGCGATGGGGGGCGTCGCTGGCTCGCCGATGCCGCCCGGCGCTTCATTACTCGGCACGATGTACACCTCGACGACGGGCATCTCGGCCATGCGCAGCATCTCATAATCGTTGAAGTTGCTCTGCTGCACGCGGCCTTTGTCGATCGTGATCGCGCCCCGCAGCGCGGCCGTGAGGCCGAACACCATCCCACCCTGCATCTGCGCTTCGATGGTGTCGGGGTTCACGTACATCCCGCAGTCGACGGCGCACACCACGCGGTGCACCCGCACCTCACCCGCTGGCGACACCGAGACTTCGGCCACCTGCGCCACGAACGTTTCGAACGACTTGTACACGGCGATGCCCCTGGAACGCCCTGCGGGCGGCGGCGTGCCCCACCCGGCCTTCGCCGCGGCCAGCTCGAGCACCCCGCGATGACGCGGCGCGTTGGTCAGGAGACCGCGCCGGTACTCGAACGGGTCGGCCTTGGCCGCCGCGGCACATTCGTCGATGAACGTCTCGACGGCGAACGCATTGTATGAGTTGTTCACCGACCGCCAGAACCCGACGGGGATCCCCGTGTCCGTGAGGACATAATCGACGTGGATGTTCGGGACGGCGTACGGCACGCCCATGCCGCCTTCCACCGCCTCTCCGTCGAGGCCGTTCTGCACCATGTTGGGGAAGACGCGCGACATGATGGATGGCGCGACGATCCGGTGTGTCCAGGCGACGGGCCGGCCATCGGCGCCGAGGCCGGCGCGCATGCGATGGAAGCTCGCGGGCCGGTACTGCGAGTTCTGGATGTCGTCCTCGCGCGACCAGATCACCTTCACCGGGACGCCGCCGGCGGCCTTCGACGTCTCGAGCGCTTCCTGGATGAAGTCCAGCTCGAAGCGGCGGCCGAACCCCCCACCGAGGAACGTGGTGTGCACTTTAACCTGCTCGGGCGGCACGCCGCCGATCTGCGCGCCCAGGCCCTGCGCGCCTTGTTGGAACTGCGTCGGCGCCCAGATGTCCACGCCGTCCGCCCGGACGTGCGCGGTGGCGTTCATCGGCTCCATCGTCGCGTGCGCCAGGAACGGCACCATACCGCCGTCGGGATCGCCGTCGTGCCGCGCGACCGCGCCGGCCGCCTGGGCAGCGCGCTCGGCGAAGCTGGTGGAGATGCTCGCGCTCGACACCGCCGCCACGGGGCCCTCATCCCACTCGATCTTGAGCGCGTCGCGGCCTTGCTTGGCGGGCCAGTACCCCGAGGCCACGACGGCGATACCCCTCGAGATCTGCACGACGTCGTGCACGCCTTCGATCTTCTTGGCGGCGGTGGCGTCGAAGCTCTTCACTTTGCCGCCGAACACCGGCGAGCGCGCGATCACAGCGACGCGCAACCCGGGCACCCAGGTATCGATCCCGAACTTGGCGCGGCCGTTGGTCTTGGAGGGCGTATCGAGCCGCTTGGTCGGTTTGCCGGCGATGTGCCAGTCCTTCCGGTCCTTGAGCGGCACGTCGGCCGGGACGGGAAGCGTCGCGGCCCGCGCCGCGAGTTGCCCATACCGGAGCCGGCGTTTGCTCTTGGCGTGCACGACGGCGCCACGCTCAGCATGACACTCGGTCGCTTTCACGCCCCAGCGCTGGGCGGCGGCGGCGATCAACACCTCGCGCGCGGCAGCCCCGGCCTTGCGCAGCGGCGTCCATGCGGCGCGGATGCTCGAGCTGCCTCCGGTGCCCTGCAGCCCGAACAGCGGGTTGATGTACGCCTTGTCGGCCGGGGCGAACTCGATTTGCACCTTGGTCCAGTCGGCCTCGAGCTCCTCGGCGAGCAGCATCGGCAGCGACGTGGCGACGCCTTGGCCCATCTCGGAGCGGTCTACGATGACGAGTACGGTGTCGTCGGCACCGATGCGGAGCCAGGCATTTGGAGCAAAGGGAGCAGGTTCTTGCTCTCCGCGAGTGGGAATGCGGAAGCCGATGACCAGAGCTGTCCCGACTCCCCCTGCGGTCTGGAGAAACGCGCGCCGTTCCATCAGGCCTCCTTTGCCGCGCGGTGCACGGCGGAGCGGATGCGCTGGTAGGTGCCGCAGCGGCAGATGTTCGTCATCGCCTCGTCGATCTGCGCGTCGCTGGGGTCGGCGGTCTTGGAGAGCAGCGCCGCCGCGGCCATGATCTGGCCCGATTGGCAGTAGCCGCACTGCGGCACGTCTTCGGCCACCCACGCCTTCTGCACGCGGTGACTCGCGGTCGTCGCCATGGGCGACAGGCCTTCGATCGTCGTGACCTTGGCGGTGCCGACGGCGGAAATGGGCGTGACGCAAGAACGCGTCGCTTCGCCGTCGAGATGCACGGTGCAGGCGCCGCACTGGGCGATGCCGCAGCCGAATTTCGTGCCCGTGAGGCCGAGGTTGTCGCGCAGCACCCACAGGAGGGGGGTGTCGGCGGCGACATTGACGACGTGCGGGCGGTCGTTGACGGTCAGGGTGAAGGACGGCATGGGATACCTTCCTCTGAGTATGCTGGAAACGTGACCTGGGAAGTCAAAAACCGGAAGCCCTGGCGCCCGCAGAGTCTCATGCCAAATTCACGCGGCCCTCTCTCCGGCGGGGAACAAAATGAGACATCGTGCGACCCTGTGGCTGGTGCTGCTGCTCACTCCTGCGCCGGTCGCTGCGCAGACGCCACGGGTCCAACCGGTAATGGACTACGCCGACATCTTTCGCCTCGCGAATCTGGGCGGCGCGGAGTTGTCGCCCGACGGCGCGTGGGTCGTGTACGAGGTGTCGAGGCTCCAGTTTCCCGACTGGCAGCGGCGCACCGACCTGTTCGTCGTCTCGGCCGACGGACGCACCACGCGCCAGCTGACGTACACCGAGGGAGACGACGAAACGGGGGCCCGCTGGCAGCCGCACGGCACCACGAGGGTTCACCTCGACGCGCGACAACAAGAAGCGCCAGCTGTTCCTGATCCGGCCCGACGGCGGCGAAGCGCGCCGCGTCACGAACGCGGACGAGGGCATCGGCGCGTGGGCGTGGAGCCGCGACGGCGCGTGGCTTGCCTACCTCGCCGGACCCGAGGGGAAGCGCCAGATCTGGATCCTGCCCGGCGACGGCGGCGGCAAGCCTGAGCAGCTCACGAAGCACGCGACCTCGATCGAGAGCCTCGTCTGGAGTACGACAGGGGGTACCCTCTACTTCACGGCCGCTGACGAACCCGACTCGACGCGCCGCCGCCGCATGAAAGAGAAGTTCGACGTGCGCGTGATGAACGAGCCGGCGTCCGCCGTGCATCTCTGGGCCGTCGATCTCGCGGGGGTCGCGGCCAAGACCGAGAAGCGCCTCACCCGTGGCGACCTTCGGGTATCCGGCGTCGAGCTGTCGCGCGACGGCCGCTGGGCGGCGTTCCACGGGCGGACCACTGACCGCTACGCCGACGATCGTGCCACCGAGCTGTACCTCGTGAACCTCGAGACGGCGGCCCTCGAGCGGCTCACGGACAACTACGTCGGCGAGGGCGCCGTCTCGTTCTCTCCCGATTCCCGCGCGATCGCGTTCACCGCCGACCGCGATTTCACCTTCGGCAACCTGTCCCGCACGTTCGTGCGACCGGTCACCGGAGGCCCGTGGCGGGAATTGGGGAAGGGCGACCAGCGCGACGTCGGGCTCGACTTCTGGAGCGCCGACGGTCGCACGATCTACTGGAACGGCGACGAAGGGGTGAACGCCAACGTCTACACGCTCGACGTCGCCTCCGGTGCCGTTCGGGCGCTCACCGGCGTCGTGGGGACGGCCAGCGCCGCCAAGGCGGAGGAGCGAGAAACGGCGCTGCTGCGCTACAGCGATCCACGCAGTCCAACGGACTTGTACCTGGCCCCGGTGGCGCAGCTCGGCCGCCGCGAGGCTTGGGTGCGCCTCACGCGTCTCAACCCCTGGATCGATTCCGTGGCCCTGGGCCGCTATGAGACCGTCCATTGGAAGGCGGGCGACGGCACGACGGTCGAGGGGATTCTCGTGTACCCGGTCGGCTGGGATCGCTCGCGTCGCTACCCGCTGATCGTGCAGCTGCACGGCGGCCCGGCGTCGGCGTACGAGAACTCGTTCAGCGGCAACTACGGGACCTACACGAACGTCCTCGCCGGGAAGGGCTACGCCGTCTTCCAGCCGAACTACCGCGGCTCGACGGGCTACGGCGAGGGGTTTCAGACGGCGATCTCCGGCAACTACTGGCCCCTCGCCGCCGAGGACATTCTCTCAGGGGTGGACACGCTGGTGGCCCGCGGCATCGCCGCTCCGGATTCACTGGGGATGATGGGGTGGTCGGCGGGGGGGCACTGGTCCAACTGGACGCTGGTCACGACCGACCGCTTCAAAGCGATCTCGAGCGGTGCCGGCGTGTCGAACTGGATCAGTCTCTACGCGCAGACCGACGTGCAGGCGACGCGCGAGTACTACCTGGGCGGGGAGGCGACGCGCACCGGGGCCAACAAGCCCTGGGACAACTTCGATCACTGGTGGGCCGAGTCGCCGCTGCGCTACATCGCGCGGGCGAGAACGCCGACGCTGCTGCATTCGGGGGAGAAGGACGAGCGCATCCCGATGGCGCAGAACCTCGAGCTGTACATGGCCCTGAAGAAGCGCGGCGTGCCCACGGAGTTCTTCGTGTATCCCGGCCAGCCGCACGGCCTGCAGGAGCCGCGTTATCAGCTGGTCAAGATGGTGGCCGAGGTGAGCTGGTTTGAGCATTGGATTCGGGGGAAGCAATGGTTTACCTGGGAAGAACTGCTCGCGACCGCTGACCGGATCGCCGGGAAAGAGGGTGTCAGCCGTCAGCCATCAGCCGTCAGCAGTCATTGATGGCTGTTTCGTACGCACGGCGTTTGGGGTTGTTCTCCGGCACCATGGCCGTGGTGGGTGGGATCATCGGGGGCGGGATTTTTCGCACGCCCGCGACCGTGGCGGAACGCGTCGCCACCTCCGGCATGGTGCTCGCCGTGTGGGTGGTGGGTGGCGTCGTCGCGCTGATCGGCGCGTTCTGTTTTGGCGAGTTGGGCCAGCGCCGCCCGCGCGCCGGCGGCGGCTACGTCTATTTGCGTGAGACGTGGGGCCCGCTGCCCGCGTTTCTCTACGGGTGGACGCTCGTGCTCGTCATTGCGACGGGCGCGATCGCGGCCGTGGCCGTCACGTTCGCCAACTACGCGCTCGCGCTCGCCGGACTATCGGACCGGTTTACGGTGCCGCTGGCGGTGGGCACGATCGTCCTGCTGGCCGGAATCAATTATGCGGGTGTCCGCCCGGCGGCGATCACGCAAAACATCTTCACCGTCCTGAAGCTCGCGGCCCTCGCCACGCTCATCGGCGCCGGGATCTTCTTGGCCGCACCTACCGCCCTTTACCGCCCCTTACCGCCCTTTGCCGCCTCGTCTTTCGGTGCCGCCCTGGTTCCAGTGTTGTTCACCTACGGCGGCTGGCAGCAGACGAATTTCATCGCCGAGGAGATCATCGAGCCGGAGCAGAACCTGCCGCGCGCCCTCGTGCTCGGCGTGGTGATGGTGGTCGCCGTCTATCTCCTCGCCAACCTCGCCTACCTCCGCGTCCTCGGTGCAGATGGCCTCGCCCGCAGCACGGCGCCGGCGGCCGATGTGATGGTGGCGGTGCTCGGTCCCGCGGGTGGCAAACTGATCGCCGCCGGGATCGCCGTCTCGACCTTCGGCTTCTTGAACCTCGTGATCCTCGTGACGCCGCGCGTGCTCCAGGCCATGGCCGCCGACGGCGTGTTCTTCGCGCGGCTGGCCAAGCTGCATCCCGTCCATCGCACGCCGGCCGCGGCGATCGTCGCGCTGGCGGGGTGCGCCGCCCTGCTCACACTCTCCAAGACGTTCGGGCAGCTGGTGGACTACGTGACGTTCGGAGACTGGATCTTCTTTGGATTGACGGTGGCTGGACTGTTTATCTATCGACGTCGCGAACCCCACGCCACCTTCCGGGTCGCGGGCTATCCCTTTACGCCTGCGTTATTCGTGCTGGCGGCGGCGTATGTCGTGGTGAGCGTGGTCGTGTCGAATCCCAAGAACGCGGCGCTCGGCGCGGCGCTGATCGCGACCGGCGTGCCGGTGTTCTTCTACTGGCGGCGCCGGGGGGCGGCGATACGTTAGACGGCATGTTTGCCGCGCTTTTCGCCCTCTCCCCGTTGTTCGCCCAGGCCCACGACTCCGTTCCCCCGCTGTTCGCGACGTCCGCGCCCTTCGTCTTCACGCTCGAGACCGACCTCCGGGGTCTGCTGCGCGATCGCGGCAGCGACCGCAAGGAGCACGGCGCGACCTTGCGCTACGTCGCCGCGGGCGGCGACACGGTGTCGCTCGATGTCGCCCTCCGCACCCGCGGCATCTTCCGGCTCAAGCTATGCGCGTTTCCGCCGCTGCGACTCGACTTTCCGAAATCGCGCGTAAAGGGGACGATGTTCGCGGGCCAGGACAAGATGAAACTCGTCACCCATTGCCGCGCCAACCAGTCGCCGTACGAACAGAACATCCTCCAGGAGTACGCGCTGTATCGGATCTTCAACGTTCTCACCGACCGCAGCCTGCGCGCGCGGCTCGCCCATGTGACCTACCGCGATACCACCGGCCACGACGAACCGCTCACGCGGTACGGCATCCTGCTCGAGAACGAGGCGCAGCTGGCGCGGCGCCTGCGTACGACGGTGGTCACGTCGACCAAGGTGCACGACCTGCTCATCGAGGCCGAGGACGGGACGCTGGTCGCCGTGTTTCAGTACCTGATCGGCAACACCGATTGGTCGACCTGGGGCCTCCACAACATCGCGATCGTCCGGGACACGGCTGCGGGGGGGGGGCTGTTTGCCATCCCCTACGATTTCGATTTCGCCGGTGTCATCTCGGCGCCGTACGCGACGACGGCGCAGCAGCTCCCGATCAAATCGGTGCGCGAGCGCTTGTATCGCGGCTTCTGCCAACCCGACTCGGTGCTGCTGCCGGTGCTCGCCCGGTTCCGGGCGGCGAAGGACTCCATTTACGCGCTCTATCGGTCGGTGCCCGACCTGAGCGAGCGCAACGTGAAGCAGGCGCTCGACTACTTCGACGCGTTCTACCGGGTCATCGACGATCCCCGAGCCGTGCGCCGCGAGTTCGTGCTCGGCTGCCGGCGCCAGTCGTGACCGACCGCGCGGCGCTCCCGCTGCTCGCGCGGCTCGCGGCCTACTATGCGGTGCTCGCGGGAATCACGCTGTTCCTGCTGCCCTGGCTCCCGGCGCCGCGCCCCGGCCCGGCCGAGGCGGTGGGGCCGCTCGGACGGCCCGGCGCGGCCGCCGCCGCCGCGCTCGGCATGCTCGGCGCGCTCACACTCGTCATCCCCGTGGCCTGGACGTACATGCGCACCAAGCCGCGGGCGCGCTACGACGCATCGCTCGTACACACGGTCATTATCCTCCCCGTCGCCGTCGCAGGGATCGTGTTGATCATTAATAACAGCCTGGCCCTCGCCTTCAGCCTCGCGGGGATCGTGGCGGCGGTGCGCTTTCGTAACACGCTCCGGGATACCAAGGACGCCGTCTACATCTTCGTCGCCATTGCCCTCGGCCTCGCCGCCGGCGTGCAGTCCTTCAGCGCCGCGTTCGTCATGTCGCTGGTGTACGTGCTCGTGGTGCTCGTGCTGTGGCGCTTCGACGTCGGTGCGGCGCCCGCCGCCGCGCGCCTGACCGGCCTGCTCGTGGCCGATGGGGCGCCGCGCGTCTCCGCCGACAGCGCGATCGTCGGCGCGCTCGATCGGCACGCCAAGAAGTGGAAGCTGCTGAGTGAGGTCCCCGCCGCCGAGGGGCGCGCGATCTTCACGTACCGCGTCCGGCTCCGCAAGCGCGCCACCCCCGACGCGCTGTTGGACGACGTGCGCCGCGTGGTCGGGGCGGGCGCCTCCGTTCGATTCGACCTCGCCCCAGAGTGAGATAGAAGGAGATGGCCGATCGGTGGGAGGTGCCGGACAGCGACCTGCTCCTGCAGATACTGTCCGATCCGCCGGCCCCCGGCCTGCGTTTCTCCCGCCGTCCACCGCACCGGGCGTATTTCCGAGACGTGTACTTCGACACGCGAGAGGGCGAGCTCGGCCGGCGAGGCGCCCGCTGCCGCGTCCGCTTCGCCTCGAGCGGTGGGTGCGAGCTTGCCGTGACGTTGCCCGGTAGCCCACGGCCCTCCACCCGGTCGCGCGGCGCGGAACCCGCGGACCTATTCGCAGCCGACACCGCCCCCGGCCGGCAGCTCCGCGCGCTCATCGATCCGGCCCGCCTCGCGCCGTGGCTCGAGCTCGAGGTCGAGCGGGCGTGGCGAACGCTGCGCTGGCGGAGTGTGCCCCTGTCGATGTGCGACGTCGTTCTGGACGATGTGACGGCGCGACGCGGCGAGTTCACCGCGCGGACACACGAGGTGGCGCTGCGCCCACGTGTGTGGGGCCGCGCCGCTGCCGCACGAATGGCGCAGGCGCTCGAGGCGCGGCTGACGTTGCGCCCGGCCGCTGCGGACCGGTTGCAACGCGCGGTCGCGGCACTCGACGGGGCCCAAGGTCAGGCGCTGGCCCGAGAGCTGCGGGGGGAGCGCGCGGTGGCGCTCGTCGCGGTCGAGCACGGGCGTCTCGCCTTACGGCGCTTTGGAGCGGACCTCCGCCTCCCCGTGCAGCCCGGGAGCGGCGAAGCCGCGTGCCGTGCCGCGCTGCGCGACCTGGTGGGGAGCGGCGAGGGACAAGTGCGGCTCATCGGCGTCGTCCCTGCGTCCGGTGAGCGGCCCGTCTCGGAGGTCTGGGTGGCGCGCCGACTGCGGCGCAGCGCCGATGGCGCGGCCTTGCAGTGGTTCACGCCGGCCGATCTCCTCGCCCGCGTCGGCTCGCCGGTGCTGCGCGACCCCGGCACGCTCGCGGCGCTGACGGTCGCGGCGCGCTCGCCGCTCGTCCCGGAGTGGTCCGGCGGCGCGTTCGAGGGCGGCGCCGAGGCGGGGGACGCCGCGCCGGAGGCGGTAGCGCGCGCCAGCCGCGTCACGCTCAGCGAGCTGCGGACGGCCGCGCTCCCCGACGCGGCGCTCGATCCGGCGCGCCCAGCGCCCGAGCAATTCCTTAATGCGGAGCTCTCCTGGCTCGAGTTCAACGCGCGCGTGCTCGCGCTCGCCGAAGACCCGCGCACGCCGCCCGCGGCGCGGCTGCGCTTTCTCGGCATCTTTTCCACGAATCTCGACCAGTTCGTCATGACTCAGCTGGGCGCGCTAAAGCAGCTCGTCGCGCTCGGGCGGGCGGGTCCGTCGGCCGACGGCCTGCGGCCCCAGGAGACGCTCGACGCCGTCGCCGTGCGCCTGCGCCCGCTGCTCGCTCGGCAGGGACGAGCCTTCCGCGCGCTGCCTGGTCTCGGGATCGTGCGTTGGGCGGAGCTCAACCCTGAAGACCAGGCGCGGCTGCGGGAGTGGGCGGCCCAACACCTCCTTCCGTTCCTGACACCTAAGGGCCTGACGCGCGCGCCCGGTCACCCGTTCCCGCTGGTGAGCGATCGCCACATCGCGGTGCTCGTCGCCCTGCGCGACCACGCCGGCAGCCCCGTCCACTACGCGCACGTCGAGGTGCCGGAAACCCTGCCGCGCTTCGTTCCGCTCGACGACGGGCGGCGCTTCCTCCCCGTCGAGGATTTGGTACGCGCCACCCTCGACCTCCTCTACCCGGACCGCGAAATCGCGGCCGCCCACGCGTTCCGCATCACCCGCAGCGGGGACCTGCAGCTCGACGAAACGGCGACGGCCAACTTCCTGCAGTCCATCGAGGAAGAGCTCGCCCGCCGGCAGCTGCGGCCGGTCGTGCGCATCGAGATCGAGGCCGGCACGCCGCCGGCGCTCCAACAGCTGCTGCAGCGGGAGCTGCGCTTCGAAGAGAGCGAGCGCGAGAGCACGCTCTCACCGGCCGACGTGTACGCGGCGGACGGGCCCCTCGACTTGGGACGGTTGGGGGAGATCG
>WNFL01002605.1_pt1 | contig 12918 bp, 10 predicted proteins | sample 5400361 | NCBI WGS metagenome assembly WNFL01 (sample SAMN13153351, study PRJNA577476) | soil metagenome | isolation source: 40 cm soil on Douglas fir-dominated hillslope | place: USA:California | collected 2013-09-17
TAATGGCTGTAAAAGCGGCTATGGCCGTAACCGCCATATGATCCCCAGCGAAAATGACTCCGCCAGCGATCGTGCCACTCCTCGCGATGACCGGAGCCCCAGCGATAATGGCTGCGCCACGAATCATGCCAGCAATCCTCCTCGCAATGGACGGTGATCCGTGGCGCGGGAGATGCCGCAAGCGTCGCCGGGGAAATAGTAAGCGGATGGGCGGGTGCAGACGATGTTGCTCCCACGATAAAAACCAGCGTGGACATGCACGCAATTCTACAAAGCGCTTTCATAATATCTCGGCCTTTTAATTGCCCTTCCTCGGCTCTTCCAGTTTATTGTAAATTTAATTAAAAGTGAAGCTCTCTTGCTCAAGTTTGGATCAGCATCCGCCCAGTTTAAGCAATTTGCGGAGACATCGTCCAAGGTTTGGTTCACTTTGGGCTGAAGGACACGATTGCTGCCGGTTTCCCGACGGCGACAAACTCAACACGCTTTTTCAGTTCGCCGTTCTCGCGGCCCCTTGCCCTTGGAGAGGCGCGTCTGGTGGCTCCTCGTCATGAGGCCTCGGCCCCCCTTTGGCGTCCCCGAGGCAGGAGGGATAACGGTTGTCCATCCCTCGCGGCGGTACTACTCTTAATGCAGGCGCCAGCCGGAGGAAAACGATGACCGAAGGGAAAAGTCGCAAAAAAACCTATAGCGATCAGGAGATCGAGGTCCGGCTCAAGGCGGACTTGCCGCGTTGGCGCTTGAAGGACGGCTTTGTTTGCCGCACCTACAAGACGCATGGCTGGAAAGGTACGCTGATGGTGATCAACACCGTGGGCCACCTCGCCGAGGCTGCGTGGCACCATCCGGATCTTGTCGTCTCTTACGCCTCGGTTGAGGTGCGGCTCCAAAATCACGACGCCGGCGGGATTACTGAGAAGGACTTCGAACTCGCAAGGAAGATTGAGGATATCGTGGAGTGGCAGCCGGGGAAAGAGGGTGGTTCTTTATCGGGAACACCCCAGGACCCACGCTATGCCTACATCAAATACGAGACCTGATATCAAGTCTGGATTGCCGGATTAGTTTCCAGCCGGGCGATGCAAAGCGTCCTGCAAACCGCATCGGTCGGGCACGAAAGGGCGACGACTAAAGCACTCTGCGTCCTATGGGACGCAGATAAGTTGCTGTAACACTTTAGAACCGATCAACTTTTCCGCCCTTAATCGGTTCCGATTAAAGGCGGGCTGATCTAACTTAATCTAAATTCGCTCGTTTCGCCAGGACGGCTAGCGGTTCGGCCGCCTAGCTAGGCTTTGTGGAGGCGGCTACTCCGCTGCAGCGCTTGCTATCGCGCCATGGCAGTGCTTGAACTTCTTCCCGGAGCCGCAAGGGCAGGGTGCATTTCTCGACACTTTGCCCCAGCTTGCAGGATCGTTTGCGGAGTCTCCTGCGGCCGTGCGTCCGCGCTGCTGACCCTTGTCGCCGCCCTTTGAAGGTCCACGCCCACCGCTTCCTGAAAGCGCCGCCGCCTTCCCAGCCGGATTTTTGCGGCCGCTGCCATTGCCTTGCTTGGCGGCCGCCCTGCGTGCTTGCCTCGATGTTGCCGCCGGTTGCCCGGTCTCGAACTCGTCTTCGCCAGTCGTGGGGTCGACATGGTGCGCCCGCATTTCTGGCAATTCGCCCATATCCATGAATTCCTCAGGGCCGCCCTGCGCGAGCACAACATGCATGAGCTGCCCGGTCACATCACGGCGCAGACGACCAAGCATCTGTGCGAAAAGCTGGAATGCCTCGCTCTTATACTCATGCAAAGGGTCGCGTTGTGCATAACCGCGCAGGCCGACGGCCTGACGCAGGTGATCGAGCGTTACGAGATGTTCCCGCCATAGATGGTCGAGCGTCTGAAGCAGAACCGCCTTCTCGATGTGCCGCATCGTATCGGGGCCAAGCTCCGACGCCTTCCGGGCGGCCGCTGCATCAGCTTTGTCTTGCAGGCGTTCCAGAATTTCCTGTTCGGCGATCCCTTCCTCGGCAGCCCATTCCTCGATCGGCAAATCCATATCGAAGATATTTTTCAACTCTTCGCGCAGACCCTTCACGTCCCACTGTTCAGCGAAAGCCTTTTCCGGGATGTGCGTAGCTACGAGATCCTGAACCACCTCGCGGCGCATATCCTCGACCGTCTCTTCCACGGTCTCGTCCTGCATCAGATCAATGCGTTGTTCGAAGATGACCTTCCGCTGGTCATTCATGACGTCGTCGTATTTCAGAAGATTTTTGCGGGTATCGAAGTTGCGTGCCTCGACCTTTTGCTGCGCTTTTTCCAACGCGCGATTGATCCAGGGATGCGCAATGGCTTCATCTTCCTGAATGCCGAGCTTACGTAGCATGAAATCCATCCGCTCTGAGCCGAAGATCCGCATGAGATCGTCTTCGAGCGAGAGATAGAATTTCGATGCGCCTGGGTCGCCCTGACGCCCCGACCGGCCGCGAAGCTGATTGTCGATGCGGCGGCTCTCGTGGCGCTCGGTGCCGAGCACGAAAAGCCCGCCCGCTTCCAGCCCTTTCGCCTTCTTTTCCTCGATGTCCGCGTGGATCGCGGCGCGTTCCGCCTCGATTTCATCTGCGGTTGGAGGCTGTCCAGCCGCTTCCCGTGCGGCAATCCACTCAGCAAGCCGCATGGATGCGTTGCCGCCAAGCTGAATGTCGGTGCCACGGCCTGCCATATTTGTTGCGATCGTCACCGCGCCCGGCACGCCTGCTTGCGCAATGATGGCAGCTTCCTGCTCGTGGTAACGCGCGTTCAAGACCTGATGAGGGACTTTAAGCGGCTTCAGCATCTCGGCAAGCGTTTCGGACTTCTCGATGGATGTGGTGCCAACAAGAATGGGCTGCCCCTTTTTGCTGCATTCAGTAATCAAGGCGATGATCGCTTTATATTTTTCCTTCGCTGTCCGGTATACCTCGTCATCGCTGTCGGTGCGTGCCATCGGGCGGTTCGTCGGGATCTCGACAACTTCGAGCTTGTAGATGTCCATAAACTCAGAGGCTTCGGTTGAAGCCGTTCCGGTCATTCCAGAGAGCTTGTCGTAAAGGCGGAAATAATTCTGGAAGGTGATAGAGGCGAGCGTCTGATTTTCAGGTTGAACGGTAACGCTTTCCTTGGCCTCAAGCGCTTGGTGAAGGCCTTCGGAGTAACGGCGTCCCTCCATCATGCGTCCGGTGAACTCGTCGATGATGATCACCTGGTCCTTCGCCACGATATAGTCGCGGTCGCGCATGAAAAGCTTGTGGGCGCGCAAGGCTTGATTGATGTGATGGACAAGGGTGACGTTCTCGACGTCGTAGAGCGTTGTATCGGGCTTCAGAAAGCCGGCGTCGCCGAGCAGTTCCTCGACGCGGAGGTTGCCTTCCTCATTCAAGACAACGGTCCGCATCTTTTCGTCAAGTTCGAAATGCTCCTTGCCAAGGCGGGGAATGAATTTGTCGATGGTGTTATAGAGGTCTGACTTGTCCTCGATGGCGCCGGAGATGATGAGAGGCGTGCGTGCTTCGTCGATCAGGATCGAGTCAACCTCGTCGACGATCGCGTAAGCATGGCCTTGAAGGTCGGCGTTCCTGCCGCCGAACTGCACCATGTCAGCGATGGAATATTTCATGTTGTCACGGAGATAGTCGAAGCCGAACTCGTTGTTCGTGCCGTAGGTGATGTCGCACCCGTAGGCCCTGCGCCGTTCGTCATCGTCAAGGTCATGAATGATGCAGCCGACCGTCAGGCCGAGAAAACTGTAAATCTGGCCCATCCATTCGGAGTCGCGTTTGGCGAGGTAGTCGTTCACCGTAACGACATGCACGCCGCGCGCGGGAAGGGCATTCAAATAGGCCGGAAGCGTTGCAACGAGGGTTTTGCCTTCGCCAGTCTTCATTTCGGCGATCTTGCCGCTGTGCAGCACCATGCCGCCGACAAGCTGGACGTCAAAGTGACGCTGGCCGAGCGTTCGCTTTGCCGCCTCACGAACCGTCGCGAACGCTTCTGGCAATATATCATCGACGCTCTCGCCTTTGGCGAGCCGCTCGCGAAACTCAACGGTTTTGGCGCGCAATTCCGCGTCCGTAAGCGCCGAGAACTCCGGCTCCAGCGCATTGATGGGGGCGACCCTCGGATGGAAGCTCTTCAAGCGTCTATCGTTGGAACTGCCGAAAATCTTGGTTGCGAGCGCGCCAAGAGAAACCATGGTAGCCGAGCCTCACTGCCTCGCTTGAACGCGCGCCCCAACGTCTAAGGGGTGGTTGCCGGAGCGCAGTTTTGATTTGCGCAGCTGGCGTTTCTTGCGGGCTATTTTTGAAATGACCGAGAGGGAAGCGCCCTTCTCCTCATGCATAGGAGAAATAAGCAGACGCGCCAGCGCTGTCAACGCGAGCCTCCCTAATAGCACATTTATAGGTCGCCAAGTTTCAAGTTCTACAAAAAGCGTAAGCGCAGGCGATGGGAGCTTCATCCGGCTGGCCCCATAAACCGAGCATCGATACAAAAAGTAAACATCCGGTTTTCGAAGCATGAATACGAAAACTGAGAGGCGGAGCAGACTTGTGCTTGACAACGCTGCTCCGTTCGGAAGAACGGACGCCGCATTTAATGCTTATCGGAGTTTTTCGTCCTCTTAGCTCCGTTGCTGCGGCGCGGTGCACCGTCACCTTGATTGCGCGGTCCCCAAAAACGAAGCCCCCTGCAAGCCTCAACAAACTTTCCCACATCGTTTGGCCCCCTTAGCGCAATAATGCCTTCATCGAGGTCTTCGGCGATGCCGGCCTTCTCAAGAAGCGGCATGGCATCAGGAGCATGCGCCATAAACTTGTGGTGAGCGAAAGCGTCGGCAACGAAATCGCGGGCCGCAGGTTTCTTCACCAACTTTTTAACGCCTTCCGCGGACACGAGTATCGCGACCGCGTCGTAAAGAATTGAGGGCGCTCCATCGAGCTTCTCATCCCCTTGTATCCACGAGCCGTCGCTGGCTTTGACCCCCCCAACCTCAGGAGCCACGATTTCAGTCATTGCGCCTCCCGCCTCGAAGGCGCTGCGGAGACTACCCAGTAAAGTTGCGTCGACTCCGTCCGTCACAAGGACGCCGAGCTTGCGTCCTTCAAAGCTCTTCGGACCGTTGCGAAGAATACTTAACGGAGCGGACGGGTTGAGGTCCTTGCGCGTGGGCCGCGCCGCTTCGGCGCGCTGAGGCATGTCTCGCAATCGGAGGCCCTGTGCCACCGATCCCGCGAGTTCTTCATCGACGTTGAGAAGATGCGAAACGATGCGGGCTCGGATCGCTGACGTTTTTACTTTGCTCAACTCGAAGATCAGCGCGTCGGCAATATGCTGCTGTTCCACGTCGGTTTGGCTAATGTAAAATTGCCTGGCCTGGCTGTAATGGTCTGAAAAGGTCTCCGGCCGCATGCGAAGCTTTTGGCCATGCTCCTCGACCGGATAGGACTTAAAGCCTTTTTCCGGGGCCTCTCTCGGACCGCCCTGGGCACCACCCCAGGAATTCGGCTCATAGTTCACTCTACCTTTGGGATTTATCATCGCCATGTGCCCATCCTGCTGGAAAGTGTGGAATGGGCATTTCGGCGCATTGATCGGCAAGTAGGTGAAGTTGGGGCTACCGAGCCTCTTTAACTGTGTATCCAGGTAGGAAAAGTTACGGCCCTGAAGCAGGGGATCGTTGGAGAAGTCGACCCCCGGCACGATGTTCTGCGTGCAGAACGCCACCTGCTCCGTTTCCGCGAAGAAATTATCGACGCATCGATCCAAGACAAGCCGTCCGACGCGCTTCACAGGGACTTCCTCTTCTGGGATGATCTTTGTGGGATCGAGGACGTCGAACGCGAACCGCTCCGCGAAATCTTCGTCGAAGAGTTGGAGGCCAAGTTCCCATTCCGGAAAATCGCCCGCTTGTATTGCATTCCAAAGATCGCGGCGATGAAAATCCGGGTCGGCGCCGTTGATCTTAACCGCTTCGTTCCAAACGACGGACTGAAGGCCGAGCTTTGGCTTCCAGTGGAATTTGACGAACGTGGATTTGCCTTGCGCATTGACGAGCCGGAAGGTGTGAACCCCGAAACCTTCCATGAAGCGGAACGAGCGAGGTATCGTCCTGTCGGACATGATCCACATGGCCATGTGGATGCTTTCCGGGGTCAGGGAGATGAAGTCCCAGAAATTATCATGCGCGGTTTGCGCTTGCGGAAAGCCGCGGTCCGGCTCCTGCTTGGCGGCGTGGATGACATCCGGAAATTTGATGGCGTCTTGAATGAAGAAGACCGGAATATTGTTTCCAACGATGTCCCAGTTGCCTTCCCTCGTATAAAACTTCACCGCGAAACCGCGCACATCGCGGGCAAGGTCTGATGAGCCTTTATTGCCGGCCACGGTAGAAAAGCGAACAAACGCCGGGGTTTTTTCGCCAGGGCGCTGGAAAATGTCGGCTTTCGTAATGTCGGCGAGCGATTCGTAAGGCTCGAAGAAACCATGCGCTCCAAACCCGCGGGCGTGAACTACGCGCTCCGGGATGCGCTCGTGATCGAAGTGGAAGATCTTTTCGCGAAAGTGAAAATCCTCAAGCAGGGTAGGCCCGCGCGCGCCGGCCCTGAGCGTGTTTTGGTCGTCGGCGACGGGGACGCCCTGTTGTGTCGTGAGAACCGGGACGTCTCCGCCCGCGACCTGATGCGTTTCCCCGCCCGCACCCCGAATGACCGCTTGCTCTCCTAGATCGACTCCGGGGCGATCACTGTTTCGCGCTTTCTTCGTCATCCTTCTGCCTCGTGCGGTGTGAGCTTCAAACGGGGGCGCTGTTCGCTGCGGCTTTCGTACCCTGATCGAGGCACAACCACCCCTTCAAAAGCTTGTTCCCTCGCAGAATTTGACGCGTGGATTGCGTCTTCTTGGTTCGCCTCGCAACCTACGCTGGCGCAAGTGCAGACCTATTCGCTGACCATTCAGGCCATGGCCTTCCAGCCCGCCTCTTTGCAAGTTCCGGCCGGCGTCAAGATCAAGCTGCTTGTTAACAATGCGAACGGCAAACCTGCCGAGTTTGAAAGCATACCGGCCAAAGCGCGGTCATCTGGCCGCAAATAATGTATAGAATGGAGTAATGACGATGCGGCGCCGATCGGGGGCTTCGGATCGTGCAATCTTCCACTCAACTTGCCAAACGCCTTAATAAGCGCAAGATCATGCTTCCCAACAAGCGCCGTCCGTCCTAAAAGCGTGCCTTGATTGTTGCGCGCGTGACGGCGTGCCCAAATCCGATGGCTTTCGAAGAGGTGAGGAGCTCCGTACCGTGGCTTTAAAAACTTTAACCGCTGGCGCGTTTGCGCTTTCGCTCGCGCTAGGCGCACAATTTGCCCACGCGGCGGGACCGGTCGCGCGTGTTAACGGAGCCGATATCACCGAGGCCGAGCTTGCGTTCGCAGAGGCCGAAGTAGGCTCCGAAATTGCGGGCCTTCCCGTAGAAAGCCGCCGCCGTGTTCTGCTTGAATACCTTGTTGAAGCGCATCTTTTCGCGGAAGCCGCCGGGAAGAACCAGCTCGGTACCGGCAAGGATTTTGAGGACCGGGTAGCCTATTACAAACTTCGGGCGCTTCGGGATACCTTCTACGAAAAGAAGGTCCGCGAGGCTGTTACTGAGGCTCAGGCTAAAGCTGCCTACGAGGACCAAATCGCTAAACTCAAGCCTGAGCCGGAAGTGCGCGCGCGCCATATTCTCGTGAAAACCGAGCAGGAGGCGAAGGATCTAGCGAAACAGCTGAAAGGCGGCGCGGACTTCAATGAGCTTGCGAAAAAGAGCTCAGACGGTCCCAGCGCTCAGACCGGCGGCGATCTTGGTTATTTCTCTCGCGGACAGATGGTTAAGCCGTTTGAGGATGCCGCCTTTACTCTGCAACCCGGACAGATTTCCGATCCCATTCAAACTGAATTCGGCTGGCATGTGATTAAGGTTGAAGATAAGCGCAACAGGCCGCTCCCGAGCTTCGAGGAAGTGAAGGACCAGTTGATGGCGTCGCTCATACAAAATCAGCTTAAAACGGTGGTTCAGAGCCTTCGCGGATCGGCAAAGGTCGATATTGTCGATCCGGAGCTGAAAAAGGCCATCGAAGAGGATGCCAAGGCCGCCGCGATCGAAGCGCCCGCGGGGCAGAAACAACAATAACCGGAGCCGGATTTCTGCCATGGCGAAGATCAGCAAGGTTTCGCCGTTTGCACCGGCCACGTTGCCAGAGCTGCCCCCAATAGCCGGGGTGCGGCTCGCGGTGGCTGAAGCCGGTATCAAATACGCTAATCGCGCGGATGTCCTTTTCGCGCTCTTTCCCGAAGGGACCGAAGCTGGGGGCGTGTTGACGAGGTCGAAAACCGCGTCGGCCCCCGTTGATTGGTGCCGCTTACAGCTTCAGCACGGCTCGGCTCGAGCGCTTGTTGTCAATTCCGGCAATGCGAACGCGTTTACTGGCTGGCGTGGGCGCAAGGCGGTTGAGGCAACAGCCGACTACGCTGCGCAGGCGGCGGACTGCCAATCATCGCAGGTATTCATCGCGTCCACCGGGGTGATCGGGGAGCCTCTCGATCCGGACAAGTTCAGAACTGTGCTAACAAGAATGAGCGGCGACGCTGACGAGGGTCTTTGGGCAAACGCGGCTCGCGCGATCATGACAACCGACACCTTTCCGAAGCTCGCGACCCGGCGTGCTCTTGTCGGCGATGTGGCGGTCACGCTGAACGGGATCGCCAAGGGTTCCGGGATGATTGCCCCTGATATGGCAACCATGCTTTCCTTCATCGTCACCGATGCACCGATTGCGAGCGAGGCCCTTAATCAGCTTTGTCAGCGGCACACGGAAAAAACCTTCAACGCCATAACGGTGGATGGCGACACCTCGACGAGCGACACGCTGCTGATTTTTGCGACCGGCGGAACAGCAGCGTTGGGCGCGCCTCGAATTACGAACGCCGACGATCCCGAAGCCGCGGGTTTTTCAGCAGCGCTCCTTGCGCTCATGCATGATCTCTCGCTCCAGGTCGTAAAGGACGGCGAGGGCATCTCGAAACTCATGACGATCCACGTCGAGGGCGCCGAAAACGACGCGGCCGCACGCCGCATCGGGCTTGCAATCGGGAACTCTCCACTGGTCAAAACTGCTATTGCGGGCGAAGACGCCAATTGGGGTCGCATCGTTATGGCAGTCGGCAAATCGGGAGAGGCAGCGGATCGAGACCGGCTCTCTATCTGGTTTGGAGACATTCAGGTTGCCCGCGAAGGCATGCGCCACCCCGATTACAAGGAGACGCTCGGAGCCGAGTATGTAAAGCGAAGCGAGATTGATATTCGCGTAGACGTTGGCGTTGACGGTCCCGGACGCGCAACGGTTTGGGCGTCGGACCTCACTCATGAATATATCGCGATCAACGCCGAGTACCGGAGCTGACATGCTTACCGCAGTGCCGCGCCTTGTGCTCGTGGTCGCGGCGGCCTTGATTGACGCAGATGGGCGCGTGCTTCTTGCCCAGCGGCCCCAAGAAAAAGCACTTGGCGGCCTATGGGAATTCCCCGGCGGCAAGGTCGACCCCGGCGAAACCCCCGAAGTCGCACTCATCCGCGAATTGCGCGAAGAGCTTGGGATCGAAGTTCCAGCGCGATGCCTCGCCCCCTTGACGTTCGCCAGCCACGCTTACGAAACATTTCACCTCCTGATGCCACTCTACGCTTGCCGCAATTGGAACGGTGAGCCCGAGGCGCGGGAAGGGCAAAAACTCACATGGGTTCGTAAGGACCGGCTTCGCGACTTCCCGATGCCGCCTGCCGACGAACCTCTTGTTGCAATTTTGCAGGACTGGCTCTGAAGGATGCGGAGATCCGCTAACTGCCTACTGCTTCGGGAGGGCGTGGGCCTTTACTGAGGCGCGCATAATTTAATGCCGACGATTGGAGCCCAGCAGCACCCCCAGAAATAGAAGCCGGGAAAGGCCGAGTGGTTCGCTGAAAATCGTGACCCCAACGAGGCCCGTTCCGGCGGCTCCTCTACCGACCCAAACTGCATACGCCGTTCCAAGCGGAATGCTGCGCGCGGCTCTTTCGAGAAACAGGAAGCTGAACACCCCGCAGGCGATAAAAAACAGGACGGGGCCAGGCTTCGACAAGCCATGCGAAAGACGCAGCGCGGTTGTGAATGCGACTTCAAGAAGCCCAGCGAAGATGAAGGAAGTCCAACACAACTTCCAGACCTCGAAGTTTTGCAATTTCGACGCGATTTGGGTGCGCGCGGGAGTTTGATATCCGGGCCATGACAGGAGAATGAAGCCCGCCTACAATTCAGGGGCGCGTGCGGTCGTAACGCCGACAAGACTGTCACGCGGAATGAGCGGAATGAGCCTGTCCTCGGTCCAGCCCTCCGTGCCGGCGGGCCGCACGGGCAAAATCATGTAACGCAGGTCCGCGGTGCTGTCGTGGACACGAACCTCGACGTGATCCGGGATCACAGTTCCGAACTCACGAAGGACGGCACGCGGCTCCCGCACCGCCCGGCTTCTGTAGGCGGCGCTTTTATACCAAGCGGGCGGCAAACCGATGAGCATGCGCGGGTAGCACGAGCAGAGCGTGCAAACCACGAGATTATGAATCGAAGCCGTGTTCTCGATTACCATCAGCTTCATAGCGCCCACCTCGAAGCCCATCTCACGGGCGACAGCGCTTCCGTCTATCAGAAGGCGCTCTTTGAAGCCGGGGTCGACCCAGGCGCGGGCGACCAGCCGCGCGCCGTTTTCAGGGACGCGTGAGTCCATCGCTTCGACGGCTCTGCGCACGTCGTCGGCCGTGAATATTCCCTTGCCGATCAAAAGCTCGCGAAGCGCGATTTCCATGGCGCGATGATAGGTAAGCTCATCATTATGGTCTTTGGCGACGGGACCATGATGATGGGCGGCATGGTTATCGTGTGAACTGTGATCATGGCCGTGATCATGGTCCTCGATGTCGCTGGGGTGTGTCATTTCATGCACCTAAAAGCCATCAGCCTTTCGAGGCTGGTATCAACCAATGATCGTAAATCTCGATCTCAAGCGTGTCGCTTGCATTTCCGGCATAGTCTGGCCAGATATCGCCTTGCCGGAACCGGACGCGGGCCAGATATCGCCTTGCCGGAACCGGACGCGGTAAAGCATCTTCTTTGGCAGCCCCTTCCGGCCATAGGCCAGCTCTTCAGGGTTTGGGAATTCGGCGACGGCGCGAGAAATTACCCCCGTCTGACCCATGATGTAGCGCGGGGTGCGAATGTGTCCCAGGGGAAACATGCGCCTCACGGTCACGCTGTCACCGGTGGCAAACTGTTTGCCGGTCATGGCAGCACCTGTTCACGCTTCATGACCTCCGCGATTCCACCGCCAAGCTCCTCACTTGTGATAACGCCCCGTTCCAGCAGCGTGTTAGCGATGGCGGTAATCCAGCGCTCGTAATAACTAATATTTGCATAAGCTTCCGGGCCAAGCGCCTCGATATTCTTGCGAAGTTCGTCGGTGCAGAGAAGATCGCGGCCCGGCTGCTGAAGCAGCACCAGCATTGCGTCTACCCGCTTTTCCCACAGCACGTGCTCTTTCTCAGCCGTATTGACGTGTCCGGCGGGGAGTCCCCCCATGTCGTGCGGTTTTAGAGGCGGTTCCTGCATAACGTCCTGGCTCGCGCTTGCTGCTTATATCATGTTGGGGTCCAAACCCGAGGCAACGTAGAATATCTCGAATCGAGCGTGTGCGGAACCCGCATCTCCGGCGGCGGACGTTTTTGAGAGGCAGATGCCCGCTCAATTCCTTCCAAGCCAATCGAGGAGATGCCCAGTCACAAGACCAGGGCACTCCAGCGTCGAGAGGTGTCCGCAGTCCGGCACGATAAGGAGACACGCGCCCGGAATACCGGCGGCGATTTCTTGCGCAATGGCGGGTGGGGTGAGTTCGTCGCCATCGCCAACGAGGACAAGGGTCGGGCATTTGATCGCCGAAAGCCCAGGGCGCGAGTCGGGCCGGCCCATGATCGCTATTTGCTGGCGAATGTGAGCCTCGGCGGGGATGGCAAAAAACATGCTTTCCACAATCGCCTTCAAAGCCGCATCATTCCGGCGGCTCGAATGAACAAGCGAGGGAAACAGGAGATTGAGGATGGCGTCATGCTTCCCGGCCCGGGCCATTTCAATTTGTGTCATCCGGCGCTCAGTTTGCTCGGCCGTATCAGCGCGAGCCGAGGTGTCCAGCAGCGCGAGTTTTAATCCCCGATCCGGCGCCTGCCGCATGATCTCAAAAGCGATGTAACCGCCAATGGATAAGCCCGCGAGCGCAAATCGAGGCGGCGCATGGGCAAGAATGTCCTGCGCGATGGCGCCCATCGAGCTTTGTCTCGTCTGGTTCGCCACCATGATAGGCCCGAACTGCCACAAGGCCGGTATCTGATTGCTGTAGAGCAGCGGAGTCGTGCCGAGGCCGGGGATGAGGACGGTGGGTAGGCTATCCATGTCATAGGCCCTGTTTGCAGAGTTCAAAGATCTTCATTTGGTGGCTTGGTTCGTCTAGCTGGGGGCGAAACAGATATTTCCATTTGGTTCGAGACGGCCCGTTGGGGCCTCATGACCATGGGGGCAGACCCCACGACCCGTGAGGTAACCTGATCCAAAGCCGCTGCCTTTCGAACCTCGTCCTGAGGAGTCGCCAGCGGCGGCGTCTCGAAGGAGCGGGGACTCTGAACATAATGCTGCCTTACAGATACCCGGCGCCCATCTCCTGGGCGAAGCGATCGGGGCCGCCTTCCCAGACAATCCGGGAGTGCTCCAGCACATAAACGCGATCTGCGTGAGGGAGCGCGAACGTCACATTCTGCTCACCGAGAAGCACCGGGATCGGCGTGGTCTGCC
>WNFL01309030.1_pt1 | contig 12917 bp, 13 predicted proteins | sample 5400361 | NCBI WGS metagenome assembly WNFL01 (sample SAMN13153351, study PRJNA577476) | soil metagenome | isolation source: 40 cm soil on Douglas fir-dominated hillslope | place: USA:California | collected 2013-09-17
GAACCGAATCCATTTGGGCGAGGGCAGGAAGTTCTGGCAAGGATGTTCAACGACTGGAAGATTGCCGGAGTGATGAGTTATGGGAGTGGGCGGCCGACGGATGCGCGCGTGACCGGGGATCCTAATCGCGACGACAACTCGAGTAACGACCGACTGGCGGGATTCGGACGCAATGCGTTTCTGGGGCCGGATTACGCAACTTTGGACATGCGGTTGACCAGAAAAATTCACGTCACGGAGCGACTGCGGGTCGAACTTTCGGCGGAGTCGTTCAATCTTTTTAATCGCGATAATAAAAGATATAGCTTGAGTCCGGACGGATTCCTGAATTCGGCGGGACAATTCGTTCCGCTTGATCGAACGCCGAAACAGTTGCCGTATCCTGCTTATTATCAGCGACCTACGAGCTTCATGAGGGCGACTAGCGCTTATGCGCCTCGGCTGGTGCAACTCGGATTGCGCTTCCTTTTCTGAGGATGCGGAAAATTTCATGCACATTCAGCTTGACTTAGGTAGCCCATGCTTGCCATAACTTAGAGGTCCACTTAGGACGAGCAGGGGGGTGTAGTTCGTTTTGGCTGAAGTCAGATTGCAAGAGGGTGAGTCCCTCGAGAATGCACTCCGCCGTTTCAAGCGGAAGGTACAGCAAGAAGACATTATCAAGGAAGTGAAACGTCACTCCTTTTATCTAAAACCCGGTGAAAAGAAACGGGTGAAAGAAGCGCTGGCACGCAAGCGCAGCCGTAAAAAAGCGCGCAAAGAAGCGGATTGAGTCATTCGGGCCGTCGCACTCTGGCGTGACGGCCCGTTCCCCAGAGTACTCACTTCATTCCGCAGTCCGGGAATTTTATCTGTAACCATGCGAAGCACATCGCATGGCGGGCCGAATCCAGGGTTTCAAAAATGAGGGGGGACAAAATCCCCTGCGCACGTCAGAAACCGGATCATTCCCCATTCGGGTTCTCCGTGAAGCGCAGGGACGGGGAATGGAGCGCCTCTTCGCATGGAATTCCAGGACAAGCTGTTGAAGTGCGTGGACTGTGGCACGGACTTCGTTTTTACAGCGGGTGAACAGCTGTTTTTTTACGACAAGCAGTTCAAAAACGAACCCAAACGCTGCAAGAACTGCAAAGGGAAACGGGTCGCAGTGCTAGGCGCAACCCATGGGCAGTCCTACGCGAAAACCGAGACCCGGACGAATTGTTCCCAGTGCGGCAAGGAGACGACGGTTCCATTTCGTCCGACCCAGGGAAGGCCGGTGTTGTGCCGGGAGTGCTTTCAGCAGAAACGGCACGTCGCAAGCGCCTGAACATCCAGAAGAATCCAGCACCTTGGCGAGACGGATACTAGACCGCCTTGCGGGCGGAGGGTTGCGTCCCGGTGGGGGCGATTCGCTGGCGAGCCTGTCGGGCGTCTTCATGGCGGACTAAAAGGGCTTCGACCTGGCGGAGCAAATCCTTCGTGCCCATTGGTTTAATCAGAAGAGAGTCGGAGTGTTCTTTCTCCCAATGTTGTCCTGAGGGCGGGTAGGCCGTCAGCAGTGCGGCTGAGGGCGGGTAGGCCGTCAGCAGTGCGGTGGCGGGATCGTAGCTCTGACGGCGCGCAGCGAGGATCACTTTCAGTCCCGCATCCTCCGTTTCCATGCGCAAATCGCTGATGACCATCTGATAGGTGGAGGACTCGAGGCGGGCAAAAGCTTCAAAGGTATTGGACGCGGTCTCCACTTCGAATCCGTGGAATTCCAAGACGGCTTTCAGGGTCAGAAGAACTGCCAGGTCGTCGTCGACGAGAAGGATACGCCGTTTCATGTTGCACCTCGGGAGGCGCTGGAAGATGCAGAGCTGGTACGATCGGCGAAGAGCCGTTGCGTGCTGCTTCGCGCGGCGCACCACTCCGTTTAGTATAGGAGTGTGGCGAGCTTCTACATAGAGAATTTTGGGTGCCGTGCCAGTCAAGCGGACGGAGCGGCACTCGAGAGCCAATTTCTGGAGAATGGATTGAAGCGCGCGGGGGCGGCGCGCGATGCAGAAATTGTTGTTCTCAATACCTGTACGGTGACCGACGGAGCTGACAAGGATGCTCGGGCTTCGATCCGGCGGGCGCGGCGGGAGAATCCGGGTTGCCGAATTAATTCTGGTGACCGGCTGCTACGCGCAACGGGCGCCGCAAGAGTTGGCGTCGCTGCCGGGCGTGAGCTGGGTGGTGGGCAATTCGCACAAGCACTTGGCGGCTGAGATCGCGACTTCTGGTAATTTATCGAACCGACAGTTCGTCCCGCTGACTCAACTTTCGGCTGGTCTCCCCTCGAATGATATTCACACTACCGGTGATGTGATCGTTGGCGACATTTTCGCGCATACCGAATTGCTGGCTGCGCCGGTATTTGAGGCGGCGAATGAGCGCACACGTCCGAATCTCAAGGTGCAGGATGGATGCAACAACAGGTGCTCGTTCTGTGTGATCCCCTATGTGCGCGGACGGAGCCGCTCCTTGCCGCTGGAGCGCGTGCTTGGTGAAGTGCGGTCGTTGGTCAGCGCAGGTTATCGGGAAGTGGTGATTTCGGGGATCAATCTGGGGAGGTGGGGAAGGGATCTGAATCCTGGTGTAGGGCAGACACTCTTGTCTGCCGCCTTTGACGTTGACTTTGATTTTGGGGACCCCACAGATTCAGATTCAAAAGCGGCGGACAAGAGTGTCCGCCCTACACTTCCGGTTTTGGTCCGGGCGATCTTGGACGAGACGTCAATTGAGAAGTTGCGCATCAGTTCGGTGGAGCCGATGGATTGGAGCGCTGAGCTGATCCGGATTATGGCGGGTTCTCCGCGAATCGCGAAGCACGCGCACGTGCCTTTGCAGTCGGGCAGTGATGCGGTTTTGCGGCGGATGCATCGCAAGTATCGGCCGTGGCACTATCGCGAGAAGATTACGAAAATTCGTAAAGCGATGCCGAATGCGGCAATCGGCGCCGATGTGATGGTGGGATTTCCAGGTGAAACCGAGGCGGAATTTGCCGAAACGCGGCGGATGATTGAAGAGCTGCCGTTTACCTATCTGCACGTATTCACGTATTCCGCCCGGCCCGGGACGCTGGCGGCGGAACATGCCAATCAGGTGCCGGTTGGGGTGGCAAAGGATCGCAATCAGGTTCTGCGGGACATCGCCACCACAAAGAGGGCACGCTTCATGCAGGCGCAGGTGGGGATGGTTCTGGAATTGATCACGCTTCGAACAGGGGACGAGGATTTTACCGAGGCGCTAACTGACAACTATTTAAAGATCAAAATTCCGGGCCGCTGGCAAGCGAATCAGTGGATGGCAGTCGAGGTTGTGCGGGTCGAAGATGGCGGGAACAGCTTGATTGGAGCGCAACCAGAGAATGGGCAAGTCTTAGACGATTCGTTTGGAGCGCCCGAAATGGTTACGCAACCGATCCTGATGGAGCCCCTGGGGAAGGGACTGGGGAGCCCCATCAGAATGGCGGCATGTAGTGAGGCTACTTTCGATTCGGGCTAGGCTTTCCACTCTCGGTGTGGTCTTTGTTACGTCGACCCTGGAGACGAGGAACTGGCCGCCACCCGACATCCCGCCGCTCGCAGTCGCCGAGCTAGAAGATGACGCTCCCGTGGACGCATCCGATCCGTTGGCGTAAGTGCCGTGTATGGTGACGGTGTGGCCTACGTGAGACGCCAAGTCCTGCGAGCCGCTTAGGGCAATTTCTTTTCCGTGCTTATCCTGCAGGACGTACTTGTCGCCTTGCGATGCGATGCAGCCCTTCAATTTCTTCTCGCCAGTTGTGTCGTCGGCAGAGTTCGGATTGGACATGCCGGGAGTTTGCGAGGGCGAAGTCTGGGAGGGCGTAGTCTCGGGCATCGCGGAACGGTCCCGCCCTTGCGGCGATTGGGCGGTTCCCGGTGTAGTTTGCGCAAGCGCTGTTAGTCCAAAGACCAACGCAAAGACAGTTACTACAAAAATCCTTTTCATGACGTCCTCCTGATCAGTGGTTAGACGAGGGCGCAAAATTTCGGGGATGATCGTTTTCCTGTCGATGAGACGCGTTCTGCAAAAGTCGATCAATGGTTGCCAGCAACTCTGCTCTGGGCGCGGCCTTTGCACACACCGCATCCACCCATTGACAGGCGTTGGGCGGGATGGAATCGCTTCCTGAATACAGGATCACGGGCAAAGCCGGGCACCGGTCTTTGATGATGGAAGCTAACGTGCCACCATCCATCTCGGGCATATCGTAGTCGAGGATCGCGACGTCGACGGCATGCGGTGAGAGGTGATCAAGAGCCTCGGCGGAAGAGGAAGTGGCCAGCACTTCAAATCCCAGGCTCTCAAACACCGACTGATAGAGCGAAAGCAACATCCACGAATCGTCAACCCACAGCAATCTGGGGAACGGCTGGGTATGTGCGGAAATCGGCAGGGCAGTTCGGAACGCTGGCAAAACCGGCGCGGAGCTGGGTCTGGCGATACCCGTTCCGATTGATGGATCGTGATTCATGATTCGCCCCGTTTAAAGTAGGACACGTCCCCCCTCGTTGCAATGCAGCAAATGCTGTAGATGCGCTGAAATGGGACAGTTGCGCGGAAGTCGAGAGGGAAAACCTGAGGGGCTATCGCAGAAAAAGCCTACCGCAGCGGTGAACCGCTGGCACCACCCATAGCATTTTGCCCCAGCGGTAGCTCGCTGGGCAAAATCGCTTACCGCAGCGGTAGACTGCTGCGGCAAGGAGGGCATTCTTTTCTCAGCAAACTGGTTGGCCGCGAGCTACAACCGGCCTGTTAATAGCAGCACGACCAGAATCAACACAACCAGGCCGAGGCCGCTACTTGGGTAGTAGCCCCATCCGCTGCTGTAGGGCCATGTGGGCAAAGCGCCAATCAACAGCAATACCAGAACGATCACCAGAATGGTGGACACGCGCTCCTCCTGAAAGCTAAATATTTTTCTCTCAAATCGGTTTTTGAGATGCCTATGTCGGTCGCGGAGTATGTCCGATCAGAAGGCGCCTAAGGCATCGAGTTCAGGCAAATCAGGGGCTTAATGTAGCTTGCCCGACGAATGAGGAGGGAAAGTTGAGGTGAGCTACACGTCGAACACGCGATAGGCCGCGGATGGCTGTTGCGACTGGAGCAAGGTGATGGCGACGTTATGGACCGGGATTCCCGCAGTGGTGTTTCCATTCAAGCTGCCGTGGTGCGCGTGACCGTGGACGATAAGATCGGCCCCGTGGCGATCCACTACTTCCGCCAGACGGGAACTGCCCAGATAGGGAAAGATCTCTGGTGCTTCTCCGGCGACTGTCGCGGCGATGGGGGCATAGTGAAGGACCACGACTCGCTTGGGTGTCCGCAGTTGAGACATGGCGCGTTCGAGCTTCATGGCTTCGTCAATTGAAGCCTTCACAAATGCCTTGATTTCGGGTTCGCCGAACGCTGTCAAGACGCCACGGCCGAAACCGCCGACAAAGCCCTTGGTGCCAGCGAATCCCACTCCGTCCCGTTCGTAGCCGGTGCCGTCGAGAACCTTGATTCCTTCCGAACTCATTATGCGCATGAGTTCGGCTTCCTTACCACATTCGTAGTCATGGTTCCCGAGGACCGCGATGGTCGGAATTCTGAGACGCACCAACACATTGACGAGTGGTTCCATTTCCTCCGGGCGTCCGAAGTTGGTTAGGTCTCCCGCAACCACCAGGACGTCGGCTTCATCACGAACGCGGCCGAACTGCTCCTTAAGAATGCCCAGGGTTTGCGCGGAGTAGTGAAGATCGGCGGTCGCGGCAATTCTCATACGGGGTCGCTAGGCTGCTCCCTTGTTTGCTTCGGCGCGGCCTGTCGGCCATAGTATTTTTTTTGCACGGGAGTTACGGTACTCCGCCAGCAAGTTGTCGAGTCCCCACTCGTTCACATCGATCGCGAACATGTTTTCGTCGACCAGGCTGCCGCGGAAACGTGCGGTGCGGCTGGGATTCAAGATCCCGAGCATGAAGTGATTGACCAGCTGAGTCCACACCACAAGGGGAACATAGTGGCTGTGTGCGGGGTAGACATATCGAAACAGAAGCAGGGCCCAAAGCAGCATTTCCCAGTGAGCGCCGGCCAGGTCGAGTATTCTGCTCCAGTCGAGGTGTCCCTGGGTCGCATAGATGATGTGAGCAATGTCGGCGCCGTCGAATCTTTCCCGGCGCACCACGAACAGTTTGGAAGCCAGCAACTCTTCCGCGGCGAGAATCTTGGTTTTAATGCCGAAGACTGTCGCTGGCCGTCCCCGAGCAATCCAGGAGGCGGTCACGATGAGGGCGGCATTGCTCATCCCGGTAATGAAGTCCACGAAGAAATCATCGCGGTGAGCTTTGGCGAGCCAGACGGGATCACAGACCTCACAGCGAAAGCCATGGTTATCCAGGAGCTCCAATGCCACGGACGCCGATTCGGATGTCAAGAAGATGTCGAGATCTTTGGCGGGACGGCGGACTCCAGTGTGCTCCTGTAAGGCGAAGGCGCCCGAAATCACGTGAGGAACCCGACGTTCCTTCAAAAGACGCAGTACGTCTTGATAGAGACGCTCCTGGTCGGTGTGGAGCTCGGGCTCGGTAGACGAAGTCACGGGCAAAGCCAGCTCTTCAAAGGACATGGCACGGGGTTGGATGTGGGGGTGCAGAGTTGCGGTTGTTTAAGATACAAAGAGAAGAGTGTGGCGGACCTCCTGTTTCGGGGGGGACCGCCACTCTCGGTCAACTTGAACCGGCAGCTTGGGCCGGTGGGCTGAGCCTAGTTCTTCGGTGGCTCGACTGCTCCGCGTTCCAGCCTTGCCTCGGCGGAATACTTGCGCACGGTGGCGAGAAAGCGTTCCGAGCCCTGGGGAGGAGGAATCTGACCAGTCAGAATGCTCTTGAATGAAACGTCTTTCCCGTACAATTTGCTGGTCTCGTCATCGTCCTGCTTGACTACCGCACCATTCAGTTCGAGGCCGGCGAAGACCCCGCGCGATCGCGAGTAACTCAGCACTTCGGACCGCATTTTCCAATCGGTATTGGCTTCAGCCTGGCGTCCGACAGGCCCCGCTGCCACGGATGCTTCCGCTCCCAGTTTGAACTTACTGGAGAGAAGATGTTCCATACCACGGTCGTTCATCACGAGCATGACCAAGTCAACGGCTTCTCCACCAAACTGAAGTCCCCAACTGCCGCCAGCGATTGAAATGGGAGCAGGCGCGCTCCAGCCGTTAGACGTGCGGCAAGTTGCAACGCCCTTACCATAGCGGGCTCCGACGATAAAGCCACCTTTGATCATTGATGGCACAACCGCCACGCATTTGGCAGACTCCAAAACTTCTTTTGGAATTCCTTTGTCGGGCGCTCCCATCACTTCTTCAAGGACGTTGGCGGCAGCGTCGATCCGCTTCAATTCGTCTGAAGTCTTCTCATCACTGTCTTTGGCGTAGAGCGTGAAGCTCATCGCGGCGAGCAATACGCTCAGTGCTGTAAGTTTCCCGAGCAGTCTCATAAAGCCTCTCTCTGTTAACGGTGTGATGCTTTCCCAAGCAAGTATGGTGGCGCAATACGGGCGGGGATTCCATCAATGGGACACTGTAGGGACCTTGCAATCGTTTCCTTACAGGATTGCCCGTGTGATCCCTACAGCGCCCTTGGTGCGAATAATACTCAGGGCTACGTTGCGGCTGTGGCGGGCATGTTGGCCGCCGCTTATGACGACGATCCGCCAGCACTGCAATGATCCGCGACGTCGGTGACGTTGCTCACCTGAATGGTGTTCGACACAGCGGAGCCGGAGCTGTTTGTGGTGCTCGTACTGGATCCGGATGAACTCGATCCGGACGCGGAGTTAGTGCCGGAATTATTGGTGGTGTCGGAATTGTTGTTACCGGAATTGTTGGTGCTGGAAGCGGAGGAAGATACGGTAGCGGCAAGCTGGCCCGTCACTTCGACTTCGTGACCTACTTTGCTGCTCAGGTTGTCCGTCGAACCGGTGAGGGTATAAACGGTTCCAGTGTGGCTGTCAGTGAGAGTGTAGCTGCCAGTCGATCCTCCCAAACAGCCGCGCATCGTTTGACCGTTGGACGGTGTGTTGGTGGATTGAGAAGGCGTGGAATTCTGTGCGTTGGAGCCGCTCGGTGTGTCTTGGGCAAAGGCCAGTGCGGCGGCCAAGATCGTGGCGGGTATTAAAAACGCTATTCTCTTCATGGTGGAAGCCTCCGAGAGTTGTAGTCCTCGTTGAACTCTAGGCAGTCTGCCGGCCTGGGCCAATCCAGCCGATTCCTTAGCTCGGTCGAAGGTTTACGGTAGAAATATCTATTTCGATTCGTGGAATGCCGCTAGCGCGGCCATCGAACCAGGACTTCTACGTCTCCGCGCTTCTCCATGATCTCGACACGTACGGCGTGGTCCTTCCTTTCGAAATAAAGATCCAAAGAAGCAGAACCCACTTCCAGCCGCCGGATCCAGAGCTGCGAAATTGCGGGCGGCAAAAACGGTTGCTCAAGAATGATCCGCTTGTTGGGGGTGTCGATGGACATCCCGAGACAGGATTCCAGCAACATGAAAACTGCGCCCGCTGCCCACGCTTGCGGTGCACAGGCGACGGGATAAAGAGTAGGGCCTTCGCCAGATCGGCGTTCGAGACCACACAGCAACTCAGGTAGGCGGTGCAGATCGACGTGGGCGCTGACGTCAAGAAGTGCCGAGAGGATACGGGCTGCCAGATCGCGGTATCCATAATTGGAAATGCCGAGTGCGATCATGGCGTTGTCATGAGGCCAGACCGACCCGTTGTGGTAGGACACCGGATTGTAACGAGATTCGGAGACGGCGACGGTTCGTACGCCCCAGCCGCTGAAGAACTCGGGAGCAAGCAGCGCTCGTGCGATGTGGATCGCATGTTCCGCGGAGGCGATACCGCTGAAGAGACAGTGGCCCGGATTCGAAGTTCTGACGCGGCACGGATTCTTCTGTCCGTCAAGGCCGAGCGCATACATTTGAAGGTCCGGACACCAGAAGAATTGTTCGAATCGCTCCTTCAGCATGGCGGCTTCCACGTCAAGGGTGCGGGCCTGGTCGTGTTTGCCTAAGACAACCGCGAGCTGGCCAGCAGCTTTCTTGGCGGAATAGACATAGCCCTGTACTTCACATAGAGCAATCGGAGGCTCGGCAATGGAACCGTCGGCGTGAAACACCGAGTCGTTGGAATCTTTCCATCCCTGCTGAACGAGTCCCTTTTCGGAGCGGCGACTGTACTCGACAAAACCGTCATGATCGCGGTCGCCATAGCGATCGATCCACTCCAGGGCGGCCTCGATGTTCGGCCAGATTAACCGAATGAGTTCCAGATCCGCGGTTCGCTGGTAATAGGCTCCTGCCAGGACGATGAATAGCGGTGTTGCGTCTACCGATCCGTAATAGCGCTCGAAAGGAATCTCCCCCAATGCCGCCATCTCTCCGTGACGGGCCTCGTGCAGGATCTTGCCGGGCTCGGCCTCGGAGAAGGAGTCTTCCTCCGTCGCCTGAGTGGCGGCCAGATAGTTGAGAACGCCTTTGGCAATTTGCGGATTCATCCACAAACATTCCAGCGCGGTGATGATTCCGTCACGTCCGAATACGGCACTGAACCAGGGCACACCGGCATAGGGGTAGTCGGTTTCCGGATTGCCGACGGTCATCATCCGAATGTCGGCGCCGGAACGTCGTAGCCAGTTGTTGAATTGTTCGCTGGAGGAGTGAGCGTAACAGCTGCCGTTGCTACCGGCGGTTCGCATCTCGGCGGCGGTTGCTTCCAACGCAGTCTCAAATGAATCCGTCTGCTCGGGGCAGGGTCCATGGCAACACGAAACAATGAGTTCAAGGATAACTTGCTGCTTCGGCTCCAACAGAATATTGAATTCGCAACCCCGGGCGGAAATATTGTCGGGCGCTGGAGAGCTGCAAATGCAGGTTTGCCGAACCACGTCATCCAGCCCACGATAGGACAGAACCACACCGTCGGGTTTCACCTGCGGGGGCAGGTGTTGACCGTAGCGGACTCGCTTCGTCCCGCGTACTTCGAAGAGATCGGCGAAGTCGGAATTGAACAGGATGGCGATCGGAATGGAAATCGGCGATAGGCCGTAGCTTGAGATGGTGAGTTGCTCGTGACATGCTCCTTGCCGCAGAGTCTTGCAGCGCGTGAGATGCACAGTTCCGCGGGGAATCAGGACCTGGTCGTCGTAGGTGACGTCGACGTTGGTGAGGTCGGCGCTGAAGAGGGAATTGTCTTCTCGTACGGTAGAACTCAACAGCAGCGGGCGTTCGTTGCCGATATAGAGAGTCAATTCCGAGAGATAGCGGGTGCCTTCGAAGAATAGGCCCTCTTCTCCCAGCCCTCCCAGTTCGATGTCGCCGAAGCGGTCGAAGACCGCAAACATCTGGCCGTACTTAAGGACCCGGTTTCGTTCGTCGGCTGGCGGGGATTTTGTCGCAATATAAAATTGCGCCGGTTTCACTTCAGTCAATTTCACTTCATTCAACGGACACCCCATCACCCAGGCGTAGCACTTCGGATACAACACGACTTTGGATCGGTTGCACTCCGAACTGAGTCAGGTTGTTGTACACCGTTAGATAGTTCTTAGCCATTTTGGTTGCGCTGAAACGTTCTTCGAAACGCTGCCGGCACTCCTCGCGGCTGATTTTCGTTACCTGTTCCACCGCTTTGGCCGCGGCTTGTACGCTATTCACTAAAAAGCCAGTGCGGCCTTCTTCGATGACTTCCGGAACCGACCCGTGCGGATAAGCGATGACCGGCGTTCCGCAAGCCATCGCTTCAATCATCACCAGCCCAAAGGGTTCCCGCCAATCGATCGGAAACAACAATGCCAGCGCATTCCCGAGGAAGTGGTTCTTTTCCGGATAGCCGATCTCTCCGATGAATTCGACGAGAGGGTTATTCAGGAGAGGCCGGATTTTAGAGTCAAAGTATTCCTGATCCGATCGGTCCACCTTGGCCGCGATCTTCAGCGGAACCCCTGCCAGAGTGGCAATCTCAATTGCGCGATCTACCCCTTTCTCGGGAGAGATTCTTCCGAGAAAGGCCAGGTATTTTCCTTCTTGCTTGTAGACGGAGAATTGACCCTGCGGTAGGCCGTGATACACCGTTGCTTGCCAGTTGGCGTTGGGGAGAGGCTCGCGCTGAGCATCGGAGATTGAGACGACCGGCATGCCTCCAAATCTTTTATAAAGGGGCTGAAGGTCAGGAATGTCGAGCCGGCCGTGCAGGGTGGTTAAATTCACCAGACCCTGATGTCGCGAAAGCGGAAAATGCAAATAATCGATGTGAAAATGTATGACGTCAAAATTATCGCTCTGCAGCAAGACCTCTTCCAGCATGACGATATGGTGAGCCAGTTGATCGATGCAGGTCGTGCTTAACCGCAATGCTTCGGGACATACCGCGATGAGATGTGCTCCGGTGACGGAATCGCCGCTGGCAAAAAGAGTAACGTCATGTCCAAGACGCACCAACTCTTCCGTCAGATAAGAAACGACTCGTTCGGTGCCGCCATACAGCTTGGGTGGGACACTTTCAAAAAGCGGTGCTACTTGCGCGATTCTCATTAAAAGGCCCCCGACCAGAAATGCTACACATCCGCGGCTAAACTGCGGAAAACAAAAGCTGGATTGAAAAACTGGGAGGCTGGGACAAATTTTAGGCTCAACCGTCTGCCCACATCACGATCGGATTGGTGGCGCCTCTCACGCCTTCATACTAAGAAACCGCGAGGGACTCCTCTATCCGGTACATTCTGTAGTCTGCACGTTGTGCTCTCACCAGATACCTTTGTCGTTTCCAGTGAAGCTATGCGCAACCAGCGCCGAGACCGCCAGCGGCGGCAACAATGGAAGACGAAGAAGAGCCCGCACATCCCGATGTCTTCCCGCTTGCGCCAGTTGTGCACCGTAAAGGCTCGCGCCAGTCAGTTTAGAAACGCGCAGGAAACTTTTTCCGAAACGGACTTTCTCGCTACGAGAATGCGCTGAGGAGGTAACCTCTTCCGGAAGCGAGAGCTCGCCTCCATACGATCGGACATAGGTCTGAATCATAGAGAGGAAGGTTGCGACACCCGGCCAGATACCTGCCACGTCAGCCGCTCTCCGGAGTTCGGCAAAGTCGACGGGCTCGGCTTGCATCAACACCGCAACGTCGATCATGTCGCAAAGTCGAAAATAAAAGTGCCGATACACTCTCTGAAGAGTGGAAATTACGACGCGTTCTTCAGGCGCTGGCACGTAGAAGTCATGGCCACCGACCACCTTTCGCATTCGCCGATCCACTACTCTCTTTGCCATGCGTGCGTGTTCGCCGGTTTGGCCCAGAAACTGTACGTGGATCTCGACCAATTCAGGAAGTTTGGGGACCTGATAGTTCCATTTGTTGGCCAAGCGGTCTCCCCAGCTGCGGTCGACCGGATGTGCGCCAAACTCCGAGCGCATAATCTCCTTCACGTGCTCTTCATTGGCGGTGGTGTAGAGGTCGAGATCTGAGCCGAGGTCCGGCCAGTGGTCCAGCGACTTGATCACCGCCAGTTTGCATCCGCTGGATTCCAGAGCCTTACAAATCCTCTGCAACATGCCGACGCCATGGCTAATTCGCGCACGCTCAGGCGCCATGCTGTCTTCGCACCAATTTGCGATGCGACCTTGGTTTAGCGCCATAGCGGCGTTTTGCAGAATGGTTAGCGCGCGCACTACGACATGGTTCGCGTTGGCGAGTTCCAGGAAGTCCGCGGACTGTTTGAAATCGAGTGCGCCGACATATTTCACGTCTCTCTTGAGGTGTTCGAGATCCTCCGGCAAGGTTTGCCGATTACTTTCGCAGTAGGCGCGGACCATCAGCCGCGCTAGCGTGTCCATATCTTT
>WNFL01410662.1_pt1 | contig 12917 bp, 12 predicted proteins | sample 5400361 | NCBI WGS metagenome assembly WNFL01 (sample SAMN13153351, study PRJNA577476) | soil metagenome | isolation source: 40 cm soil on Douglas fir-dominated hillslope | place: USA:California | collected 2013-09-17
TAGCACGTGACCATCTGGCGGCCGCCGAAGTTGTCCGCGTTGATCTTCTGCATCATCTGGATCATGCGGCGCGCCATCCGCTTCCGCGTGTTGTCGGCGGCGAAGCCGTCCCAGTTGCGGTCGTCCGCCATGTGGCAGTCTTCGCACGACATCCCGAGCGAGGCCGAGAAGAAGCCCATCGTCGCCATGAACTGATCGACGGGGATGCCCTTCATCACCTGCACGTTCTTGAACACCTGGTCGGACAGCAGCGGCTTCTCGGCCGGCTGCTGGGCCTTCACGATCGCGACGCCCACCAGGCACGCACAGAGCGCCGCCACGGCGACCGTCGTCCTCGTCGATCCACGCCTCATGCTCTCTCCTGCTCGTACATCGGTTGCCGGAAAAACGAAGGGCCGCGACGGCGCGGCCCGGGATGCTGACAGAAACGGTCGGCCGCGCCTACTGGGCGGCCGGTGCCGGCTGGCCGAAGTTCGCGGTGCGGTAGATCTCCTTGCCCGAATCGGTCATCGTGATCTGCGAGCGCTCCGTGAGGTTCATGTACGGGTCGCCGCTCTTCACGACGCGGCCGATGAGCGTGATGGGCATGCCCGTCTTCACGGTCGCGGGGCTCCAGCCGAACTGCTTGATCAACTGCTGCGGCCCGCCGAGCTCCGCGGTCCAGCGCGTGTTCTTTCCACCGTCGTCCACGTCGAAGACGATCAGCGCGTGCGGATTGACCATGACGAGCTGCACGACCGTGCCCTTCAGGGTGACGGTCTCTTCGTTGTAGCGACCTGCATCACCGTGGTGCGCCCAGGCGGAACCGGGAATCAGGCTTGCGACGGCCAGCGCGACCGCGCAGAGAACGGTCTTCTTCATGGCAACGACACCTCGTTCGAAAAAGCAAGGAAGCGGAGACCCAGTACTGTCTCATCTTGCTGATTCGATGTCAATTACGGCGTCTCGCCGTAAAAAGTTCCCTTCCCGGAATTTCCCGGTTCGGCGGCCCGCCTCGACGCTGACCTCGTCATATCGCTTCGACGCCCAGCGTCTCGGCGAGCGCTTCGAGGCTGTACGGCTTCGGCAGCAGCCGGAATTCACCGTCATTCATCCCGGCGGCCGCCTCGACATAGCCGGTCGTCAGCGTCACCGGCAGGTCGGGATAGCGGCGCCGGATCTCGCGCGCCAGCTCGAGACCGCTGACGCCGCCGGGCATCATGATGTCGGACAGCACGAAGTCGATCGCGCGCTCGTTGGCCAGCGCGCCGAGCGCGGCGTCGGGGCTCGCGACGTGCGTCACGTGAAAGCCGAGGCAGCTGAGCATCTCGCGCGTGAGCGCGGCCACTTCCCTGTCGTGTTCGACGAGCAGCACCTGGCCGCGGCGCGCCATATCGTCGCGGCGCGCCGTATCGTCGGCGTGTGCCGAAGCGTCCGCCGTCTCGGCCTCCCGCGTCGACGCGACCGGCGGCTTCGACGATCGAGGCAGCATCACCGTGACCGTGGTCCCGTCGCCGACATGGCTCTCGATCGAGACGCGTCCGCCGGACTGGTGCGCGAACCCGTAGACCTGCGGCAAGCCCAGTCCCGAGCCCTTGCTGACGTCCTTGGTCGTGAAGAACGGCTCGAACGCGCGCGCCACCACGTCGGGAGCCATGCCACAGCCCGTGTCGGCCACCGACAGCCTGACGAAATCACCGGTCGCGCCGCCCTTGCCCGCCTCGTTCACGTTCTCCGCGGCGATGGTGATCACGCCGCCGCCCGGCATGGCGTCCCTCGCGTTGAGGGACAGGTTCAGGAACGCCAGCTCCATCTCGCCGGCGTCGATTTCGACCGGCCACACATCGGCGCCGAAGTGCATCTCGACGTGGATGTGCCCGCCCAGCGAGCCGTCGAGCATCTCGCGCATGCCGCGGAGGTGGGCGGTCACGTCGATCGACTCCGGGTTGACCGGCCGGCGGCGCGTGAAGGCGAGCAGGTGCCGCGTCAGGCCGGTGCCGCGGGCCAGCGCGCGGCGCATCCCCTCGAAGATGCGCTGCCGCTGTGCGCCGGTGACGTCGCGCTCGAGCAGCTGCAGGCCCGTCGTGAACACCGCGAGCAGGTTGTTGAAATCGTGCGCGACACCGCCCGTCAGCTGGCCGATCGACTCCATCTTCTGCGACTGGCGGAGCGCCGCCTCCGCGAGCCGCAGCCGCTCCTGGTCGCGCAGGCGTTCGGTGACGTCGTACACGAACTGGTAGGCGCCGATGCGGTTCCCGTCGCGGTCGCGCAGGGTGTTGCAGCGTAGTTCGTAGAAGCGCCGATCGCGCGCCGGGTCGCCGAGCTCTTCGATCGCGGTGAACTCTTCGCCGGCCAGCGCGCGGCTCCAGACCGCCTTCACCGCGGCCTGGTGCTCGGGCTGCGCGGCGAGCAGCTCCAGCATGTTGTCGCCGACCCTGGGACGGACGCCGAAGATCCGCTCGAACTCGTCGGCCGCCGCGTGGTTGATCGCCAGCCACCGGTACTCGAGGTCGGCGACCAGCACGAACGCGTTGGTGCCCTCGACGATGTCGGCGAGGAGCTTGCGCCCGGCCAGCGCGTCGGTGACGCGGCGCTCGAGCGTCTCGTTCAGCTCGCGAAGCGCGCGCTCGGCGATGATTCTCGACGTGGTCTCCGACACCGCGCAGAACATGCCGGCGACCTTCCCGTGGTCGTCGCGCACCGGCGAGTACGAGAACGTGAACCACGCCTGCTCGTCGTATCCCCTGCGGTTCAGGACGAGCGGAAGGTCTTCGCGGTACGTCGCCTGCCCCGCCATCGCCGCGTCGATGAGCGGGCTGATGTCGGGCCAGATCTCGGACCAGATCTCGTGGAACCGCCGTCCGAGTGCGCGCGGATGCTTGGCGCCGAGAATCTCCGCGTAGGAATCGTTGTACAGGAACCCGAGCGCGTCGCCCCACGCGACGAACATCGGGAACTGCGACTGCAGCAGGAGGCCGACGACGGTTCGCAACGACCGCGGCCAGGTGGCCGGGTGTCCCAGCGGCGAGGCCGACCAGTCATGCGCGCGCATGAGCGCGCCCACCTTGCCCCCGCCCTCGGGGAATTCGAGCGGCTGATTCCTGGATGGCGCCGTGGTCGCGGGTCCGTGTGACTTCATCCCTGGCGACTTGCCGTGGCTCGGCTCAGGCGCACAGCGGATCAGTCTAGCGTCAATCGGTGGTGGAGCGGCGGCGGGTTGCGCGCTATAGTGCGCGGATTCCATGATTTCCGAGACGGCGGCAGCATCCTTCCAGCAGCACGGGGCGACAGCGGATTCCGCCTGGCGCCTGCTTCGGGCGGCGAGCGTCCTGGCCGACAGGCTCGAGCGGGAGGGCTGTGCCCGCGCGTTCTGTGAGGACGAGGCCCACGGCCTCCGACTCCTGTCTTCCGACGGCCCCGACGCCGTTCTCGCATGGTGCCCGGGAGCCGGATGGGAGTCCCGACTGCCACCGCGCGATGCGCGATCCGAGCTCCTGAATCTCTATCTGCCGATCTGCAGCGCGACGTTCGTGCGTCCCCTCACGGTCGGCCATCTCGGCCAGAGTCTCGACGGGTTCATCGCGACGCCGTCGGGCGACTCGCAGTTCGTCACCGGCAGCGACAACATCGTGCACGTGCACCGTATGCGTGCCCTGTGCGACGCGGTCGTCGTCGGCGCCGGCACCGTGGCGGCCGACGATCCCCAGCTCACGACGCGCCGTGTCCCCGGACCGAACCCGCTCCGGGTCGTGATCGATTCGGGACGGCGGCTGACGCCGACCTTTCGTGTCTTCACCGATCGGGCTGTCCCGACGCTGTACGTCTGCGCGCAATCGCGGATGTCGCCGGGCGAGACCCACGTGGAAGGCGCCGCCATCGCCGGCATCGACAACGGGACACCGGGTGACGAGGCCGTCCAGGTACTGCGACTGCTGCGTGCGCGCGGCTTCGCGCGCGTGTTCGTGGAGGGCGGCGGGGTCACGGTATCCGCGTTTCTCCAGGCCAATCTCCTCGATCGACTGCAGATCGCGATCGCACCGATCCTCATCGGCAACGGCCGCCCCGCAATCCGGCTCCAGCCACAGCACCGCCTGCGCGACTGCCGCCGGCCCGGCTACCGCGTGTTTCGCATGGGCGGCGACGTGCTGTTCGATTGCGACCTGAACGAGAGGGCCGATCCGGTCGAAGATTCGGTTCCGGGGGGTGTGAATCGAATCATCTGATTCCCTGTCGCCATGCGCAGATTACTTCTCGCGCTCCTGGTCGCCGTCGCGGTCGCGTTTCTGTGGCCCTTGTCCCACAGGGCGGCGTCCCTCCCCGATGCCGCCCGGACGTTTCGCGTCGCCACGTTCAACATTCACAAGGGCGCGGATCGCGGGAACCACTACGACCTCCAGCGGACGATCGAGGCGATTGCACGCCTCGACGCCGACGTCGTGGGCGTGCAGGAGGCGATGCAGAATCACCCGGACTTCAACTGTGACGATCAACCTTCCCTGATCGCGGCGGGGCTGCGGAAGCGTACCGGTCGCCCGTGGACGCACGTGTTCGTGAAGGCGTGGCTTACCGACCACCGGCAATGCATGGAGCGCGGACGCGGGAAAGACATCGAAACGGAAGGTCTCGCCATCTTTGCCCGGGACCGCATCCTGGCCTCGAGCTCTGTGCGCCTCTCCGAGGGACGAGTCGGGCTGGCGGTGCGCGTCGCATCGATGCCCGACGTGCCGGTCATCGTCACGCACCTGTCGGCGAACCAGGAGAACCAGCCCGGTCGCGAGCGCGAGATCGCGACGCTACTGCCGTGGGCTGTGCGACAGGGGCCGGGGGTCCTGATCGGCGACCTCAATGCCAGGCCGGACGCGAGCGAACTGGGGCCGGTCATGGCGCGCTATCGCGACGCGTGGGCGGAGGCAGCCGCTCGTGGACGCGCCGGTGGCGTCACATCGGGATCGACGCGGCCGTTTGGCCGCGTGTCGCGCATCGATTACGTGTTCTATGCGCCGGAGGGCCACCTGACGCTCGATTCCGTGGAGATCATCGACACGTCAACGCTGCCCGGACTCGGCGAGGTGTCGGATCATCATCCCGTCGTGGCCACGTTTCGCCGCGAACCTCCCCCGCGCGCTGCCGGAGCAGGCCACCCACGGTGACGTCGTAGCGGTCCAGATCATCCGAACGTAGGGGCCGACCTTCAGGTCGGCCCAACGCGCGGCAGCCACGCGCCGAGGTCGTCGTGGCCGACCACCAGCCGCGAGCGGCCGGCGTCGACGTGCGCCAGCCGGCGCGCATGCCAGCGCGCGATCGTCGCGGCACGGTCGGGCAGCATCTCGGTCGCTGCGTGCGCCCAGCCGTCAATCAGCATCCGCTGCAGCGCCGCAACGTCCGGCCCGAGGGTCCAGTCGCTCGGCTCGAGCCGGACGCGGTATCCGGCCTCCGCAAAGCACCGTTCCGCGCACGCGACGGCATCGGGGCCGGCCGCCGGCCCACCGAGTCCCTTGTCCCTTTTCTGGTGCTGGTTCATCAGATCGCGCACGGTATCGTCCTCGGGCTCCGCGGGGACGCACGACGAACGGCCGTTGTAGGTGAGGGTGAAGAGCGCCGAGGCGCCGGCAGCGCGGCACCGGCTCGCGAGCGCGCGCAGCCACTTCGCCGACACCAGGTCGAGCAGGGCTGAGGCCGTCACGAGGTGGCGCCCGGCAAAGATCTCATCGTCTTCCAGCGTGCCAAGATCCATCTGCCGCGTCTCGATGTCGCACTCGACGCGGGGGCCGCGAATGATGCACGACCCGGGTTCGGTCCGCACCTCGTAACCCCTCGCGGCGCCCCACGACGACATCCGCTCGCGCAGATCCGCGAGCAGCGCCGCGTCCCCGTCGACGGCCAGCCATCGCTGACGGCGCGGAAGGCGATCGACCAGATAGCGGATATTCGATCCGGTGCCGGTGGCCAGGTCGAGCACGCAGACCTGCTGGCTGGAGGGCACCGCCCCCGCAATCGTGCGCGTCAGCGCGTCCGACCGTTCCGTGGTGTCCGCCGGTTCGCGCAGGCCGAGCCAGTGCGAAAGCGATTCATCCATCGGCGAGCGGGCGAAGCGCGGCCGCCAGGCGTCGGGACGCATCCTCCCAGGTTGGCAGCTGGTCTCGCATCCGACGCGCGCCCTGGGCAAGGCGCGCGCGAAGGCTGGCGTCGCCGAGCACACGTGAGAGAGCCTCGACGAGCGCCGGCGTGTCTCCCACCGGCACCAGCAGCCCCGCGCCGTTCCCCACCAGCTCGGGTATCGCGCCGGTCATCGTGGCGACGACCGGGAGTCCGTGGGCCACTGCTTCGGCAACGGCCATTCCGTACGTCTCTTGTCGAGTCGCGAGCACGAAGACATCCGCGCTGTCGTAGCACGCCTCCAGTGCCGGCCCCTCGAGATCGCCGGCGAGCGAGACGCGTTCCTCCAGCCCGAGCCTCGCGATGGTCGTGCGCACCCGTTCCGTTGTCTCCGGGTGCCGCGTGAGGCTCCCGGCGCAGGTGAGGCGCCACTCGCGGTGCGGAACCTCGGAGAGGGCCACCAGCAACGCTTCATGTCCCTTCCCCGGATTGAGTGTCGCCACCGAGAGAAGCTCGAGTCGATGCCCGCCGGAGCCGCGCGCCACCGGCGCGCGATCGGTGCCCGGCTCCACGAGGACGACCCGGTCGCGAGCCAGTTCGTACCTCTCGATGAGCGGCAGCGTGGCGCTGCCGGTAACGATGACGAGCGCGGCGGCGCGGAGCGCGCGGCGCTCTCCCTCTTCGAAGCGCGCAACGGTGTCGCGGTCGAGGTCACACGCGGCGGCGAGAGGAAGGTGGACGAGCGCGACGATGCGAAGGCGCGACGCGTGGCGGGGGATGAGATCCGGCATGGCGCCGAGCGCAAGGCTGTCGACGATCGCGACGGTCCCCGCGGCAACGGCCGCGAGTGCGTCGGCGGCCTGCTCCAGCGCCGCTGGCGTCGGGTACGGAAAGCTCGCATCGAGCTCCAGGACGTCCACCGCCGAGCCCAGCCGGCGAAGACCTTCGACGATACGCCGATCGTAGAGGGAGCCGCCCGTGCGCGCGTGAAGATGCCCGGGCACTACGAGCACGATCGGCCGCATCGCTACGATGACCCGGTCACCCGGCCCTCGAACGATGCCGAGGCGACGTGCGATTCGTGCAGCGTCACGCGTATCTGCTCGATGGCGCCGGCCCCGGGCCCCAAATCGCCGCGTCCAATCGCGGCGACGAGGCCATCGAACACGACGCGCGCCAGGAACTCCGTGGTCGTGTTGCGCCCCGCGAATGCCGGAAGCTCGTCGAGGTTGCGATAGTTCAGATCCGCCAGCACCCGGCGAAGCGCTTCGGCGTCGAGGTCCGGGCGCTTCAGCTCGACGTCCACCACGTAGGTGGCGCCATGCAGGCGCTGAGCGGGGCCGAACACCTGGCCCGTGAAGCTGTGCGCAATCATGACGTGGTCGCGCACTGTGACGCTGTACATGATGACCTCGCCCTAGGGATATTTGATCCGGTGGCAAAGGGTGTCGCCGGGGCACCGTGCGAGCGTCGCCATCACGTCCGGGAGCCTCTCGAAGTCGTCTTCGCCCGTAATGAGGGCATCGAGCCCGGAATCGTCCAGGAGCGTCAGCGCGAGACGCATCCGCCGGCGGGTGTCCCATCGAGGCCGTTGTGACGAGGCCACGCGGCCAACCTGGGAGGAGGCGATCGTCAAGCGCCTGGCGTGAAACGCGCCGCCCAGGGACAACGGCACGGTCTGGTCGCCAAACCAGCTCAGTTCCACGATCGTCGCCTCCTCGCCCGCGATCTGCAGCGCGTGCTCCAGGCCGGCGGGAGCGCCGCTCGCATGAATGACAAGGTCAGCGTCGTGAGCGGCCGCCGCCGGCACAGCGAATCGCACACCCAGGGCGGCGGCCACCGCCGCGCGCCGGGGATTGATGTCCACCAGTTCGACGTCGCATCCCACGATTCGTGATGCCAGCCAGGCGGCCAGGCAACCCACGGTGCCGGCGCCGATCACCGCGATACGATCGCCAACGTGCGGTCTGGCATCCCATACGCCGTTGAGCGCCGTCTCGAGGTTCGCGGCCAGCACGGCGCGGGCGGGCGGAACTCCGTCCGGCAGCACGTGCACCGCGTCGGCGGGGACGATGAAACGGGTTTGATGAGGATGGAGGACGAACACCGTGCGGTCGGTGAGCTCGCGCGGGCCGGCCAAGACGCGGCCGACGTTCGAGTAGCCGTACTTCACGGGCGCCGGAAACTCGCCTGCTTGAAACGGCGCACGCATGCGGCCCCACTCGCTCGGCGGCACGCGGCCGTCGAACACGAGCGCCTCGGTCCCGCGGCTGATCGCACCGTAGAGCGCATGCACCAGAACCTCGCCATCGGACGGCGTCCCCAATACCTCACGGCGGATCTCGCCGCGGCCGGGCGCCGTCACCCAGAACGCTCTGGCCTCATCCTGCATGCGTGGACATTCTGATGCGGTACATGCGGCGATACAATCTCGCTCCCGCGATCGCGTTCGGGCCTGCGAATTACGTCACGCTGATCCGGGCGATGCTCGTGGCGCTGGTGGCCGCATTGATCGGCCTTCCGGCGACGCCGGAGATGCTCTGGTGGGTGATCGGTCTGACAGCGCTGATGGGCGCGCTCGACGGCCTCGATGGCTGGCTCGCGCGCCGCACTCGCATGGCGAGCGGGTTTGGTGCGCGGTTCGACATGGAGACGGACGCTGCCCTCATCCTGGTCCTGTCGATCCTCGTCTGGCAGCACGAGAAGGCCGGTGCGTGGGTGCTGCTCTGCGGGCTGATGCGGTACGGGTTCGTCGCGGCCGGATGGCTGCTCCCATGGCTCGCGCGGCCGCTGCAGTCCACCCTGCGCGGCAAGACCGTGGCCGTCGGCCAGTTGGTCGGGCTGAGCGTGGCCCTCGCGCCCATCGTTCCCTCGCCGCTCAGCGCGGCCGCCGCCGCCCTTACACTGACCGCGCTCGCGTGGTCATTTGCGATTGACATCGCGCGGCTGTCACGCCAATACCGGACGACATAGGAGCATTCATGTCCATCCTGTCGAGACTTGGATCGCACGCCGGAGCGCTGCGCGTGCTCTCGGTGATCATGGGCGTCTTCCTGATCTTCATGGGTCTCGACAAGATCGGATGGCTGACGGACAGCACGATCCTGACGCGGAGGCTTCAGCAGTGGCACGCCACGGTGCGGCCGCTCGCCCGGTGGTATCTCGACACGATCGCGCTTCCCGGCGCCCCCGTGTTCGCGCGCGTGGTGCCGCTTGCCGAGCTCTCGGCCGCGACGGCGTTGATCCTGGGAATCCGGGTGCGCCTGGCTGCGGCGCTGGCGCTCGTGATGGTGATCAACTTCCACATCGCCAGTGACGACATCTTCAAATACGGCTACCTGATGAACGCCTACGGGCCGCCGGTGCTGGGCGGCCTGCTGACGCTGGCGATCGGCGGTAGACGGCTGCCCTTCAGCGTGTCGACGTAGGCCTCGTCTGCCGGATCGGCCGGCGCGTCGAAGGCGTTCAGCAGTTTCGGCACGAGTGCGTGCATGGCGCCAATCGACGGGCGCCGCGGTTCCACGCCAGGCCGGAATCCCTGCTCGAGCAGCGCGTGCAGCACGTGGCGGCGGCGTCCAATCACGTGCACAGGCACGCGCCATGGCGCGTCCTTGCCGCTCACGGCCGCGGGCGGCTGGTGGTCACCAATCACGATCATCAGAGGGTCATCCGACTGCTCGCGAAGGTAGCCGGCGAGAGACGTGTACTCGTAGGCCATGGCCCGGACGTAGCTCGGCGCCAGGTTGGTCAGGTCGGGGACGCCCGCCATCGCGCGCTCGACGTCGGCCGCGGCGTAGGCATCCTTCGTCAGCACGCGCGACCAGTCCGGCTGGTACGGCGCCACGGGACCAAACGGCGCGTGCGACGTGCTCGTCGGAAAGACAACGAAGAGCGGTGGGCGCGACGGCCGATGGCGTTCGACCGCCTCGAGCTTCGCGAGCGCATATTGATCCGGGATCTCCCACCATCCGAACCGGGGACCCGCATATTCCAGCAGGTCGTGTCCGTAGATCGCGTCGAAGCCGTAGAACGCCCCTTCCGGCCAGGCCTGCCGCATGCCTGGCATCAGCGCCACCGTCCGGTAGCCGCGCCGCGCGAAGTTGGTGACGAGCGTCTCTCGTCGCGACGCCATCAACGAGGTGTACGCATACTGGTCGCGTACTTCGACGCCCGACAGCAGGCTCAAATGCGCCAGCCACGAGCCGCCCCCGAACGTCGGAGACTCCACGTAGGCCGACACGACCTCACGTCCGGTCTCGCGAATGGCGGCCTCGAAGTCGGCCCGGCTCTGTGCAAGCCCTGCGGAGATCGCCGGCGTCTCGTACGTGACCGCCCCGTACGATTCGACGAAGATGACCAGCACGTCGGCGCCGCCGAGACCCCGAAGACCGGCGTCGAACGCCGGGCTCGGGCCGAGCCGTGGCGCCGCCACGCCCGGTCCGACCATCGCCAGCACGAAGCGGGCCTGTCGAACGAAGGCCCGGGTCACCGGATCGGCATAGGCGACAGCAGGCAGGACCCGGGGCGAGAGCTGCTGGCCGGCGAACACGATGATGGCAGCTCCTGCCAATGCGCCGAGCACGAGCCGGGATCCCCGGCGCTCCACGGCCGCCGCCACGCCGCCGAACGCGAGTCGCGCCAGGACGTACGCCAGGACCACGACCAGCACCGCCACTGCCGCAGCAGCAGCGATCAGCCACCATGGCGCCGCGCGCGCGAGCATCGCGGTGACGTTGCCCAGGTACGGAGAGTCCCAATAGAGATTGAAGTCCCGCCCGTAGAGGCCGGGGGCGGTCACGTCGAGGTAGCGTCCCGCGACCAGCACGATCCAGATCGCCGGCAGGACGCGTCGTGCCAGCCGGCTCGCCCAGCGGTGCGCGACAGCAAGGATCAGGACGCACAGTGCGAGCTCGAGCGAGAGCGCGTGCCCCCAGCGGATCCTGGGAGTCGGCCACACGTTCTCGAACGTCAGCGACGCGTTGAGGATGACGAGTGAGACGACTGGCGCGAGCCATGCGCGCCAATGGGTGAAGCGCTGCTCTGCCACGTGCTACACCGACGGGAGCAAGGCCGGCCGGCGGAGAAGCACGGTGGCGAACGTCACCGGCGGCCATCCTAGGCGGGGGACGAAAAAGCTGTCAAGCAGGCAGTACAATCCGGCAGCCGAAGAGCGGGCACGGGACTCTGGAGGTCTGTCTGGACAATATCAGTGAGCTGCTGCGCGCCTGGAGCGACGGAGACCAACTCGCCCTCGGCTTGCTCACCCCGATCGTCTATGCGGAGCTCCTTCGTCTGGCGCAACGCTACATGCGAGCTGAGCGCCCCGGCCACAGCCTCCAGACGACCGCCCTGGTCAATGAAGCCTACATGCGCCTGGTGGACTACACCAGGATGCAGTGGCAGAATCGCGCGCATTTTTTCGCCGTCTCGTCGCAGTTGATGCGCCGCATCCTGGTCGACCATGCGCGAAGCCATAACGTGAAGCGCGGACGCGGCGTGCGGCATGTCCCCCTGGACGACGCCGTCGCGGTGAGCGGAGGTCCGGACATCGACTTCGTTGCGCTCGATGACGCGCTGAACGCGCTCGCGCGCGTCGATCCTCGCAAGGTGCGTGTCGTCGAAATGCGATTTTTTGGCGGCCTCAGCGTCGAAGAGACCGCCACGGTGCTCAAGGTTTCGCCGGTCACCGTGCGACGCGACTGGAGCACCGCCAAGCTCTGGCTCTATCGCGAGCTCGCCGGTGAAACCAACGATGGACCTGGATCGCTGGAAACGCCTCGATAGCCTGCGGTGAAAACGAGGAGGACGGCTGGCGTCCCCCGTGCGAGTGGAAAACGCCAGCCTCTCCTGTCACTTCATCGCAGACGCGGCCCGCTCACGGGTGCTGCAGCCAGAACGAATAGCTGCCGCTGCCGCTAAACGAATAGACCCGCCACCGGTAATAGCCCGACGTCCCGTTGTAGGCAATCTGCTCCTGGGACGTGGCGCTTTCCGACCTCGCGACGATGACCCATCCGAAGCCGTTCCACTTCTGCAGGTAGAGATCGAAGTCGCTGGTGGCCGGCCCTTGCAGCCAGCCGCGATGCACGCCGGATACGCTGCTGAAGTACCAGCTGCCGTTCGGGTGGTAGTCGGAGTCGCCGGTTCCGGAGAGCGTCCCGCTGAACGCCTCGCAACCGGTGCACGGCGCGCCTCCCGTCGTGACGGTCACCGACTGCGCCTCGGTATTGGTCTGGTTCGCGGTGTCGGTCACCGTCAGCCGTACGGTGAAGGTGCCGCTGCTGGCGTAGGTGTGGCCGACCACCGCACCAGACGAGTCGCCTTGGCCATCTCCGAAGTCCCACGCGTAGCGGGTAATGCCGTGGTCGTCGCTGGACACGGTGCCGTCGAATGTGCAACTCGCTCCTCCGCATGAGAAGGTGAAGCTGGCGGACGGCGGTGTGTCGATCGGGGTGGCGCCGAAGATCGAGTAGAGGAGCCGGTTCGGCGAGCCGGTCCCGATGCTCGAGAGCTTGTTGACACTCGCGTTATTGACAAGCGCGGCGTGTACCGTGCTCGGTGTCGCCGCCGGATCGTTCGCCAGGTACAGGGCCGCGACGCCCGCCACGTGCGGCGTCGCCATCGAGGTGCCACTGATCGTGTTCGTCGCGGTGTCGCTGGTGTTCCACGCGGACGTGATGCTCGATCCGGGCGCAAACAGGTCGACGCAGGTCCCGAAATTCGAGAACGAGGACCGCACGTCGCCGCTCGTCGAACTGCCGACGGTGAGCGCCTGAGAGACGCGCGCCGGCGAGGAACTGCAGGCATCGGCGTTGCTGTTGCCCGCGGCGATCGCGTACGTC
>WNFL01011492.1_pt1 | contig 12916 bp, 9 predicted proteins | sample 5400361 | NCBI WGS metagenome assembly WNFL01 (sample SAMN13153351, study PRJNA577476) | soil metagenome | isolation source: 40 cm soil on Douglas fir-dominated hillslope | place: USA:California | collected 2013-09-17
CTCGAGGACGTCACCCGCGTCGTCGTCAGCGGGTTGGCCACCGTCGCCGGCATCTCGGCTTTCAAGAGCGCCCTCGGCGGCATCGCCGGCGTCATCTCGGTCAGCGTCACGTCCGGGATGGACCACGACTTCGTGTTCTCCGTCGTCCATGCGGACGCCACGGACCTTCGGCGGGCCATCTCGGCCTTCCCTGCGTTCGCGGCCCAGATGACCTTCGACGAGGGGGCTGTCGTCAGCTTCAACGTCACCGAACCCGCCGCGTGACGGGATTCGGGGGCTACCCCGCCGAGGCGCCGGTGCGTCCCACGGTCGCGATCGGCCTGCCGCCCGACGAACGCGACTCGATCATCGCCGCGTTCCAGGCGGCGGGCTATCCGACCATCACCATCGAAGCTTCGCCTGCCCTGCCATCCCTCGCGACGACCGCCCTCACCTTCGCAGCGGCGGTCCTCGACCTCGCGGAGGATCCGGTCGGGACCGTCGCGATCGTGAAGCGGCTGCGCGAGGGCGGGCTCCGCATCCCGGTCGTCTACGTCACCACCGATGCCGGGCTCGACGCTGTCGAATTCGCCGGGATCGACGACGGCGACGAGATCCTCCTGCGGCCGATCGATGTCGATGCGCTCCGCTGGCGCGTCGAGGCGATGGCGATCCGGGCACAGGTCGAGCCGACCGCGGCCACGACAACCGACACGATCCTCCGATCCGGCACCGTCGACGCCATGTGGGCGCCGCAGGCGCCGATCTTCGCCCTCTTCAATCCGAAGGGTGGCGTCGGCAAGACGACGATCGCGACGAACCTCGCCGTGGCGCTCCAGCTCCGGAAGCAGCGCCAGGTCCTGCTCGTCGACGCCGACACCGTCACCGGCCACGTCGTCATGTCGCTCGGCATGCAGCCGACCCTGACCGTCGCCGAGAGCTGGGCCAACGAGCTGCCCGAGGACGAGCGCGAACCGTTGATGCACCTCGCGGCCGTCCACGACTCCGGCGTTCGAGTCGTGTCCCTGGCTTCGAACCCGCTGACGATGCAGACCCTCGACCCGGAGCGGATCGCCGACGGCCTGCTCCAGGCGCGCTCCGGCGTCGACGCGATCGTCGTCGATCTCCACCCGTCCTACAGCGACATCAACCTCGCGGTCTTCGCGATCGCCGACCGGATCCTCGTGCCGGTGACGCCGGACCTGCCCGCGATCCGGGCCGCAGTCCAGCTCAAGGAGGTCGCGATGGAGCTCGGCGTCCGGGAGCGGCTCTCGATGGTCGTGAATCGGGCCAAGAGTGGCGTCTCGGTCGCGGACATCGAGCGCGCAACGGGCCTCAAGGCCCTCGCCGAGATCCGCTCGGCCGGTCTGCTCCTCGTTTGGGCCGCGAACGCCGGCAAGACGCTCATCGACAAGTACCCGCGCGAAAAGGTGACCGCCGACTTCGACGCGCTGGCCGAGCGCCTGCTGCTCGTGACCGGCACGGTCACGCTCGACGCCCCCGAGCGAAAGCGCCTCAACTTCGGCCTCTTCGGCCGACAGGCCTCAGCCCAAGGCTGACGCGCCCGGCAGATTCGGCCGCGGCCGCTCTGCCGGGCGCTAATCCTCTGCGGTTCCGGACTTTTCGCGGATCGTCTCCACCACGCTTGAGTCGGCGAGCGTCGTCGTGTCGCCCAGGGCCCGGCCCTCGGCGATGTCGCGCAGGAGCCGCCGCATGATCTTGCCCGAGCGGGTCTTGGGCAGGTCCGGCACGAACATCAGGTGCTTCGGCCGGGCGATCGGCCCGATGACCGAGGTGACGTGCGCCCGCAGGCGGCTGCCGAGCTCGTCGGACGCCTCCTGGTCGGCCTTCAGGATCACGAAGGCGAAGATCGCCTGGCCGCTGACCTCGTCCTTCGCGCCGACGACCGCGGCCTCCGCGACCGAGTGATGATCGACGAGCGCCGACTCGACCTCGGTCGTGCTGATCCGGTGACCGGCCACGTTCATCACGTCGTCGACGCGCCCGAGCAGCCAGAAGTAGCCCTCCTCGTCGCGCTTCGCCCCATCGCCGGCGAAGTACATCCCGGGGAAGCGGCTCCAGTAGGCCTCCTTGTAGCGCTCGGGATCGCCGTAGATGCCGCGGAGCATCGCCGGCCACGGCCCCTTGAGGACGAGGTATCCCCCACCCCCGAACGGCACCGAGTTGCCGTCGGCATCGACGACGTCGGCTTCGACGCCGGGGAACGGGAACGTGGCGCTGCCGGGCTTCGTCGTCGTGATTCCGGGCAGCGGCGTGATGAGGATCATCCCGGTCTCGGTCTGCCACCAGGTGTCGACGATCGGCGCCTTCCCGCGGCCGATGTGCTCGTGGTACCAGAGCCACGCCTCGGGGTTGATCGGCTCGCCGACCGAGCCGAGGACGCGCAGCGATGACAGGTCGTGGGCTGCCGGGAACTGGGGCCCCTGCTTCATGAAGGCCCGGATGCCGGTCGGGGCGCAATAGAGGATCGAGACCTTGTAGGCCTCGATGATCTGCCACCACCGATCCCACGTCGGCGTGTCCGGGGCGCCCTCGTAGATGATCCCGGTCGCGCCGTTGGCCAGCGGCCCGTAGACGATGTAGCTGTGACCGGTCACCCAGCCGATGTCGGCGGCGCACCAGTACACGTCGTCGGGCTTGAGGTCGAAGATCAGCTCGTGGGTCACGCTCGCGCCGAGCAGGTAGCCCGCGCTCGTGTGGAGGATCCCCTTGGGCTTGGCGGTGGTGCCCGACGTGTACAGCAGGTAGAGCATGTGCTCGGAGTCGACGGGGACCGGCGGGCATTCCGCGAACTGGCGGTCGACGATGTCGTGCCACCAGATGTCGCGGTCGGGATGCATCTGCGCGGCGCCATCGCCGAAGCGATCGATCACGATGACGTGCTCGATCGTCGGAGAGCTCGCGACCGCCTCATCGGCGTGGTGCTTGAGCTCGACCTGCTTGCCGCGCCGCCAGCCGCCGTCGGCGGTGATGAGGACCTTCGCGCCGCAGTCGTTGATCCGGCCGCCGAGGGCCTCAGCCGAGAAGCCCCCGAAGACCACGGTGTGCGGGGCGCCGATGCGGGCGCAGGCCAGCATCGCGATCGGCAGCTCCGGGATCATCGGCAGGTAGATCGCGACGCGATCGCCCTTCTCGACGCCCAGCTCCTTGAGCGCGTTCGCGGCCTTGCTGACCTCGCGCAGGAGGTCGGCGTACGTCAGGGTCCGCGTCTCGCCCGGCTCGCCGATCCAGTGGTACGCGACCTTGTCGCCCCGGCCGGCCTCGACGTGCTTGTCGAGGCACTCGTAGGAGACGTTGAGCTCACCACCGACGAACCACTTCGCGAACGGCAGGTCCCACTCGAGGGTCTGCTCGAAGGGCTTGGTCCACGTGATCCGCTCCCGGGCGAGGCGCTCCCAGAACGCGATGGGATCCGCGGCGGCGTCTTCGTAGATGCCGGCCTTCGCGTTGGCCTGAGCCGTGAAGGCCGGATCGGGCGGGAACGTCCGACGCTCGGACATGAGGTTCTCGATCGCGTCATCAGATCGCGACGACGTCACGACAGCACCTCCGATGGGGGTTCCAGGCCGGGCGCCGGGTCACGCGTGAGCATGACCCGCTGCGGGTGCGGAATCTCGATCCCATGTTCGGCGAACGCGGCCAGGAGCCGCTTGCGCAGCTCTCCGGCGGCGGCCCATTGATCGGGCGCCCGGACGGTGCCCAGGATCTTCAGCGTCACGCCATATTCGGCGAGCGCCGATACCCGATCGACCTTGGGGGCCTCGAGGATGCGGCGCTTCCAGGCCTTGTCGTTGGCGAGGTCGCGGCCGACGGCGTCGACGACCGCCGTGGCCTTGTCGATGTCGGTGCCATAGGCGACCGTGACGTCCTGGTGGATCCGCGACCAGACCCGGGTCAGGTTGCTCGCGACGCTGATCTCACCGTTCGGGACGGTGTGGACGACCCCGTCGAGATCGCGCAGCGTGGTCCGCCGGAGGCTGAAGTCCTCGACGGTCCCGGCGACACCCGCGATCCGGATCACATCGCCCACGCTGAACTGGTTCTCGATGAGGATCAGCGACCCGTTCAGGTAGTCCTTCACGAGGTGCTGGGCCCCGAAGCCGACGGCGACGCCGACGATCCCGAGACCGGCAACCGCCGGGCCGATGTCGAGGTCGAACGTCCGGAGGATCATCAGGCCGGCGATCACGACGATGAAGAAGCGCAGGACGTTCGCGCCGAGGTTGTCGATCGTGTCGACCCGCTTCTTCAGCTCGACGGCCGAGAGCTCCTGGGCCGTGCCCTCGGTCGCCTCGCGGTTCATCAGCGTCCGGACGATCCCGCGGATGAACAGCTGCGAGGCCCGGGCGAGGACGACCGCCACCACGAGAATCAGGACGATCGGCAGGACGCGGCCCTCGAGGACGGGCATCAGCGTCACCCACGGCGCCTTCGTGAAGTCCGGCATCGCGGCCAGCGTACCGGAGGCGCCCGGTCAGCGAGGGCTGGTCAGTCGGGCTCGCTACCCGCGTGCGCGGCGGCCGAGGCGATGGGCTCGGCGCCTGCGTGCACGCGAGCCTCGAGCGCGGCATCGAGCGAGTCCGAGAAGATCGTCGCGACCTTGTCCACGATGTCCTCGCGGGCGTGGGCCTCGCAGAAGAACCAGGGCTCGCGCGAGTCGGGCTCCGGCATCGCACCACGGGCATGCATCCCGATCGCGACGGCGTCGTACAGGTCGTGGTCCGACCTGGCCCAGTCGCGGTACTCGGTCGGCGCCGTTTCCGTGAACATGATCCCGAACATCGACGGGTGGCCCGTGAAGACGTGCGGCAGCCCGCGCGTGTTCAGGACCTCGCGAAGCTCGCCCTGGATCGCCGAGCCGACGGCGTGGACCGTCGCGATCGCCTCGGTGTCGCGGAGGATCTTCAGCGTCGCGACCGCGGCCGCCGCGGCGACCCGGTTGCCGGCGTATGTCCCGCCATGGGAGACCTTGTCGGGCAGGACCGACATGACCTCGTCGGTGCCCGCGAACGCCGCGGCCGGGTAGCCGTTGCCCATCGCCTTGGCGTACGTGGCGAGGTCCGGCGTGATCCCGAAGAACTCGGCCGCCCCACCGCGGGCGAACCTGAACCCGGTCTTGACCTCATCGAAGATGAGCAGCGCCCCGAACTCCTTCGTGAGGGCCCGCATCTCCTGGTGGAACCCCGGCCTCGGCATGATCGCCTGGGCGTTGCCGAGGACGGGCTCGACGATGATCGCGGCGATGTCGTCGCCGTCGCGCTCGAAGATCCGGCGCAGGACGCCCATCTCGTTGTAGCGGGCCGGGATGATCGTCCGGCCGACCGCCTCGGGGATGCCACGGCCCCAGGCCAGGCCGACCGGGTTGTCCTCGTCGCCGAGCTCGGCCACGTCGTTCGGGGTCACGGAGATCAGGGCGTAGTCGTGGACGCCGTGGTACTGGCCCTCGAACTTCACGATCTTCGTGCGGCCGGTATATGCCCGGGCGACGCGCATCGCGTGCATCGTCGCCTCGGTCCCGGAGACCGTCATCCGGGCCTTGCCGACCCAGCCCGTGAGCTGCTTCAGGAGCTCCATCGCCTCGACCTCGTCCTCGGAGGTCAGCGAGAAGCTCACGCCGCGACGCATCCGCTCGTTGACGTAGTTGTCGACGCGTGGGTCGCTGTGACCCAGGAACACCGGGCCGTAGCCCATCCGGAGGTCGATGTACTCGTTGCCGTCGACATCCCAGACCTTGCCGCCCTGGCCGCGATCGACGTAGATCGTGTCGTCGCCCCAGGCGCGGAAGTTCGAGTCGGTGCCGCCGGGCAGCGTCTGGAGGGCCCGCCGGTATAGCTCGGCCTGGCGTTCGCGACGCAGGCGCGGCGATTCCTTGCTGGACATCCGGCGCTCCCTCCTGTAGGCGACGATATTCGCATGCTTTGGAGAGATGCGCCACGAATCACGGAGCGTTGACCCATCTCGACCGCGTAAACGTCTGGTTCAGGTGGGCAGGCAGGACGCTGGGGCTGCGCTCTGGGCCCGGGCGTTACCTCCAATGTCCGATCGGACCGGTCGACGTGCCCGGGGACGGCATCGGGACGGCTAAACGGCGCTTGCAGCCATCTGGTGCGACCTCGGAGGTCACACTCGACCGATGAAGCCCGTTCGCTCGGCGTTCGCCGGTCGGATCGGACCTCTGATGTAACAGCGTGATACCCGGCTGATCAGGCGGGCGCGGCCACCCAGTTCGGGAGTTCGCGGGCCAGGGTCGCCAGCGGCAGCGAGCCGTGGCCGAGGAGCTGGTCGTGGAACTCCCGGAGGTCGAACGCGGCGCCGTCGCGAGCCGAGATCTCGCGCCGCAGGCGCTCGATCTCGCGCTGGCCGATCTTGTACGTCAGGGCCTGGGCCGGGTTGCCGATGTAGCGGTCGGTCTCGATGATCGAGTCCGTCTCGGTGATCCCGGCGTCGATGAGCTCGTCAATCGATTGCTGGTGGGTCCAGCGGAGCGCGTGGAGGCCCGTGTCGACGACGAGCCGGGCGGCGCGCCAGGCCTGGGTGTCGAGCATCCCGAACCCGGCCAGGCGCTCCGAATAGAGACCCCAGCCTTCGACGTAGGACGCGCCCGCGAGCCTGGCGCCGAATCGCCGGAAGCGATTCAGAGCGGTGTTCTCACCCTCGAGGGCGATCTGGAAGTGGTGGCCCGGGACCGCCTCGTGATAGGTGAACGCCGAGAAGCGCCAGTACGCCCGCGACGGCAGGTCGAACGTGTTGACGTAGTACGTGCCCGGCCGGGTGAGGTCCTCCGACGGCGGGTAGTAGTACGCCGGGGGCGCGTCGCGCTCCTTGTACTCCTCGACCGCGAGCACCCGGCATGCCGCCACCGGGAAACGCCGAAACATCGTGGCCGCCTCGGCGTTGGCCCGGTCGATCAGGCCCTCGAGGCGCGACACGAGGTCTTCGCGGGTCGCCGGGATCTGCGCCGGATCCGCCGACAGGGCGGCGCGGTAGGCCTTCGTGTCGTCGCCGAAGCCGTTCGCGTTCGAGATCGCCCGGCGCTCGGCCTCGATGTGGATCAGCTCCTCGACGCCGCTCTGGTGGATGTCGCGCGGGTCGAGGTTCAGGGTCGTCCAGCGAAGGATCTCCGTGCGGTAGATCTCCTCACCGTTCGGTGCGGACCAGATGCCGGGCTCCGTCCGCGTTGCCTCGAAATACGGGCCTTCGAGCGCGGCGAGGAACGCCGCGTCCGCCGGATAGACCTCGTCGCGGACGATCTCGCGGACCTTCTCGCGATCGGCGTCCGAGGCGACCCGGACCATCGCCGGCACGACCGCCTCGTCGATCGGCGTCTCGAGCATCCGCTTGATCTGGGCGATCTGGCGCTCCGCCACGATCCGCGGCGCGGTCAGCCCGCTGGCGAGGGCCTCTCGAACCAGCTCCGTGTTGGCGGCCATGTACGCGGTGTAGCCATGGAGACGCGCCAGGAACTTCTCGAGTCGCTCCGGCGTGTCCGCCGCCTGGAACTGGGTCAGCTGCGGCAACATCGTCTGCGGCCCGTTCATCTGGTCGACCACCTGGAGCGTGTCCAGCCGGTGGTCCTGCTCGGTGATGATCAGCTCGCCGACGACCTGGAGCATGTCGCGGGTGATCCGGTCCTCGACGTTCAGGCCCTCCGGCGGGATCGACGCTGCGGCGGCCTGCATGTCGAGCGCGAGCTGCCGGAACTTTGCCTGGCCCGCAGGCCCCGGATCGGGCAGGCGATCGTCGTAGCGATCGTCACCGTAGACGGTCGCGCTGATCGGGCTGAGCTCCAGGATTCGCTCCCAGAAGCCATCGGCGATCCGGTCGACTGTCGAGGCCGCGGTCGTCACGTGCTCACTCTCCTCCGGCGGGCGGTCAGCGTATCGCGGGCGTCGTCAGGGGGCCGGGAACAGGTCCATCTGCTCGGCTCGCCGGGCGATCGGCGGATCGAGCCCGAGATAGGGCTCGAGCGAGGCGAGGTCGGTCGGTTCGCGCTCGAGCCAGGCCCGGAGGTTGGTCCACAGAACGAGGTGCCAGTTCGCCTCCTGGAGCGCCGCTCGCAGGACCGGCGAGGCGTCGAGCTTGTGGCGCGCGAGCTCGGCCCGCTCGGCCGGGATCGCGAGGATCCGGGCCACCGAGTCGGTCGTCGCGATCCGGGCATGGCGCCGGAGGAGGACGTCACCGAGCATCGCGGTCCACTCCACCTCGAAGAGCATCACGGCCCGGCCCCGGTGGGACCAGACGCAGTCGATCTGCTCGAGCTCCTCGGCGGGGGCGCGCGAGAGCGACGGGAGCCATGGGCTCCGCTCCCGCTCGTCGAGGTAGTCGGCGAGGATCCGGTCGCCGATCCGGCGGGTCTGCTCGCGACGGCCGAGGCCGACCCGCATTCCGAGCCGGTGTGCTCGATCGTCCGGCTTCGGATGTCCTCGCTCGTCAGGAGCTGCTCCTCGGTCGAGGCGTGGCTCCGATATGACGCCAGGCAGGCCCGTACGAGCGCCTCGTCGGGCAGATCGTGGCCCGAGAACAGCGCCGCGATGCGCTCGAAGAACGAGGCCTCCTCGATCGGACCGGCGGTCGAGAGGAGGCTATAGACGGCCCACTCGACACGATCCGCCAGCGGGACGGCGGCTCCGTCCCGATCCGCCTTCTCACGAAGCCACCAGCGGCCCGGCTCGATCTCGTGGACTCGCCGCTGGCCGGGCCGGGCCAGCTCGTCACGGACGAGCGCAAGGACACGCTCGACAGGGTCCTGGACCGCCACGGAAGCGGGGCTCGAGAACGTCCGGGTCGTGGCCCGGGTGGCGCGCCGCCCGGCGGGCGCCGGCTCCAACGCCGGGTCCGGGCCGACGGTCCGGGCGTGGCTGCCACCTGGAGCACGCAGCGACGGCGGCAGCTGGACATCGACCGGGCGCGAGCCCTCCGAGTCCGCCGGCGGCTCCGGATCCGGCGGGCTCGCGCGGTCCGCGAGCGGGCTCGTCCTCGACCGTGATTCGGCAGCAACGAGGCGCCGCAGCTGACCCGACCGATCCAGCCCGACGAGAATCTCGCCGAGGAGCCGCTCGTAGCGAGCCGGCTCGCCGCGCTCCCGGAGCACGTCGACCGCCGTCTCCTGGATCGTCTTGGCCGCCTCGATGGCCGAGAAGGGCCGCGAGTCGATCCGCTCCGGCGCCGCGAAGAGGCCCGGCCCCGGTACGAGGTCCGGATCGCCGCGGCCGCCCTCCGAGTGCCGCAGGAGGACGTTGCTGCGGGTCCGTGGCCCGGGTGGCAGCCTCCCGCCGGGCGGGACGAGCTCCACGATGCCGCCGACCTCCTCGTCCGCATCGGCCAGGCGGGCCTCGACGAGCCGGTAGCCCGCGCCCACACCGCCGAGGGCCGCGGCGACGAGCGCCTCGGGGCCGCCGCTCTCCAGGATGAGGACCGCCCGGCCATCCGCCGCGAGATGGGGCGCGATCGCCTCGAGCGAACGTCGCAACGTCGCCGCCTGCCACGACCAGGGCGCCCGAATCGCCGGGCCGAGGAGCGGCTCCAGCGGCAGCAGGGCGGCCGCCTCGCGGCCGAGCGCCCAGCACGTGCCGTGATACGCCGCCCCGAGGCGCTCCTGGCTGAACCGGGCGGGCGGCTGGCCGAGGACAAGCCGGATCCGGGGCCGGGCCGGTCCGCGGCCGCCGGGCTCGCGCCACGGCTCGCGGGCCTCGGTGGCGAGACTCGCGAGGGCGGTCGGCGTCATGACCCGGATGACGGCCGTCGCCGGGCTCTCGGACAGGCTCCGGAGGTCGTTCCCGAGCCGCGCCTCGAGCGGTCCGACCGAGCTGCTCTCGAGCCGTTGGACGAAGATCCGAACGGTCCGATAGCCCTCCTCGAACGCGAGCCACGGGTTCCGTTCGCGCCAGGGATCCGGGATCGGGGTCTTGATGACGCCGGCCGCGATCCGGAGGGCCGGCATCCGCCCGCCACCGGCGCCGAGACGGCTCGCCGGCAGCACCGCGTGGAGGAACGCCAGGCGGAGCGCCGACTCGACCGGGGCCGCTCGCAGGTCGCCCTCGATCCGATCGAGGATCGCGCTCAGCCCGACGAGCTGGCGATCCGTGTGCAGGTCGAGAATCGCCCGGACGAGCGCCTCACCACCCTCCGGCATCGGAAAGCGCTCGCGCAGCCGTCGCCGGACGGAGGCCCCGCCGACCTCGCGCCGGGCCCGCCGGACATCGGCCTCATCGGGCTCCGCGGTCCGGAGCTCTCCCCCGCCCTGCTGGTCACGACAGATGGTGCAGCGGTACTGCTTCTTCAGGAGCGTCCCGTCGGACGACCAGGTGAATTCGTCGACGGTGACGTTGCGGCCGCACGTCGAGCAGCGGGTCGCGAACAGCTCGCCGATCGAGAGCTTGAGGCTCGACTCGCCACGCGGCGACGCCGACAGCGCCGAGAACCCGGCGTCGAGATGACGCAGGTCGGGCGGCCGCAGGACGAGCTCGGCAAGGAGGCGGGTGAGCGGGCTGCCCTCGAGCGAGAACGCCCGTCGCTGGCGATCGACCGCGGTCCGCGCGACCCAGCCACCGCGGCCATGCAGGTCGGCGACGATGTCGCCCGGGGCGGAGTTCGCCTCTAGTCGAGCCACCAGCAGGTCTGGTGGCGGCGGCGGTGCGAGGCGCTCGAAGGCGGGCAGCGTGAAGCCCGGCTCGCTTCGAGAGATGAGGAGTCGCCCCAGCATGGCGGCGATTGTCGCAGACGATCTCCGCGGCTACGCTCGATCGATGACTGCTGACACCGCTCTCGAGTATCTGATCGCCCACGCGCCGGCCCCGACCACGCCCGTTTCGCCTTCGTTGCTCAAGGCCCGCGAGGCCCTCGACGAGGCCGCTCGCGACCTCGTGGCGATCCCGGACGGGACGCTCGAACGAGACTGGCAATGGCGCGATCATGGGACCGACGTCCGCTACGGCCTGTTCCGCTCGATCGATGCGGTCGAGGAGGCCACCGCGGCGATCGCGGCGATCCTCGGCGAGCTCGGCGCCAGGCGGTCGAACGCGGCACTCCGCATCGCGCCCGCGACATTCGCTCGATGGGACCTCCACGGTAGGCTCGTCACGCTCGACGAGGCGTCCCTCGATCGGGTGGCGAAAGAGGGTGAGTGGACGCTCCGGGAGACCCTCGGCCACATCGTCGGCGGCCAGCGCGGCTACGTCGCGTTCTCCGTCTGGCATTGGACCCGCAACTCGACCGTACCCCCGACCGAGGCCGAGCTCGAGGCGATCCAGAAGGGCTGGGCTCGATCCGCGAGATCCGGGCCCGCCTCGACGAGGCCCTCGATCGCGGCGGGGCGCACCTCTCGGGCTGGTCGGATGCGGACCTCGCGAGGCCGGCTCGCTGGTCCGGGATCCCGGTCGATGTTGGCTTCCGGGTCGGGCGCTGGTCGTCGCACCTCATGGAGCACACGATCCAGATCGACAAGACGCTCGCCTGGCTCGACCGCCAGCCGACCGAGGCCGAGCGGATCGTGGGCGACCTCTACCGAGCGTGGGGACGCCTCGAGTCGCAGATCTTCCCGATCGACCCGGCGGTGCTCAGCCGCGCGGACGCGAGCGGCCGCTCGGTCGAATCCGTCCTCGGCACGCTGGGCGAAGAGCTGGTCAACGACGCCCGATCGACCCGCGCAGCCGCGGAGGCCTAGCCCCGAGCCCAGGGCTGATGGCGAGCTCGCGACGGACCTGCGCCTCCGGCGACCTGTGTCGTTCCAGATACCCAGCGGGCGGGTACTAGGAGAGGTCGATACCCGGCACGACGGCTCTGCAGGCCCTCTTCGTGTTCGGGCTGTCGCGCCTCGTCGGCGCGGTGAACCCGGAACGCGGCCACCGCCTCTCCTACCACCACCATGCTTGGTGCCTGGACCACGTACGGCAATCGTGCGGCGGCGGAAGCGTAGCCCGGGGCGGAAACCCCATGAAAACCCCCACCTAGCAACCCAGGTGCTGCGGGACATGTTCCCGGAGGCGCTGGAGCCACTCGTGGAGCAACACTGAACGTGGCCGAGCCGAGCGTCGCCTGAAATCCAGGGCGTGACGGCCGAATCAGTCGTCCGGTAGCACGGGGATTGTTATCTGACGAGATGTGGCCGACGAGCCCCGTTCGGGCTCGGCCCGGCGGCGCGGCGGCCCGGCGGCCCGGCGGCCCGGCGGCCCGGCGGCCCGGCGAGGGGCTTACGCCTCGTCGTTCTCGTCGGTCTCCTCGATGAAGGCCTCGTCGGTGGTGTCTTCCGGCGGGAGGACGCGATCGAGGTCCGAGATCTCCTCGTCCTCGACGTCGTCCTCGAGGTCCTCCTCGAGGTCCTCCTCCTCGCGCAGGAGCGTGCCCTTCGTGTAGGGCCGGAGGTCGGTCGACTTCGCCGCGGTCGGGAACGAGACCTTGCCGTAGTTACGGGGGTCCTGGTAGATCTCGCGGATGATGATCCGGACGTCGACCGCGCCGAGCGACGTGATGCCGGAGAGGTACTTGTTGCCATCGGCCATGAGCTTCAGCAGGCGGGCCGCGACGCGCGGCTCGACGACGCCGATCCGCATCCCGTTGCTCGTCGCGATCAGGCGATTGCCCTCGGGCGTGAGCTCGACGGTGTCGCCCGGGTTGACCTGGGCGAGCTTTCGCGCGTCAGGCAGGTCCAGGAGGTGGGCGAAGCCGGTCTTGCCGGTCTCTTCGACGAAGATCCGGACCGGGGCCTTGCTGCTCGACTTCGCGGCGACGGTCTTCTCGCCGGCGGCGACGAGGAGCGTCCGGAGCCGATCGATGTTCCGCTCGGCGATCCGGTTCGTCGGGTCGAGCGCGAGCGCGGCCTGGTAGTGCTCGCGGGCCGAGCCGAGCTCGCCCTGCTCCCAGTACGACTTCGCGAGGCGGTTCTCGGCCTCGGCGTCAGCTCCCATCTCGAGGAGCTTGA
>WNFL01158905.1_pt1 | contig 12916 bp, 14 predicted proteins | sample 5400361 | NCBI WGS metagenome assembly WNFL01 (sample SAMN13153351, study PRJNA577476) | soil metagenome | isolation source: 40 cm soil on Douglas fir-dominated hillslope | place: USA:California | collected 2013-09-17
AGGATCACGGTCAGCTGTGAGGCGAGCTGTGACATCGACGAGCCGAACGCTGCCCGCTGCTCGGCGGTGTGACCGGCGAGCTGATAGAACGCAACCGCCTGTATATAGGTCGCGACAAACGACAGAAACGAGAACCCGAGCACGCCCCACCGGCCGGCGCGGAGTCCAAGGGCGATCGCGGTCATTCGGGTAGGGCTTTTCGGGTTGGATCCGTCTCGCTGTAATAGCTGAGGAACATCTCCTCCAGGCTGGGCTCTGTGCTCACCAGGTCCGTGACCTTCGCATCGTGAATCGCATCGAACAGTGGCCCGAAGGTCCCGCGAACCGTGCACCTGACGCGCTGGCCGTCCACCACCACGTCCTCCACGCCGGCGGCGGAACGAATCGCGCCGTCAGGAACAGGCGCGCCCGGCGCAAATTCAATCTCCACGTGGTGCGCGCGGATGTGGTGGAGGTCTTCCAGCTGCGCGACCCTGACAAGCTTGCCCGCGCGGAGAATCCCCACCCGGTCGCAGACGTGCTCGACCTCGGAGAGGATGTGGGATGAGAGGAAGACCGTCGCGCCGCGGTCGCGGGCTTCTCGAAGCAGGGCGTAGAACTCCTGCTGGTTCAGCGGATCGAGCCCGCTCGTCGGCTCGTCGAGGATCAGGAGCTCGGGCTTGTGCATGAAAGCCAGCAGGATGCCGAGTTTTCGCTTGTTGCCGCTCGAGTACTCACGGAAGCGCCTGTTCAGGTCGAGGTCGAATCGCTCCGCGATGCTGCGCACGGTCGCCCGGTCGGCGCCTCCGCGCATACCGCCGAGGTACGCGACGACCTCTTTGCCGCGCAGGCTGCCGAACTGCGGCAGGTCGCCCGGCATGTATCCGACCTTGCGCTTCACCGCCACCGAGTCGCGCCGGCAGTCGAGACCGAAGACGTAGGCCGCGCCTCCGGTGGGCCTGATCATGCCCATGAGCAGGCGGATCGTCGTCGTCTTTCCCGAGCCGTTCGGTCCGAGGTAACCGAACACTTCTTGCGGCGCCACGTCCAGATCGAGCTCGAAGAGGCCGCGCCCGAGGCCGTAGTCCTTCGAGAGTTTCGAGGTCCGCATCGCCGAGACCGCCATTTCGCGCAGCATATAGGCGCCGTGCAGTTTGGCGATCTCGAACTTCACCTACTCATGTCGGGTCGCTGGAAGGCCGACGGCGGACTGATGTTCGGCGTCGTGCCGAAGGTCCTGTGGGAGAAGCAGAAGCCCGCCGACGAGAACAACATGGTCGAATGCGCGTGCGTAAGCCTGATCGCGCGCATCAACGGTCGGGTCATCGTTTGCGAAACGGGCATTGGCACCAAGCTGACCGAGAAGCGAGCCCGGCAGGTCGTGCTGCGGGAGCCGGAAGGCTTGCTCATGAATCTCAAGCGCCTCGGGATCCGCCCGGACGAGGTCGACGCGGTCATCACGACGCACCTTCATTGGGATCACGCCGGCGGTCTGACTCGGCGCAATGAACGGGGCGGGCTGGAGCTGACCTTCAAGAAGGCACGGCATTTCGTTCAGCGCAGCGAATGGGACTTCGCCCTGCACCCGGACGTGCGCAGCCAGCCGGGCTACATCTTCGACGACTTCACTCCGCTCGCCGATGGCAATGACCTCGTGGAGTATCTCGAAGGCGATGCCGAGGTGATGCCTGGCGTCCACTTGCGTCATGTGGGCGGACACACGCCGGGAAGTCAGGTGCTCATCCTCAGGTCCGGCGAGCTTGCGTGCGCGGTGACGGGCGACCTCGTGTGCCAAACGCCACATCTCAAAGTGCCGTGGAACATGTCCGCCGACCTCGAGCCTCTGCGTGTCTTCGAGCAGAAGGCAAAGCTTTTCGAGGAAGCGCAGAACCATCGTTGGCTTCTGGTCTTGAGCCACGAGCCCGACCAACCCGCCGGATACATCAACGATGACGGGCACTGGCAGCCGGAGCCTCGTCTCGAATGAAATCCAAATTCACCTCCCCACCATGTGGGGAGGTCGGCCCGCAAGGGCCGGGTGGGGGTACTCGGTGAAGTTCAACACCCAAGACGGCCGCAAGCTCACGTATCGAAAGATGGGAACCGGCCCGGTGCTCGTCTGCCACCCGGGCGGGCCGGGCTTCTCCTCGTCCTATTTCGCCGACCTCGCCGGCCTGTGGGAGCAGTTCACCCTGGTCATGCTCAACCCGCGCGGCACCGGCGGTTCCGATCGGCCGTCCGATCCCCGGGCCTACCAGATCGACGACTACGTCGCCGACGTCGATGAGCTGCGCGCGCACCTGGGCGAGGAGCGCCTGCTGCTGCTCGGGCACTCGCACGGAAGCGTGGTGGCACAGGCGTACGCAGCCACGCATCCGGCTCGGGTCCGGCGGCTCGTGCTCGCCTCTGCGCTGGCCCGTTTCGGGCCCGACCAGGAGGCGGCCATGCGTGCAGGGATGGACAGGCGATCAGGGCAGCCGTGGTACCCGGACGCTGTCGCGGCCCTCGAGGAGGAGCAAGACGCGAAGTTCACAACAGACGAGGAGCTGGCCGCCCTCTTCTTCCGTGAGTTCCCCCTTTACTTCGCCCGGTACGGCGAGGCGGAGGCGGGTTACGCGGACACGCTCCGCTCCGACACGATCAATGCCGACACCCTTTTGCTGTTCAATCGAGAGATCTTCAACACGTTCGATCTGCGAGACCGGCTGCCGAGAATCACGTCGCCAACACTTGTCATCACCGGAGAGGACGATTTCATCTGCGGTCCGGTGTGCGCGGCGGAGATCAGCGCGGCGATACCCGGCGCGCATGAGGTCATCGTCGGGGACTCGGGCCATATGGTCTTCGTCGAACAGCCGCAAGCTTTCCATGACGAGGTCGCGGATTTCCTGGAAGAGTGAGGGGAGGGGGCGTGGAATTCACAACGAGAGACGGTCGCGAGCTGGCCTACGAACGGACCGGTGCCGGGCCGGTGCTGGTGGTCCACCCGGGCGGGCCGGGTTTCTCCACGACCTACCTGGGCGACCTTGCCGGCCTGGGTGATCGCAACACGCTGGTCATCCTCAGCCCGCGCGGCACCGGTGCATCCGACCGGCCGGCGGATCCGGGCGCGTATCACCTCGACGAATACGTCTCCGACCTCGAGGAGTTTCGCCAGCATCTCGGCCTCGACCAGATGCTCCTCCTGGGCTACTCCCACGGCGGCATCGTGGCTCAGGCCTACGCGTCGGCCTTTCCCGGGCGTGTGAGCCGCCTGGTGCTCGCGGTGACCAGCCCGCGGTTCGGCCCCGAGCAGGAAGCGGCGACGAAGGCAGGAAAGGAGAAGAGGGCCGGCGAGGCCTGGTATCCGGACGCGCTCGCGGCTTCCGAAGAGGAGCTGGAAACGGCGACCGACGACCAGGTGCGGGACAACGCAATGCGCGGAATGCCTTTCTACTTCGCGCGCTTCGGCCCTGACGAGGTCGCCTACGTGGACACGTTCCGCGCGGATCCGATCAACAGCGATGCCCAGCGCGTCTTCGGCAGTGAGCTGCCAACCATGGACCTGCGCGGCAGTGATTCCAGGATCATCGCCCCGACCCTCGTGATCACTGGTGACGACGACTTCATCTGCGGCCCGGTCTGCGCCCACGAGATGACCGCCGCGATCCCCGGGGCGCGCGAGGTGATAGTCGCCGACGCGGGGCACATGGTGGTCTTCGAGCAGCGGCGGGCCTTCCACGACGAGATCGCGGCTTTCCTGGAGTCTTAACAACCTGGGCTGAAATCCAGGCTGCCGCGACCTAGCCTCCGGCTCGTGCTTGCCGCGGTTGATTCCTGCACCCTGGCCGGATTTGAAGTCCGCCGCGTCGAGGTGCAGGCGGACATCGCCCAGGGAGAGGTCAAGTTCTTCCTGGTCGGGCTCGCCGCCACGTCGGTCAAAGAGGCTCGGGAGCGCGTGCGCTCTGCGATCAAGAACAGCGGGCTGGAGTTTCCAGGCAGGCGCCTGACGGTCAACCTCGCGCCGGCCGAGCTGCGTAAGGAAGGCAGCCGCCTCGATCTTCCGATCGCGGTCGCCATCGCGCTCGCCCGCGCCGGCAAGAAGGCGCCACCGCGAACGGCTTTCCTGGGCGAGCTCTCGCTCGATGGCACGGTCAGGCACGTCGACGGGGTTCTCGTCGCGGCTCGCGGCCTCCGCGCGCTCGGCTTCGAGCGCATCTTCGTACCGGCTGCCGACGCGGCAGAAGCGGCGCTGGTCGATGGACTGGTCGTGATGCCGTGCGCAAACCTCAAGGCGGTGGTCGATCACCTCCTCGGGGTCGAAACCATTCAACCCTACGGGCCCGAAGGTGCCGGCGCTGCGGCGGAGATAGAGGACTCCGAGCACGACCTGGCCGAAGTGCACGGCCAGGAGGAGGGTCGGCGCGCCCTCGAGATCGCCGCCGCCGGAGGGCACCATCTCTTGCTCAGCGGCCCGCCGGGCGCCGGCAAGACCATGCTCGCCCGCTGCCTACCCGGGCTCCTCCCTCCCCTCGAGCTGGAGGAGGCGCTCGAGGTGGCGCAGGTGAGAAGCCTGCTCGGGGAGCTGCCCGGCCACAGGCCGCTGAGGTGGATCCGGCCCTTTCGCGCGCCACACCACGGGGTGTCGACGGCCGGCCTCATCGGCGGCGGATCGGGGCTCGCACAGCCAGGCGAGATCAGCCGCGCGAATCACGGTGTCCTCTTCCTCGACGAGCTGGCCGAGTTCCAGTCGCCAGTCCTGCAGGCGCTGCGCCAGCCGCTCGAGACGGGCCGGGTCACCATCACCAGGTCGGGTGGCTCAGTGTCTTACCCGGCCCGCTTCACCCTGGTGGCGGCAACGAATCCGTGCCCGTGTGGATGGGCAGGCGATTCCGTCCGCAGCTGCCGGTGCACACCCGGCGCCATCGACGGTTACCGGCGCCGGCTCTCCGGTCCGCTGCTGGACAGGATCGACCTCAAGGTCGGCGTCCGGCGAGTGAAGCTCGAAACGCTGGCCTCGGAACCGACAGGCGAAGGCTCGGCCGCTGTCCGCGAGCGCGTGCTGGCCGCCCGCCGGCGGCAGCTCGACCGCCAGCTCTGTCTCAACGCCCAGCTGAAGCCGGCCCGCATGCGGAAGCTGGCCGGCCTGGAACCTGCTTCGCGGAGGACGCTGGAGCGCTGGGCCGAGCAGCGGGGCCTGACGGCTCGCGGGTTCCATCGGGCCTGGAGGGTGGCCAGGACATCCGCCGACCTCGACGGCGCGGAGCAGATTGGTGAACAACACATCCTGGAAGCGCTGGGGTACCGACTTCAAGATGTCGCAGCCTGATGACGTTGAGCTTCGGACCCGCGGCCGGTGGCCGCCTCCGGAGGGCCCGCGGGTGGCGATCGTGGGATCGCGGCAGCCGTCGCCTTACGGCGAGGCTGTGGCCGAGCAGCTCGGTGCTGACCTGGCGCGAGCGGGCGTCATCGTCATCAGCGGGCTGGCTCTCGGCATCGACGCGGCCGCTCATCGCGGCGCGCTCGTAGGTGGGGGAGTCACCGTCGCGGTGATGGGCACCGGGGTCGACATCGTCTATCCAGCCGCGCACGCCCGGCTGGCCGAGGAGATCCTCGCCGCGGGCGGCGCGCTCGTCAGCCAGTTTCCCGACGGCATGACCCCACGGCGCCACAACTTTCCCGCGCGCAACTGGACGATGGCGGCCCTGTCGGATGTGGTCGTCGTGGTCGAGGCCGCCGAGCGCTCGGGCGCCCTGATCACGGCGGAGGCCGCGCTCGACCTACATAAAGAGGTAATGGCGGTGCCCGGCAGTGTCTTCTCGCCCCTTTCGGTGGGCACCCACGGGCTGATCCGGGATGGGGCCGCCCTGGTCCAGAACGCGCGCGACGTGCTCGCGGCGCTTGGCGCCACGCAGGAGGTCCTCGACGACCCGCTTTCGCCTCCCAGGAGCCTTGGGCTCACCCTCTCGCCGGGGCGGGACGGGATCCTTTCCCACCTGTCTGACGTGCTGGCCCTCAGCGCCGCCGAGATCGCCCGCAAACTGCAGCTCCCGGTGGCAGAGGTGCTCGGCCGGCTCACGGCGCTCGAGCTCGACGGCGCTGTGCGCCGTCACCACGACGGCTACGTAAGGGCATTGCGCAATGGCCAGAAACGGGCGTAGGATTGCCCGCCCAGAACCCGGCCGGCGGATTAAAGCAGGCCGTTTGGGAATAAAGAGGTGCTGTGACAGAAGGCTTGATCATCGTCGAATCGCCCGCCAAGGCGAAGACTTTGAAGCGGTTCCTGGGGGACCGTTTCGACGTTCTCGCCTCGATGGGACACGTCCGCGACCTGCCCGGAAAGGAGCTCGCGGTGGACGTGGACGCCGGCTTCAAGCCGCATTACGAGGTGGTCGAGAGCCGCCGGAAGACGATCAACGAGCTGAGGTCTGCGGTGAAGAAGGACGGGGGTGGAGTCATCCTCGCGTCCGACCCTGACCGCGAAGGGGAGGCCATCGCATGGCACCTCTCCGAGGTCCTCAACCTGCGTTCGCCCAGGCGCATCGAGTTCCATGAGATCACGGCCGACGCCGTCAAACGGGCGCTCGAATCGCCTCGGGAGATCGACATGCGGCTGGTCAACGCGCAGCAGGCGCGGCGCGTCGTGGACCGGCTGGTCGGCTACCGCCTGAGCCCCTTCCTGTGGGCGAAGGTGCAAAAGGGGATTGGCGCCGGGCGCGTCTCCTCCGTCGCCCTGAGGCTGGTGGTCGACCGCGAAGAGGAGATCCGCAAGTTCGTTCCGGTCGAATCGTGGACGATCGACGTGGAGCTTTCGAAGCTCAAGGACGAGCGGCGCTTTTTGGCCCGACTCAACCGTCCTCGGAGCGTTGCCGGCAGCGCGGATCTCGAGCCCAAGCTCGAGGTCAAGACCCAGGCAGAGGCCGACGCTCTGCTGCACGCACTCGAGGGCGCGAGCTATCGCGTCATCGGCGTGGAGAAGAAGCGGCGGACGAAGAGCTCGAACGCGCCATACATCACCTCGACGCTGCAGCAGGATGCCTCCAGCCGCCTCCGCTTCGCGCCTCGGCGCACCATGCGAATCGCGCAGAACCTTTACGAGGGCATCGAGCTCGGCGACGAGGGGTCGACAGGCCTCATCACCTACATGCGAACCGACTCGGCTCGCATCTCAGCCGAGGCCGAGACTCGGGTCCACGCCTGGATCAAGGACAAGCACGGCGACAAGTACACCGGCTCAGCGAGGACGGTCAAAGCGAGTCCCGGCGCGCAGGACGCGCACGAGGCGATCCGGCCGACCGATGTGAACCGCGCACCTGATTCGATCAAGCAATACCTGAGCGCCGACGAATTCAAGCTCTACGACCTCATCTGGAGGCGCTTCGTCGCGAGCCGCATGGCGCCGGCCGTTTACGACCAGACGCAGGTCGAGATCGAGGGCGGCGAGTACGTATTTCGCGCCAACGGCTCGGTGCTGGCGTTCGACGGGTTCTACAAGATCTGGCCGCGCGAGGAGAACGGCGAGGCCGACCTCCCCGAGCTGGCGGACGGCGAGGACCTCGACTACCACGGGATCAAGCCGGAGCAGCACTTCAGCCAGCCGCCCCCGCGCTACTCCGAGGCGACGCTCATCCGCGAGCTCGAGCAGCGCGGCATCGGCCGCCCTTCGACCTACGCGCCAATCGTCGAGACGATCAAAGATCACGGCTACGTCGAGCTGAAGGAGCGCAGGCTCCACCCGACGCGCATTGGCGAAGCCGTGAACACGATCATGGTCGAGCACTTCAAGGCGATCTCGGACGACGACTACACGGCGAAGCTCGAGAAGCGACTCGACGAGGTCGAGAAGGGCAGCGAGGAATGGGTCCCGGTGGTGAGCGACTTCTACGGTCCGCTGCAGCAGATGCTCACGGCCGCCGAAGAGGCGACTCCTGCCGACACCGACGAGGTCTGCCCTCTGTGCCACGAAGGCCACCTCGTCCACAAGGCGAGCCGATATGGACCGTTCATGGGCTGCTCGCGGTACCCCAAATGCAAGTTCCGCCGCGCGCTGACACCCGAGGGTGAGGCGCCGCAGCCGAAGCTGCTCGAGGAGAAGTGTCCCGACTGCGGCCGCCCCCTGCAGCTGCGCACCGGCAGGTATGGCGAGTTCACCGGGTGCTCGGGCTATCCCGAGTGCAAGTACATCAAGCGCGACGCCGCGAGCGAGGCCAAGCTGACCGGGGAAAAGTGCCCACAGTGTGGGGAGGGGCAGCTCGTGGAGAGGACTGGAAGGTTCGGTCCCTTCGTCGCGTGCTCCCGCTACCCGGAGTGCAAGTACAGGGCCAACATCGGCAAGGACGGCAAGCCCGGCCAGGGCCCGAAGCTGCTTGACGAACCCTGTCCGATCTGCGGCAAGCCGCTGGTCGAGCGCCGCGGCCGGTACGGGATGTTCAAGTCGTGCTCGGATTACCCGGCGTGCCCGGGACCGAAGGGCGTCAAGAAAGAGGCGTCGTAAAGCCTCACGGCTTTAAAGTTCGCTTTTATGCGCCGCGGCGCAATTCTCGTGCCGGCATCTCTCTTGCTCTTCTCCTGTGGGGGAGGGACGAGCGGGTCTCAGTCGCCCAACCCGTTCGCTTCGCCCTCCACCCAGCCGACCGCGAGGGCGTCGAGCACGCCCACCGCGCCACCCAGCGCCGGGCCGCTCACCGGCACGTACGGCCTGATCATCTCCGCCGGGATGCTCGAGCTCGTCAAGCCGGACGCGACCGTGGCGGCCACGGTCGCGATGTCGCCCTCGTCTGTCCAGTTCTGCTCATCGGCGCACGATGGCGCGCTGCAGCCTCCGGCCGTCTCGGCCAGCACGGACGAGGTCTACTTCCGAGACGGCGACACCAAGATCCGCGAGGTCGTTCCGCCGGGGAGCGCGGCGGACGTGACCACCGTGCCTGGGGGCCCCACCACTGTCAGCTTCTTCTCGGTCAGCCCAGACGACCTGAGAATCGCGGTCCTGGTCGAGGATCTTTCCGGCGCGACGTCCATCGGCCTCCGCCTCTACGTGGAAGACCTGCGTGGCGGCGGCCATCACGCCGACATTTACACCGCCTCGACCCCGAAGAGCAAAGCCGGGTCGACCCTGTGGCCGATGGGATGGCACCAGGGAGCGCTGGTGCTGGCCGTGGTTCCGGCCTGCACGTTCGAGCCGGCCGGGCTCGCCCCGTCCGAGTGGCACGTCGCGAACGCCTCGAACGCATCGAGGATGGCCACCATTCGCGCGAACTCCTGCACCCTCAGCTACTGGCCGTCCCCGGCCGGGGTCGGGTGCTCCGACGCCAACGGCGTGACGACCCTGTTCGACTGGACGGGGAAGATCCTGTCCGTGACCGGGCCGGGGTCGACCGGAAGCGGTTATTCGCAGAGCAGCATTTCGCCCGCCGGCAACTCGATCCTGTTCGCCACCGGCGCCGGCGTCGGGGCGCCTCCGCCGGCAACCGGAATCGTCCAGCTGGGTCCCGGACCATATGCGACCGTCCCCGGCCACGCCGCCTGCATCTGGATCGACGAGGACCACCTGCTCGCTCCCGACGCGGTGATCCAGTTCGCGGCGGAGACTCCCGGCAACCTGCAGGTGACCGCGACCGTTGCGCCCCTGGCCGCCACCGCCAGCGGTATCTGCGCGGGCAGGTTCCCGGGCGGGCTTTAGGATTGCCGTTCGCGGGGTCTGGGTATACTCCCTGAGCCAGTCGTAACCGACTGAGTTAGCACGCCCGGGGCAATGCCCCTGTCCTTCGCAAGAAGGCTTGAACCGGGCGGAAGTACAACAGGGAGGCAATCGAACGTGGCTCAAGTGACCTTGAAGCAGCTGCTGGAGGCGGGCGTCCATTTCGGGCACCAGACCAGCCGCTGGAACCCGAAGATGAAGACGTACATCTTCACGGCGCGCAACGGCATTCACATCATCGACCTGCAGAAGACCGTGAGGCTGCTCGACGAAGCGTGGGACTTCACACGAAGCGTGGCGGCCAGCGGACGGCCGGTGCTCTTCGTCGGCACGAAGAAGCAGGCCCAGGAAACCATCCAGACGGAAGCCGCGCGCTGCGGCATGTACTTCGTCAACCGGCGCTGGATGGGCGGAATGCTGACGAACTTCAGCACCGTAAAGAAGCGCATAGAGCGACTTCAGGAGCTGCGCAAGATGCAGCAGGAGGGTCAGTTCGAGTCGATGTCCAAGAAGGAGGCGAAGCGCCTCACGGACGAGCTCGACCGGCTGATGTTCCACTTCGACGGCATCGCCGACATGAAGCGGCTGCCGGGCGCTCTGTACGTGGTCGATCCGCGCAAGGAGCACATCGCCGTCACCGAGGCGAACCGGCTCAAGATCCCGGTCGTCGCGATCACGGACTCGAACTGCGACCCCGACCTCATCACCTATGTCATCCCGGGCAACGACGACGCGATCCGCGCCGTCAAGCTCCTGACCGGGAAGATCGCCGACGCGTGTCAGGAAGGCCGCCAGGAGGCCCAGGCGCGGGGCGAGATACTGCCCGAGGTCGAGGAGCGCGAGTTCCTCGAGACGCCTCGGTACGAGGAGATCGAGGAATACCTCGAGGACGAGGAGGACTACCTGCCGACCGTCTCCGAGGAGGAGTTCATCGGTCGCACAGCCGAGGACGAGGAGGCCCGTTAGTTGGCGGACGTTCCCATGGAGCTGATCAAGCAGCTCAGAGAGATGTCGGGCGCCGGGATGATGGATTGCAAGAACGCGCTCGTGGAGGCGGAAGGCGACCTCCAGAAGGCATTCACGATCCTGCGCGAGAAGGGCATCGCGAAAGCGGGCAAGCGAGCCGGACGGGCGACCGGCCAGGGCGTGGTCGAGGCGTACCTGCACAACACCGGCGACGGCTATCCGCCGCAGGTGGGGGTGCTGGTCGAGGTCAACTGCGAAACCGACTTTGTCGCCAAGGGCGCCGAGTTTCGCAAACTGGCCAAGGAAATCGCCCTGCAGATAGCCGGCTACGAGCCGCGCTGGGTCTCGCGCGATGACGTGCCGGATGAGGTGCTCGTCTCCGAGAAGGACGTATTTGAGGCCAAGGCGATCCAGGACGGAAAACCGGAGCAGATCATCCCGAAGATCGTCGAGAGCCAGGTCGAGAACTTCCTGAAGCAGAACTGCCTGTTGGAGCAGCCGTACTTCCGCGAGCCGAGCCTCACTGTGCAGCAGTACGTCGCCGAGCACATCTCGAAGCTTCAGGAGAACATCACGGTCCGGCGCTTCTCGCGATTTAACATCAGGGAGTCCTGAACGAACTGATCCGCAAAGTTGAAGGCGTGGAAATCGGGGACCGTTCGCCCAAGTACAACCGCATCCTGCTCAAGCTGAGCGGTGAGGCGCTTGGGGGTTCGCGTGACTACGGCATCGATCTGCAGGTCGTGCAGACCATCGCGAACCAGGTCAAGCGAGTCCACGAGATGGGCGTTCAGATCGCGCTGGTGGTTGGCGGCGGCAACATCTTCCGCGGGTTGGCCGCGAGCGAGCTCGGCTTCGATCGGGCGACCGGTGACTACATGGGCATGCTGGCAACGGTGATCAACGCCCTTGCCCTCCAGGACGCGCTCGAGCGCACCGGGATACCAGCGCGCACGATGACCGCGATCCAGATGCCGCAGGTGGCCGAGCCATACATCCGGCGGCGCGCGGTTCGGCATCTCGAAAAAGGCCGTGTGGTGATCCTTGCGGCGGGCACCGGCAACCCGTACTTCACGACCGACACGACGGCGAGGCCGACGTGATTCTCAAGGCCACCAAGGTGGACGGCGTGTACACCGCTGACCCGAAGCTCGATCCGGCGGCGGTCAAGTTCGAGCAGCTGGGCTACCTGGAGGTGCTCAACCGTGGAATCGAGGTGATGGACAACACGGCTCTCACCCTCTGCATGGACAACGACGTCCCGATCGTGGTGTTCAACCTGCTGGTGCCGGGCAATATCGAACGCGTCGTGCTCGGCGAGAAGATCGGCACTCTCGTGTCAGCCGCGGCACCCTCGTGATAGATCCCGTCCTCCGCGACGCCGAGACGAAGATGGCCAAGTCGGTCGAGCATTTCAACGGCGACCTCACGTCGATTCGCACCGGTCGCGCCAACCCGGCCCTGATCGACAAGGTGATGGTTCCGTACTACGGGACGCCGACGCCCCTGAACCAGCTCGCGCAGATCAGCGCGCCCGAGGCCAGGCTGCTCGTCGTCCAGGTCTACGACAAAAGCCAGATCGGGGCTATCGAGAAAGCCCTGCGTTCGGGCGACCAGGGCCTCAACCCCGCGAGCGACGGACAGGTCATTCGCGTGCCGATCCCGCCGCTTACCGAGGAGCGCCGTCGCGAATATGTGAAGCTCGTGCGCGGGAAGGCCGAAGAAGCGCGCGTGGCGATCCGCAACGTGCGCCGCGACGAGGTGCACCGGATCGACCGGATGCAGAAGCAGGGCGAGGTCGCCGAGGACGACGCCAAGCGAGGCACCGCCCGCCTGCAAAAGATCACCGAATCCCAGATCGAAAGAGTCGACGCCTTAGCAGCGCGAAAAGAAGCTGAGGTAATGGAGGTCTAACAAGTCTCCCCTCCCCCGCAGGGGGAGGGCAGGGTGGGGGCGCTGTGCTGGCTTTGGACCCCAAGGTTCCCCGGCACATCGGGATCATCATGGACGGCAACGGGCGCTGGGCCCGGCGGCGCGGCCACCCCGCCAGCTTCGGGCACCGTGCCGGGGTGCGCGCCATCAAGCGCGTGCTGGACGCCTGCGAGAAGCTCGGCGTCAACGTCCTCTCGATCTATGCGTTCTCGACGGAAAACTGGTCGAGGCCGCGCGCGGAGGTGAGAGCCCTCATGCGGCTCTTCCACGAGACGATGCTGCGCGAGATCGACGAGATGCATCGACGGGGCGTCCGCATCGTGTTCAGCGGCAGGCGCGAAGACCTCTCGCCTCGCATGCGCG
>WNFL01105537.1_pt1 | contig 12915 bp, 16 predicted proteins | sample 5400361 | NCBI WGS metagenome assembly WNFL01 (sample SAMN13153351, study PRJNA577476) | soil metagenome | isolation source: 40 cm soil on Douglas fir-dominated hillslope | place: USA:California | collected 2013-09-17
AACCTGGGCTTCGCGAAATTCGTCACCTGACCGTCGCCCGGTAGACTCGTCGCGTGACGAGTCGCGTCGCCATGGTCCTGGTCCTCGTCACGTTCCTGGTTGCCGGCTGCACCCGGACTTCGAATCCGGTTGCAAAAGGTAGTCCGACGCCATCGCCGACCCACCTCACCTGGACCGATTGCGGCGGTGGCTTCCTGTGCACCACTGTGCAGGCGCCCCTGGACTACGCGCATCCTGACGCCGGCACCATCGGCATCGCGATCAGCCGGAAGCCCGCAACCGACAAAGCCCACCGCATCGGATCGGTCCTGACCAACCCAGGCGGGCCTGGGGCTTCTGGAATCCAGTTCCTCCGCGGTGAGGCGGCAGGGATGACCAACCTCAACACGAGGTTCGACCTGATCGGGTTCGATCCGCGCGGCATCGGCCAGAGCGCCGCCGTGCGCTGCCTCGATGGGCCTCACGAGGACGCTTTCAACGCGCTGGATCCCGTGCTCGACGATCCGCAGGAGAAGCAGGCCGGTATCCAGGCCGACCAGAACTTCGCCGCCGGCTGCAAGCAGATGAGTGCGCAGGTGCTTCCCTTCGTCGACACGGTCAGCGCTGCACGTGACATGGATGTCATCCGCGCCGCGCTCGGCGATCAGAAGCTGACCTACCTCGGGTTCTCGTACGGCACGTTTCTTGGCGAAAACTATGCGCATCTGTTTCCTACGCACGTCCGCGCGCTCGCGCTCGATGGCGTGATCGATCCAACCCTGTCTCCAAACGATCTCTTGTACGCGCAGCTCGTCGGCTTCGAGCAGAACCTGCAAGCGTTCCTCAGCGACTGCCGGGCACGGAAATCCGCCTCCACGCCATGTGGCTATGCGCAGTCCGGCGATCCCGGAACCAAGTTGATGAACCTCATGAACCGGCTGGATGCGACGCCGCTGCAGGTCGGCAGCCGTTCGCTCACACGCGCGCTTGCCGTAATCGGCGTGCTCACTCCGTTGTACGACCCGAGCACATGGAGCTACCTCGACCAGGGACTGGCTCAAGCGGATCGCGGCAACGGCGCTCTGTTGCTGCAGTTCTCGGATCTTTACCTGGGCCGCAACGCCAATGGCACGTACGACAACCAGACAGACGCCAACGTCGCGGTCAACTGTGACGACCGGCCGGTGCCCACCGACGTCGCCTCTTACGACGCGCTGGGTCCCAAGTTCGCGGCCGCATCGCCACTCTTCGGACCGGCCTTTCAATACTCGAACCTGGTGTGCGCCTACTGGCCGGTCAAGCCTGTGGGCACGGTTGGCCCGTTGACCGCGGAAGGAGCACCACCGATTCTGCTGGTCGGCGGCACCGGCGACCCGGCTACCCCCTACTCGTGGGCGCAGGCCGCGAACCAGCAGATCGCCGGGTCGGTTCTGCTGACGCGCGACGGCAACGGACACGTTTCCTATGACAAGAGCGCGTGCGCCAAGCAGCTGATCGACGCGTACCTGATCGATCTCTCGCTTCCGGCCTCCGGGACGGTCTGCCGCTAGCGCTTCCTTATCCGGCGACGGCTATTGCGGGCGCTGTCCTCGCTGCCTTCGTGACCCCACCTCGTATCGTGGCGGCAATGCCCGAACTGCCCGAGCTGGAGGCGCTACGGATCCGCCTTTCCCCGCGCCTGGAGAACAAGCTGATTACGGCGGCGACGGTCAACCCCAAAAAGGCACATATGCTTCGCTACCCCGTCGAGCATTTCGCCAACGAGCTCCCGGCTCGCCGCATCGTTTCATTAGTCCAGCGCGGGAAACACCTCGTCTTTGGCACCGAGCTGGGCGGCGGCGGTTCTCCCCGGTGGCTGGTCATCAACCCCATGCTCGGCGGCCGCTTCCAGATTGTCGGCGGGGAAGCGCCGGTCCCGGCGACCGAGGGGTTCACGATCCGGATTGAGGGTCGCCAGGAGCTGCGTTACCTCGATTTTCGCGACATGGGGCGCATCTACTGGGTTGGTGACTGCGACCGGGAGGTGCCTGGATGGTCGGCGCTAGGACCGGAGGCCGACTCAGTGCCGGAAATGGGCCTCGAGGCGTTCCGCAAGCGCCTCCGCAGGTTCCGCGACGAGCTCAAAGACCTGCTGCGGAACCAGGAATTCCTGGCCGGCATCGGCAACGCGTACTCGGACGAGATCCTGTTCGAGGCGCGCCTCCTGCCGCTGCGCCGGCGGGCCTCCCTGAAGCCGCCCGAGGAAGAAGCGCTCTATGAGGCGATACCGGTCGTGCTGAATCGGGCGATCGAGGCCATCCTGGCGAACCCGAACTACGACGAGTCGAAGCAGGACCGGTCGTTCATGTCGGTTCACATGAAAGGCGGAAAGACGTGCCCCCGCTGCGGACACCGGATCAGCCAGCTCGGCTCCAACCGCGAGCCGCTCAACTTCTGCCGGGGCTGCCAGCTCTAGGCGGGCATACCTCTGGCGGGCCCTCCCTCCGAATTGCCCGCCCCTCCCCCGCCGGCCAACCGACCTAATCGTATGGGGGGCGTCAACCCAGCCGGTTAAGAAGCGTGCGCGGCCAGCTCCCTCGAGATGCTCTCCAGCAGGCGCTGCGACGACAGCGCGATCTCGTCGATCGCCCCCTCGAAAGCCTTCTGATGCCGGCTCGACGGCTCGCGGAACCCGCTCACCTTCCGCACGAACTGGCGCGCGGCGGCCCGGATGTCCTCGTCGGTGGCGACTATGTCAGCCTGGCGCAACGTCTTGATGCTTCGACACATGGCCACAACGATAGCGACCGCACGCAGCCGGCCGACGTTCACCGACCCCGATGCGGCGGCAGCTCCGGCAAATCGTGCGGCGCGAGCCGCGTTGGGTCCAGCCCGGCCCGCTTGATCATCGCGTCCGCCAACCGGTCGTATCGCCGCTCCGCGATGTCGCCGACAGGGTCAGCGGAAGCGGACATGAGCTGGCGAAAGCTCAGCGTCGAAACCGCGCGATAAGCGAGCACGGCGCGCGCCTGCTCGGCCCGCCCCGTCATGGAAGCAATCCGCACAAACGCAAGTGCGGCGCCCGTCTCTCGCATGTCACGCCAGCGCCATCCGCCATAAGGCAGCAGCACGAGCAGGATCGGCGGCAACGCCACCAGCAGGGCAAGGACGATCGCGGTCTGAAAGATCGCCTGGTGAATATTGTGGCCCGCCGAGACCAGCGGATCCCCCGAGTACTTTTTCAACGCATCGGCCGTGTCGAGGAGGAACTGCGTCAACAGCGGGATACCGCCCGGCACCGCGTTCCGGAACGAGGTGATCCAACCGTTGAAGGTCGCGCCCGTGCTGGTGATCCCATCGGCGATCGCCTCCAAACCCATGATCGTCTGATAGATCAGGAAGCCGAGATACGCCCAGGCGATGGTCCAGCCGACCGCCACCGTGTCCGCCAGCACCCGCAGGAACGCGGGCCATCGCCGATCCGGGTAGACCTTGATCATCACCGCGACGATAAGTCAAAGCCCGCATCACCGCTCTCTAAGCGATGGCGAAGTCCACCTCGACGCTGACTGAAACGCTCAGTTCCCCGACCGGCACCTGGGTCGCCGCAGGGGCGGCCGCGCCCACGTCGAACCGCGCTGAGGGTACGCCCGACGATGTCAGGTCGCTAACCCGGATCACCTGTCCGAGCTTGACGCCGGCCGCCGCGGCCATCGCCTGCGCCCTGGAGCGGGCGTCCGCGATCGCGAGTGTTCGCGCCTCCGCCTGGGCGGCTTTCGGGTCGGCCAGGCCGAAGCTGACACCAACGTTCGTCGCGCCGCCTTCCTGGACGATGGCGTCGAGCGTCTTGCCCACCGTGTCCACGCTGTGCCAGGTGATCTGCAGCTGTTCCGACGCCCGATAGCCGCTGATGGTCTGTCCGGTCGGCGTGTAGACGGGACCCACCGAGTAGCCTGCGGTGTTGAGGTCTTTATCCGCGACTCCGAGCGCTTTGACCCGGGCGATGAGCTTGGCCGCCTTGCCGGCCAGGTCGCTTTGAGCAGCCGATGCGGTGCTTTGCTGCGACTCCACCCCGGCGTACAGAAACGCGGTGTCGGGCTTCTTCGACACGCTCGCATCACCGCTCGTGAACACTCCCGATTCGATCGAGGTGGTCGTGGACGAAGCGGCGGGTGACGAGATGAAAACCGGTGCAACAGCAAGGGCGACTACCACGGCAGCCAGCGACGCGCCTGCGACTGATGCGAGTGCAACTCGAATAGAGGAGCTCATGTGACGCCAACGCTGCGATTCGCGGTTGGGTAACAACATACTCACGGCGTGAAACGGCGCTGGCCGATCGCCAACCTCATGTCCGCCACACGGCTCCTGCTCATCCCCGCGATCTGGGTAGCCGCGCTGCTGGGAAACGGCCGCCTCGTTGGGGTGGGATTGCTGTTCGCCGGTGCGACTGACTTCTTCGACGGCTACGTGGCCCGCCGCCTCGGTCAGGAATCAGCGGCCGGCGCGCGGCTCGACTCGCTGGCGGACAATCTGCTCCTCATATCGGCGATGGCATGGATCGAGCTGCTGCACCCCGAGATCCTCAGCCAGAACACTGTGCTGGTCGTCGCCACCTTCGCCATCTACCTTGCGTCGCTGTCGGTAGGCCTCATCAAGTTTCACCAGCTCGGCAACCTCCACCTGTACTCGTCGAAGGTCGCGGGCGGCGCGCTCTATTCGTTCGCGGTGATCACGCTCATCTTCGGCGTTTACGAGCCGGTGCTGCTCTGGTTGACGGCGGCGGCCTTCATGGTTTCGTCCACCGAGACATTGCTCGCCCAGCTCTTGCTCTCAACGGTGGACGAAGACATGGGCTCGATCTTCCTGGCGCTCAGCAGGCGCGCAGACATGACGACAATCCATCCCATCGGCAGCGCCAGGAACGTGCGCTCCCAGGCGCCCCATTCCGCAAAGTTGGTCAGCAGCAGCGCAACCCCCACGAGCAGCACCCCCACCTCGGCTGCGCCGAACACGAACGAAACCGGTCCGTAGGCAACCCAACCCGTCCGGCGCCTCAATGAAAACGCGAAGGCGAACGGAGCTCCAGTCAGCGCGAGCAGGGCGACGATCGTGGCCAGCCGGTGCTCGGCCGTGGCGGAGGCCGACGCCGGGTCGAGCCGGATTGCCGACGCAGCCAGCAGGCCTACAGCCGCGACTGCGAGCAAAGCCCGACCCGCGCGCGATCCGGGTCCCAACCCAAGTGCGAGCGCGATCAAAGCGATTCCTACAACGGCGATCGCCAGCTCGGCGAGGAAAGCTGCCGGAAGCCCGGGCTCGGCCAATCGGCTGATCGTACGGGCCAACGGGTCATAGCCCGGAGTCAAGCGCCCTGCGACCAGCACGGCGAGGGCGGCCGCCGGCGGAGCCACCAATCCCAGCGCGCCGATGATTCGTTTCAATTGCTGGAGGCCAGCTTAGGGGTGTAGGGTGGGCGCCCCGTGAAAAATTCACTGAGAGTGCCGCACGTGGCAGGCTGCTTTGTCGCCGACGTCTGATCCGGACGACGATCTGCGCCTGCGCCAGAACTTCATCGATTCCTCGGATCGCCTCGTCATCATCCCGGTCCAGCGCAAGAAAAGGCTCGCCGTCCTGCGGTGGCTTGTCGAGGATTTCCGGCCCGGCCACCGGTACGGCGAGGCAGAGGTCAACCGAATCATCTTGCGTCGCCATCCAGACTTCGCAACGCTTCGCCGCTACCTCGTGGACGAGGAGCTGATGCAGCGCGAACGCAGCGTTTACTGGCGTACGGGTAGCGTGCCCTACATCGGGCACGATCCGCCATCGTGGCCCAACCCTTGAGGCAGCGCGTTTCGAACTTGGCGCAGACTTTGATTGTTTCTTTCAACGAATAGCGGAAAGGGGAAAGCGAATTGTTCATGAGCATCCGGAGATATCGAGTCGATCCCGCCCAGCGCGAGGAGGTCGTGACGATCGTCGACGATGGCTGGGCCGATCACCTGCGCAACGAACCAGGATTCCTGAGCTACCACGTGGTCGCGACGGCAGACAACGAGCTGATCTCCATGACGGCGTGCCAGGACGAGGAGACGCTGGAGAAGGTCATTCAGAAGAGCGGCGAATGGGTCGGGGGGAAGGTGGTGTCGCACCTGGGCTGAACCTGAACGGGCTACTTCCCGATGAGAACCTCGGTGGACTTGATGATCACCGTGACCCTGTCGCCCGGCTTGAGCTTCAACTTCTTCACCGACCCATCGGTGATCGCGGCCACCATCTTGCCGGCGTTGACCTTGACCTCGACCTCCGCCATGACGGAGCCTGCCTTCACCCGAACGATGCGACCCTTGAGCTGATTGCGAGCGCTTAGTTGCACGGTGTCTCCTCCTGGTGTGTCGATGGACTGCGGCGAGCCGTCAAGCCGGATAGACCCCCACGTCGGTGGCTTTGAACGATAGCCAGACCTCCCCGCCCTCGACCAGGTCCAGCTCCTTCAGCGCGGAAGGCGTCACCTCGGCCACAAGCGGGACCTCGCCGTCGATTCGAACGCGCACCCGGTTGCCCAAGAGCTCGATGTGGCTGGCCCGGCCCGACCAGACGTTGCGAGGGCTGCCTTCGGGTCGGCTCCGATGGATGGCGACAGCGCGTGGGTGAATCACCGCAAACACATCGCCCGACTCGGCGCCGGCAGCCGCCACCACCGGTCCGCGCGGCAGTCGCACCGATCCGTCATCGGCATGTCCTCTGAGCAGGTTGACTCCCACGAGATCTGCCACATACTGCGACCTCGGGCGTTCGGTGACCTCGGCCGGCGGGCCGGTTTGGACGAGGCGCCCTTTCTCCATGACGATCAGGCGATCCGCGAGCGCCACCGCCTCCAGCGGGTCGTGGGTCACGACGAGCCGGATGCCCTGAAACGATGCGAGGTGGCGTTTGAGGTCGCGGCGAACCTCTGCCCGCGTGGTCACGTCGAGCGCTGCAAGGGGCTCATCGAGCAGAAGCAAGCGTGGGTCCGGCGCGAGCGCCCGGGCCAGAGCCACGCGCTGTCGTTGACCCCCGGAGAGCTCGGACGGCTTCGCGCGGGCGTAGGTTTTCAAGCCCACCCGGTCCAACCACTCGGTGGCCTTGCCGGTCGCGGCGCCGCGTGACATGCCCCGTGAGCGCAGACCGAAGGCGACGTTGTCGAGGACGCTGAGGTGCGGGAACAGAAGATAGTCCTGGAACACAAAACCGATCGGCCGTTTCTCGGTGGGGACGTACTGGTTGGTGGCCGTGTCCTCGAGCACCTTGCCGTCGAGGCGGACATGTCCTGACCGAAATGGAACCAGGCCTGCCATCGCTCGCAGAAGGGTGGTTTTTCCGGCCCCGTTCGGACCGAGCAGCGCGACGACCTCGCCTTCCTCGATCGTGAGCTCCATGTCGAGGTCGAGCGGGCCGAGTGTGAGCCGGATTGAAGCGTCAAGACTCACGCCGAGCCGAGCCAGCGGTGCCTGAGGCCGACCAACACGACCAGCGAAATCAGCAGCATCACGAGGCTCAGGATGAAGGAGGCCTCCTGGTTTGTCGTCTCCAGGAGCAGATAGACCGCCAGCGGCATCGTCTGCGTGACGCCTGGAAAGTTGCCCGCGAAGGTGATCGTCGCGCCGAACTCGCCCAGCGCCCGCGCCCAGCAGAGAACGGCGCCTGCGAACAATGACGGCCCGATGAGGGGCAGCGTCACCCGGGTGAAAACCCGCCACCGGCTCGCGCCCAGGGCGCGGGCGGCCTCCTCGTAGCGGCGATCCATTGAACGCAGGCCGGCTTCCACGGTGAGGATCAGGAACGGCATGGCCACGAACGTCTGGAGCGTGATGCCGAAGGTGGAGTCGAGCCACGCACCGAACAGGCCACGCCTGCCAAAGGCGAGAAAAAGGGCGATGCCCCCGACCACAGGCGGAAGAACCATTGGGAGTGTTGTCAACGCGCGAAGGAGATCGCGGCCGGGGAACTCAACTCGAGCGTAGATCCAGGCCAGCGGCACACCGAGCACCAGGCCCACGGCGGTCGCGGACAGCGAGGCGACCAAGGACAGCTTCAGCGCCTCGACAGTTTCCGGCGCCGTTAGCTCCGCAATCGCATCGCGCCACGGAGACCGGACGATGAGGCCCAGCAAAGGCAGGATGAAGAACGCCGCCCCGATCGCCGCAGGAACGACGACGGCGATCGGGACGCGCTCGCGCCTCACAGTGGATCAGGAGGCCGGGAGGAAGCCGAAGCTCGCCAGCATGGACTGGCCCGAGGCGGACAAGACGTATGTGATGAAAGCGTTGGCAACGTCCAGGTTCTTGGTGCCCTTGACCGCCACCAAGGGATAGGTCGCGATCACGTTGTTGGCGGCCGGGATCTGGACGCCCTGAACCTTGCTGCCGGCCGCCGAGATGTCTGTTGTGTAAACGATGCCCGCGTCAGCCTCGCCAAGCTCGATCTTGCCGATGACCGCGGCGACGCTGGTTTCGAGGCTCTTCGGGGTGACCTTGACCCCCGCGCTCCCAAGGGCCTGGAGCGAGTACTTTCCAGCCGGAACCGTAGGACCCTCCGAGATGTAGATCACCCCGGACTTCGCGAGGTCGGCAAGTCCCGTGATTCCCTTGGGATTCCCCGGAGCGACCACGATCTCCAGCTGGTTGTGCGCAAACACGCGCGAGCTGCCGGATGTGAAACCGTCGGCGGTCAATTTGTCCATGTTCGCGGTGTCGGCCGAAGCGAATACGTCGGCCGGAGCACCCTGTTCGATCTGCGTCACCAGCGTCGGCGTGCCGGCGTAGTTGAAGTTCACACCGACCCCAGGATTGGCCTTGTGAAACGCAATGCCAACGGCGTTGAACGATGCCGTCAACGACGCGGCCGCGAACACATTGATGTAGCCGCTCAACGACGTGGAGGACGGTGAGGTCGAAGCGGCGCCCCCGGTGCCTCCGCAGGCGCCGACGAATACGGCGACGACCAGCAACACCACCCGACTGCGCATCGACCCCTACCTCAGCTGCGCGGCAGCTCGATCCCGACGTTGGTTGCCTTCACTGACGCGACCGCGATGACCCCTGGCTTCAGCCCGAGCTCATCGGCAGACTCGCGCGTGATCAACGAGACGATCCGGTGCGGACCTGCCTGCATCTCGACCTGAGCCGCGACGCCGTCCTTGATCACCCGCGTGACGATGCCGACGAAGCGATTGCGGGCCGACTCGCTTGCGGCGGCTGGAGGATCCGTGCGCGGCAGGGCCGCCATGTAGCGCGCGAGACCCGGGCCGTCGATCTGCCGCTGCCCGCCGGCCGACCGGACAGTCTTGATATGACCGGAATCGACCAGACGCCGCACCGTATCCGGGCTCACCCGAAGCAACTCGGCCGCCTGCCCGATCCTGAGATGCACAGCCGAACCATAGCAAATGCAGCATCCACAGGCGTAGGGGGCTCTCAACCACCATATTTCCTCCGATTACCTCCGATTTGCCAGAGTTACGGAGCGCGGACGTCGCTTCGGATCAAAAGGGCATACTCAAACCGCGGTGGCTGAGCTAGAGGTGCGTCCAGTGCGCCGGAAAGAGCTCGACGATCTCCTTCCGCTGGTCGGCAGCTATCAGAAGTTTTATGGTGCCGAGCCTGACGTCGAGCGCAATCGGAGCTTCTTTTCGAGGTTTCTTCACCCGAGCGCCGAGGGACTCCTGCTGGGCGCGTGGAAAGACGGAGACCTGGTGGGGTTCGCCACGCTGTACTGGTTTTTCAGCTCGACGAAGGCGGCGGAATCGGTGCTGATGAACGACTTATTCGTCCGAGAAGGCGTTCGAGGTGCAGGCATCGGTCGGGCGCTCATCAACAGCGCGCTCGACGAAACACGCCGGCGCGGAGCGGCGCATCTCGAGTGGTTTACCGCACCGGACAACCTGACAGCGCAGCGACTGTACGACTCGATTCCTGGCGCAACCCCTTCCCTCTGGCGCGCTTATGAGATCGACGTCGAACACTAGGTCGCCGGCTCCAAAAAAATTGGCGGAGGGGCAGGGATTTGAACCCTGGATAGGCTTGCACCTATAACAGTTTTCAAGACTGTCGCCATCAACCGGACTCGGCCACCCCTCCGCGAGGCACCACGGATTCTAGGAGTCAGCGCGCGCCGATCAGCTCCAGCCCGCCCATGTACGGCTTGAGCGCCTCCGGCACCTTGATCAGGCCGTCGGACCGCTGATACGTCTCCATGATCGCGTCGATCGTGCGCGGGAGCGCCAGGCCGCTGCCGTTGATCGTGTGCGCGAACTTCGGCGGCGAGCCCTTGGCAGGGCGGTAGCGGATGTTGGCGCGGATGGCCTGGAAGTCGTTGAACACCGAGCACGAAGACACTTCGAGGTACCGGTCCAGCCCCGGAGCCCACGCCTCCAGATCGAGCTTCTTGTACTGGGCGAAGCCCATGTCGCCGCTGCACATCGCCAGTACGTGGTACTGCAATCCCAGCCGCCGCAGGATGTCCTCGGCGTCCGCGACGAGCTTCTCGAACTCGTCCATCGACGTCTCCGCGGTGGTCACCTTGACCAGCTCGACCTTTGAGAACTGGTGCATGCGGATGAACCCGCGCGTGTCCGATCCCGCCGCGCCGGCTTCCGTCCGCCACGATGGCGCATAGGCGACGTATTTCATCGGCAGCAGATCGCCGTCGAGGATCTCGTCGCGATGAAAGTTCGTGACGGGCACCTCGGCGGTCGGAATCAGCCACAGGTCTTTCTCCTCGACTTTGAAGGCCTGGTCCGCGAACTTCGGAAGATTGGCCGTTCCGACCATAGACGCGCTGTTCACCAGCATGGGCGGCCACACCTCGGTGTACCCGTGCTCCCGCGTGTGCACGTCGAGCATGAACTGCACGAGGGCTCGCTCCAGTCGCGCGCCGTCGCCAAGGAGAAAAGCAAACCGCGATCCGGCAACGCGAGCCGCGCGCTCGAAATCCATGATCCCGAGCGTCTCGCCGAGGTCGTAGTGAGTCCGGGGCGTGAAGTCAAAATCAGGCTTGTCACCCCACTCGCGCGCGACCACGTTGTCTTTGTCCGTCTCTCCGATCGGGACCGATTCGTCGAACAGGTTCGGGACCTCCAGGAGCAGCAGATCCAGCTCATGTTTCACGGCGTCCGCGAGCTCCAGCGCGGTCTTGGCCTCATCGGACATCTGGCGAAGGTTTTCCTTCAAGCTCTCGTCGCGCGTTTTGGCAAATTCCTTCGAGAGCCGGTTCTGCTGGAACTTGATGGTCTCCGCTTTGTGCAGATGGGCGCGCCACGCCTCGTCGAGCTTCAGGATCTCGTCGACCGGCGCCTGCTCACCTTTCAGGTGTGCGGCGCGACGAACCCGGTCCGGGTCGCGCCGGATCAGCTCCAACGGAAGCATTACGTCTCGGCCTTCATGACCGGGAACAGGATCACGTCCCTCACCGACGGTTGGTCGGTGAGCAGCATCACAAGGCGATCGATCCCGACTCCAAGCCCTCCGCATGGCGGCAACCCGTACTCGACGGCGCGAAGGAAGTCCTCGTCCATCGGATGAGCTTCCATGTCGCCCGCCGCGCGGCGCGCCGCCTGCGTCTCGAAGCGAGCGCGCTGATCGATCGGGTCGGTGAGCTCGGTGAACGCGTTCGCGTACTCGCGACCCAGGATGATCAGCTCGAACCGTTCCACGAACCTCGGATCGTCCTCGCGCGGCCGGGCGAGCGGCGAGATCTCGACCGGGTAGTCGATCACGAACGTCGGCTGGCGCAGCCGCGGCTCGACATGCTCCTCGAACAGGTCGTTCAGCTCCTGGCCCACCGCATGCCGTCCCGTGTGCTCCAGGACCAGGTCCGCCATCCGCTCGCGCCGGAAGGGCGGCGTGAGATTGACCGCCTCGCCCTGGTAGCTCGTCTCCAGCGGGCGGCCGGCGGCCATCGCGGACACCACCATCAGGTCCTCCACCAGCCGCATCACGTCGTCGTAGTCCGCGTAGGCCTGGTAGCACTCCAGCAGGGTGAACTCGGGGTTGTGCCGAGGCGAGAGGCCCTCGTTGCGAAACACGCGGCCGATCTCGTAAACGCGCTCGAAGCCTCCGACCAGGAGCCTCTTGAGGTGCAACTCCAGCGCGATTCGCAAGAAGAGGTCGCGGTCGAGCGAGTTGTGGTGTGTCACGAACGGCCGCGCGTGCCCGCCGCCCGGCACCTCCTGCAGCACAGGCGTGTCGACGTCGAGGAAATTGCGCTCGTCGAGCAGGCCGCGCATGGCCGTGATGATTCTCGTCCGCGCCCGGAAAACCTCGCGCACCGCCGGGTTGGCGATCAGGTCCACGTAACGCTGCCGGTAGCGAATCTCCACGTCCTTCAGCCCGTGCCATTTCTCCGGAAGCGGACGCAGTGACTTCGTCAGCAGCTGGAAGGACTGGACCTCGAGGGTGATCTCTCCTCGGCGGGTCTTGAAGATCGGTCCTGTGACGCCGATGATGTCGCCGCCGTCGAGATCCGCAAAGCGGTTGAACTCCTCCTCACCCAGCTTGTCGCGGTTCGCCATCAGCTGGATCCGCCCTTCGCCATCTTGCAGGTCCGCGAAGACGACGCCCCCCTGGAGCCGCTTGACCATCAGCCGGCCCGCCACCGCGACGGGCTCCGTCCGCTCGCTGTCACCCAGGAGAGCCTTCGCTGCCTGGCTTGTCTGTGTGGGCCTGAAACCGCGCGAGTACGGATCGATGCCGGACGCCCGCAAGCGTTCGAGCTTGTCGCGCCGATCGCGCATCACCGCCGGCAGATCAGGGTCCAGCTCTTCCGTCACGTTCGGAAAAGGGTAGTCGCTACAGAGCCAGCTCCTGTTCTTCGGCCGCCGGGAACGCGTTGACGTCGGCTCCGCCGGACTGGCGGTGATCGCCCAGCGCCTCCTCGATCAGCGCGTCGACCTCGGTGTCCGAATGCACCGGATCATGGTGG
>WNFL01197432.1_pt1 | contig 12915 bp, 10 predicted proteins | sample 5400361 | NCBI WGS metagenome assembly WNFL01 (sample SAMN13153351, study PRJNA577476) | soil metagenome | isolation source: 40 cm soil on Douglas fir-dominated hillslope | place: USA:California | collected 2013-09-17
TCGTGCGGCGGAAGGCGAGCGCCTGATGGCCGAGCGTCGTCTCGTCGCCGGGCTTGATCTCGGCAGCACCAAGACGTGCGCGGTGATCGCCGAGGTGGTGGGCGACCTGCCGCGGGCCCCGCTCGCCAAGGTGTTGGGCGTGGGCCTGGCCAAGAACGGCGGCGTGCGGCGCGGCATGGTGCGGGACATCGACGAGACCACCCGCTCCGTGGCCGCCGCCCTCAAGGACGCCGAGCGGATGGCCGGCGTGAAGGTGAACGACGTGACCTGCGGCATCGCGGGCGAGCACGTTTCAGCGCGCGGCTCGCAGGGCGTGGTGGCGGTGAGCCGCGACGAGATCACGGCGCAGGACGTCGCGCGCGTGAACGAGGTGGCGCGGGCGGTGTCGCTGGGCCGGGACCACGAGCTCCTGCACGACATCCCGCAGGAGTACATCGTGGACCAGCAGCGCGGCATTTCGGATCCCGTCGGGATGACGGGGACGCGGCTCGAGGTCGAGATGTACCTGGTGACCGTGCAGTCGACGGCGGCGCAGAATCTACGCAAGAGCGTGCAGCGCGCCGGGTACCGCGTAGCCGACCTCGTGCTGGAACCGCTGGCGGCGTCGTACGCGGTGCTGACCGACGACGAAAAAGAGCTGGGGGTCGCGCTGGTCGAAGTGGGCGGCAGCTCGACGGGCGTGGCGATCTTTCACGACGGGAAGATCCGACACCTGGCGTCGCTCAAGTACGCCGGCACGCACGTGACCAACGATCTGGTGCAGGGCCTCGGCGTGACGCAAGCCGACGCGGAACGGTTGAAGGAGCGCCACGGCGCGGCGTACACGCCGCTCGTGGACGCGGCGGAAATGATCAATCTGCCGTCGACGCCGGGGCAGGGGGCGCGGCAGGCGTCGCGTGAGCTACTGGCGCACATCATCCACCAGCGCGTGGACGAGATCTTTCAGCTGGTGGGCCGGGAGTTCGAGCGGGCGGGGTTCAGCGGGGGGAAGTTGCCCGCGGGCGTGGTGTTGACGGGCGGGACCGCGCATCTCCCGGGGATGGCGGAGCTGGCGCGGGAGGCGTTCGCGGTGCCGGTGCGGGCGGGGCATCCGGAGCTCGGCATTTCGGGCTTGGTGGATAGCGTGGAGGCGCCGCGCTACGCGGTGCCGGTCGGGCTGGTGCTGTACGCGGCGCGCAAGCTGGCGCACGGCGCCGCGCCCGGCGTCCTGTTCGGCGGGACGGGCGTGGACAAATGGTTCGGGCCGCTCAAACGGTGGCTGCAGGATTTCTTCTAGGGGAGAGCCATGATCTTCGAACTCGAAGAAACAGTCACGCAGAACGCGCGGATGAAGGTCGTCGGCGTGGGCGGGGGCGGCGGCAACGCCTTGAACCGCATGATCGACGAGCACGTCGGCGGCGTCGAGTTCATCTCCGTGAACACCGACGCGCAGGCGCTGCTCAACAACAAGGCCGACGTCAAGATCCAGATCGGCAAGAAACTGACGCGCGGCCTTGGCGCCGGAGCCCGGCCGGAGATCGGGCGCCAGGCCATCGAGGAGAACCGCGACGAGGTGCTCCATGCCCTCCAGGGCGCGGACCTCGTCTTCGTCACCTGCGGCATGGGCGGCGGGACGGGCACCGGATCGGCACCGATCATTTCGCAGGTGTCGCGCGACTTGGGCGCCCTCACGATCGGCATCGTGACGAAGCCGTTCCTGTTCGAGGGGCGGAAGCGGATGCGGCAGGCCGAAATGGGCATCGCCGAGATGCGCAAGCACGTGGACACGATGATCGTCGTCCCGAACGAACGGCTCCTGGCCGTCGTGGGGAAGGGGATTCCGTTCCAGGACGCGCTCAAGAAGGCCGACGAAGTGCTGTTGCACGCGACGCAGGGCATCTCGTCCCTGATTTGCGTGACCGGCCTCGTCAATGTCGATTTCGCCGACGTGCGCACGGTGATGCAGAACGGCGGCGCGGCGCTGATGGGCACCGGGACGGGACGCGGCGAGAACCGCGCGATGGAGGCCGCGCAGCAGGCGATTTCCAGTCCGCTGCTCGATAACATCTCGATCGCCGGCGCGACCGGCGTCTTGATCAACATCACCGGCGGTGAAGACCTGACGCTCGGTGAAGTCACCCAGATCAGCGAAGCGATTCACGACGCCGCGGGCGACGAAGCGGAGATCATCTTCGGCGCCGTCAACGACCCCGCGATGCACGGCGAGGTGCGGATCACGGTGATCGCGACCGGGTTCGATCGCAGCGGCGCGCTCGCCGACGCGACGGCGCCGCAGCGCGGCGCGCCCGGCGTCCTGCCGTTCCGCGAGCGCGGTGCCCGTCCCACGCCGCCACCGCCCCCGGGGTACGCGAAGCCCACCGAGGTTGGCGGGGGGCCCGCCAAGAGGCCGTCGGCACCGCCATCGGCGCCGCCGGGCAGCCCGGAGTTGAACGAGATGGAGATCCCCACGTTCATCCGGCGCCAGATGGACTAGATGGCCTGGCGCAGGAGTCACTACGTCGTCGCCGGCACACTCGCCGCCGGCGGCTTGCTGTGGGCCGCGCATGAGGCGTGGTCCGCGCGCCGCATGCCGACCGCGCCCGCGATCATCGTGACCAGCGCCTACGACGAGTGGGCCGACACCCTGCGCCCCCGCGAGACCATGTCGGACCTGCTCACGCGCGCCGGCATTACCGGTCGTGAGTACGTCGCATTCCTGAGTGCCGCCCACGCGCTCGATGCGCGCCGCCTCCGGCCGGGCCTCGTGTTCAACGTCCGGCGCTTGAGGGGCGATTCCGTCGCGCAGCGCCTCGGCGTCCGGACGGGTCCCGAGGTGAGGGTGTGGATGGCGCGGGTGCCCGCGGACTCGGGGGGAGGCTGGCGCCAGACGGTCGAAACGATTCCCTGGACCAAGACGCGGCTGCGCGCGAGCGGCGTCATTCAGTCGAACCTGTACGATGCGCTCGACAGCGCCGTCCCCGACTCATTTCTCCCGGGCAAGGAACGGGTCGCCCTGGCCTGGGCGATCGCCGACGTGTACGACTGGGAGGTCGACTTCACGCGCGACATCCGCCCGGGAGACCGCTTCGACGTGCTGATCGAGCGCCTCGAATCGCCCGAGGGGGAACGCCGCTTCGGACGGATCCTCGCCGCGCGCGTGGATGTGGCCGCCACGCCCAGCTACGCATTCTATTTCGACGGCGAGACGGTGGGCGTGGGTGGCTTCTACGACGACAAGGGTCGGTCGCTGCGCCGCGCCTTCCTGCGCGCGCCGCTGCAGTACCGCCGCATCTCGAGCCGGTTCGGCTCGCGCTTTCACCCCATCTTGAAACTGTGGCGGTCGCATCAAGGCACCGACTACGCCGCCGCCTGGGGCACCCCGGTCCGCGCCACTGCCGACGGCGTCGTGACGTTCGTCGGCCGCGAGGGTGGCTACGGCAACCTGATCGAGATCCGGCACGCCAACGGCATCCGGACCCGTTACGGGCACCTCTCGAAGTTCGCCAAGGGGCTCCAGGTCGGGCAGCGTGTGACGCAGGAACAGACGATCGGCTTCGTCGGCGCGACGGGTCTCGCAACGGGACCACACCTGCATTATGAGTTCCTCGTCAACGGCCGGGCCACGAACCCGCAGCGCAAGGACGCGGGGCCGGTGCAGGGTGTGCCGTCCAAGTTGAAACCGTCTTTCGAAACGCTGCGGACGCAGTTGCTCGCGGAGCTCGAGCCGCCGCCCGGGGTCCCTCCCCGCGCCGGGGCTGTCGCCGCGCGCGTCGATTAACTTCCCCCACAATCGTGGAGCTCTACCCCGCCGTTGACGTGCAAGGCGGGCGCGTGGCGCGCGCCCCGGCCGCCGCTGCCGACCCGCTCGCAGTCCTCGAGCGCTACGCGCGCGCCGGGGCGCGCTGGGCCCATTTCGTCGACCTCGATCGCGCGTACGGCCGCGGCACCAACGACGACCTGACCCGCGCCTGCCTGGGGGCGGCTGGCCTGCGCGTGCAAGTGGGGGGCGGCATCTCGACGGAGGCAGCGGTCGACGAGCTCCTGTCGTGGGGTGCCGCGCGCGTCGTGCTGGGCGCGGTGGCCGCCGCCGATGCTGGGCTCGTGGACCGCCTGCTGGCGCGCCACGGCGTCGACCAGCTCGCCGTCGGGATCGATGCGCGCCATGGGAAGCTGGTCCCGCGCGGGAGCCCGGTGGGAATCGGTGCGGCGTCCGGCGTTGCCGTCACAGATCTCGCGCGCCGGCTGCGTGCGCAGGGCGCCCGGACGGTGGTGTACACGGACGTGACGCGCGACGGCACGCTTGAGGGCCCGGACCTGGCCGGCGCGCGCGCCGTAGGTGTCCACCGTGGCCTCGACGTGATCATCTCAGGCGGCGTCGCGTCCCTCGAGGACCTGCGCGCCGCCCGCGCCGCTGGTCTGGCGGGGGCGATCGTCGGGCGGGCGCTGCACGAGGCGAGGTTCACCGTGGCCGAGGCGCTGACGTGCGTCGCGTAAGTCCCGGGCTCGCGGTGCTGCGCGCGACGGGCATCACGGCGCTCGTGCTGCTGCTCTGGAACCCCCTGGCGACCAGCGCCCTCGCTCCCGGCACGCAACCGATCATCCTGCTCGACGCCTCGCTGAGCATGACGAGCCGGTGGCCGGCGGCGCTCGACACGGCTCGGGGACTCGCCGCTCGGGGAGGGGCCGTGGTATGGCGATTTGGCGATCGGGTCGCGTCGTTCGACTCGAGGGCGCCGACAGAGGGCACGAGCCGCCTCGCACCGGCGCTCGAGGCGGCGGCGGCACGTGGCGGACCGGTGATCGTCGTGACCGACGGTGCGGTGGACGACCTCGGCGCGATCCCGGCTGATCTGCTGCGCCGCCCCCGCGTCGTCGTACTGCCGCGCGCGCCGTTCTTCGATGCGTTCATCGCCAACGTCGACGGGCAGCGGCGCGTGACCAGCACCGACACGGTGCGGCTCCGGGTGAGCTACGGGACGGCGGGGAAACGGGAGGCGGGAGGCGCGAGGCGGGATGTGTTGGTGACGGTGAACGGTGAGGGGCGGCAGCTGTCATCTCGCAAGGTTTCACTTCCCGACAGCGGCACAGTGACGACGGAGCTGACGTTCCCCGCATCCCGCATCCCGCATCCTGGGTGGTCCGTACTCGACGTGCGTCTGGACGGCGTCCGCGACGCCGAGCCCCGCGACGATGCGCGGCGCTTTGTGATCGAAGTGAGTGCCCAGCCCGCCGCCGTGATCTTCGGCTCGCCTCCCGATTGGGAGACGCGCTTTCTCGCGCGCGCTCTCGGCGACGTCGCGCGCATTCCCGTGAAGACCTTCGTGGAAACGGAGCCGGGGAAGTGGCGCGACGCGGCGACCCTGGCGCCGGCGACGGTCGCCGACCTGCGGCGAGCGGCTCAGGGCGCGCGCCTGGTGTTGCTCACTGGCGACCCGGAGCGCGCGCGGGGCTACGTGCCCGCCTCCGTCGCGCTCCTCTCGTGGCCGACTGCTGGCGGTAAGCCCGGCGACTGGTACGTCGAGCGGCCGTCCCCCTCGCCGCTCACGGCCGCCCTCGCTGGGATCACGTGGGATTCCCTGCCGCCCGCGCTCGCGGCCGGTGAGCCGCCGCGCGATTCAACAGTGGTCACGGTCCTGACCGCGCGCCTGGCACGCCGTGGAGCCGCCCGGTCTGTGGTGACGCTCGAGCAGCGGGACGGGCGGCGCCGCGCCACGGTCGGCGCGGCAGGCCTGTGGCGCTGGGCGCTTCGCGGCGGCGCGGCCGAGCAAGCGTATCGCGCGCTCGTGGCGGCACTGGCGGACTGGCTGCTCGGCGGCGGCGACGGGAGGAAGGAGCGGGCCGTCCCCCTGACCCTCGAGACGCCGAACGGCCTGCCGCTCGAGTGGCGCTGGACCGGCGCCGGCGAGCCGCGGTCTCTGACGATTGATCTACAGGGCGAAGGGACGCCCGGCGCGCGCCGCGACACGCTCCGCTTCGATGGCGCAGGGCGCGCCGAGCTCCGGCTCCCGCCCGGCGCCTACCACTATTCGCTCGGTACCGCGCCAAGTGCGACTGAGCGCGGCCTGGTCGTGGTCGAGGAGTACTCCGACGAATGGCGCCCGACAGCGCCCGTGCTCGGGCCTCAGGCGGGGACCGCTGCCGCGGGCCTCGCGCGGATCGCGCTCCGCGACCACTGGTGGCTGTTCGCAATCGCGATCGCCGCCTTCGCCGCCGAGTGGGCGTGGCGGCGCCGGCAAGGGCTCCCCTAAATGGGGCTGTGGAGCCGGCTCGCTCGTCTCGTCACGCGTACTGATGCGGCGGCGCGCGCTGACATTGAGCGCGTCCTCCTCGAGGCCGATTTCGGCGTCGCCGCGACCGAAGCGATCCTCGACCGGATCAGCGATCCCGCCGCGCTCGAGGGCGCCGTGATCGAGCTGCTCGGAGGTCCCGGCCTCGCCGCGCCGCTCGCGCGCGCCGACCCGCCACCCACCGTCGTCCTCGTCTGCGGGGTCAACGGCACGGGGAAGACGACGACCGTGGGCAAGCTCGCCTGGCGGCTGCAACGCGACAGGCGCAGTGTCATGCTGGCCGCCGCCGACACGTTTCGCGCCGGTGCCGTGGCGCAGCTCAAGATTTGGGCCGATCGTTTGGACGCCTCCTTCATCGGGGGTGCGGGCGAGCCCGCCGCGGTGGCGTTCGACGCCGTGCAGGCCGCGGCGGCGCGAGGCATCGACACGGTCCTGGTGGACACCGCGGGGCGGTTGCACACCGACGAGCGGCTCATCGAAGAGCTGAAGAAAGTCGTGCGCGTCGTGGCGAAGCGGTGCCCCGGGGCGCCGCACGAGGCGCTGCTCGTCGTCGACGCCACGGTCGGCCAGAACGCGGTGGCGCAGGCGCGCGTGTTCGCTGCCGCGGTTCCGCTGACGGGCCTCGTGATCACCAAACTCGACGGGACGGCCAAGGGGGGCAGCGTGGTGGCGTTGCGGCGCGCGGTCTCGCTGCCGGTGCGCTTCCTCGGCATTGGCGAGGGCGTCGAGGATCTCGAGCCGTTCGACGCGAGCGCCTACGCGCGGCGCCTCGTTCGCGACTGATGACGCTCTCGCTCGCGACGTCGGTCAAGTATCTGAAGGGCGTTGGGCCGAAGCGCGCCGAAGCGCTGGCGCGGCTCGGCATCAGGACCGTCGGCGATCTCCTCTATCACGTGCCGCATCGCTACCTCGACGCCACGACCGTGACGCCGCTGGCCCGGGCCGATGTGGGGCTGGAGGTGACGTGCGTCGGTCGCGTGGTGAGCACCGGGGTATTGCCCACGCGCCGCGGCTTGCGCGTATTCCGGGCGGTCCTCCAGGACGACAGCGGCCTGCTCGAGTGCGCCTGGCCGGGCCGCCCCTTCCTGGAGCGCCAGATCAAGAAGGGCCAGCTCCTCCTCGTGACGGGGCCGGTCCGCTACTACCACGGACGACAGCTCGTCCCACAGGAATTCATCGTGCTCGCGGAAGAGGGAGAGACCAGAGACTCGGGGCTCGTCTTGCCCGTCTACCCCGCCACCGAGGGGCTGACGCATCGTCAGATCCGGGCGTTGCTGCAGCAGCATCTGGACGCGCTGCTGCCCCTCGCGGCCGATCCGCATCCGGCCGCGTTCCGCCAGGCGCAGGGCCTCATCGAGCTGAGGCAGGCTCTGGAGCTATTGCACCGGCCGCGTGCGGTCGCGGAGACGGAGCCGGGCCGCCGCCGGCTGGCGTTCGACGAGCTGTTCGACCAGCAGCTCGTGCAGGCTCGCGCTCGCCATTTGGCCAAACGCGCCCGCGCCGGCATCCGCTTCGAGCTGAAGCGCGAGCTGACGACTCGGCTCAAGGAGCACCTGCCGTTCGAGTTGACCGGCGACCAACGGCACGCCGTCCGGGAGATCACCGAAGACATGATGGCGCCCCTCCGGATGCATCGCCTGTTGATGGGCGACGTCGGGACCGGCAAGACGGTCGTGGCGCTCTTCGCGATGCTGCTCGCCGCGGAGAACGGCTACCAGGCGGCGATCATGGCGCCGACCGAGCTGCTCGCCGAGCAGCATGAGGCCACGCTCACGCGCCTGCTCGAGCCGCTCGGCATCCGGCCGGAGCTGCTGCTCGGCCGGATGACGGCCGCGGAGAAGGCGACGGTACGCGAGCGGCTCGCCGGGGGCGTCGCCCGCCTCGTCGTGGGCACGCATGCGTTGATTCAGGAGGCCGTGACGTTCCGGCGCCTGGGTCTGGCGGTGATCGACGAGCAACATCGCTTCGGGGTCGAGCAGCGCGCGGCGCTGGTCGAGAAGGGAGACGCGCCCGACGTGCTGCTCCTCACCGCGACCCCGATTCCGCGTTCGCTCGCCCTCACGCTGTACGGCGACCTGGACGTGACACAGATCCGCGAGCGCCCGCCGGGGCGCGGCGACGTCAAGACGGCGCTGCGCACCGACGCGGCGCGCGCCAAGATCTACGAGTTCATTCGCAGCGAGTGCGCCGCGGGGCGGCAGGCCTACGTGATCTATCCCGTGATCGATGAGTCGGAGCGCGCCGACCTGAAGGCGGCTACCACGATGGCCGAGACGCTCGGGAAGGCGTTCAAGGAGTTCCGGGTAGGGCTCGTGCATGGGCGAATGAAGGGCGACGCACGCGACGCCACCATGCGAGACTTCCGAGACAACGCGGTGCAGGTGCTCGTGGCGACGAGTGTGATCGAGGTCGGGATCGACGTCGCCAACGCGACGGTGATGTTGATCGAGCACGCCGAGCGCTTCGGCCTAGCGCAGCTGCATCAGCTGCGGGGTCGCGTGGGGCGGGGGACGGCGGCGAGTCACTGCATCCTATTGTCGAACGTGCCCGAGGCGGCGCCGCGATTGGAGGCGTTCTGTCAGACCAGCGACGGCTTCAAGATCGCCGAGCTCGATCTGCAGGAGCGGGGGATGGGAGAGTTGGCCGGTGCGCGGCAGTCGGGCGGGATGTCGCTCCGCTACGCCAACCTGGAGACCGACCTGCCATTGCTCGAAGCCGCGCGTCGCGCAGCCGCCGAGATCATTGCACGCGACCCGGCACTCGAGCGGCGCGAGCACGCGGCGTACCGCGAACGAATTGTGGCCAGGTATGAGAGAGGCTTCGAACTCTTCCGGGTGGGTTAACCCCGGGGCCATGCCCCGGGATTAATCGACGCTAGAACGACAGGGTTAGGCCCAGACGGGCAGCCCCAGTGGTGGGCTCCACCGTCACCCGCAGCGGCCGAAACGGAATATTGTCCGGCTCGTCCTTGTGGCCTCGCAGGTCGAGAATGAAGAGCGCCGCCGTCACGAGCAGGCTTCCCTGCGCGCCGAGCAGGCGACGGTTGGCGCGGCGGTCATAATACAGCGAGCGCTGATAGAGAAACTCCGCGTCGTAGCGAACGTAGCGGCCGTCACTGCCGAGGGCGCACGCCTCGTTGGCGGAGCGACACAACGTGAGCAAGTCGGTCCAGTCGTGGCGCGAGAAGGTGTGTTCGTGCGCCGCCATCACGGTGAACGCCACGGCGGCGCCGGCGGTGAGCCACTTGCCATAGTGTACCGCGCCCTCGCGCAGCGACGTTCCGTGGGGGGAGCGTGCGGTTTGGGCAGGGGCGGCGGGCGCGGCGAGCGCCACGATCAAACCAAGAGCGACGAGGGGTGCGCGCATCAGCGATATGCCTGAATATCGCCGCGCCCCGCGACGACGACCAGCTGGCGCCCCTGGACGAGGGGCGGCTCCTCGATCGGCCCGACGACCTGCGCGCGCCACAGAATGCTCCCGTGGCCGCGGTCGACGAGCAGAATCTCACCGCTGACGCTGCCCACCAGGATACCGGAGACGGTGGGGGTGGGTCCCGCGGTCGCCACGATGCCCAGCGCGTGACTCGCCGCTGCCGCGGGCTCGTCCACGGGGATGAGCCAGAGGTGGCCGTCGCGTGTCAGGACGTACAGCGTGTCGTGCGCGAGCGCCGGCGCGCCATACACCGCGTCGCCGGCGGCGCGCTCCCAGTGCACCGTGAGGTCGGGGAGGTCCACGGCGAGCACCCGCCCGTCGGTCGTCCCGAGATAGAGGCGCCGGCCGTCGCTCGCCGGCGTGCCGAGCACGGCCCCAGGTGTGGGCAACCGACCGCGCACCTGGCCCGTCGCTCGGTCGAGCAAGTAGAGCGTGTCGGCTGTCGTGACCACGGCGAGCCCGTGCGGCGTCGCGACCGGCGCGGCCCGGATCGCGCCGCTCAGGGCGCGCCGCCAAGTGACCCGGCCGCCCTCCGGATCGACGCGCACCACGGCGCCCCCTTCCGTCCCCGCGTAGAGCGCTTCGCCGTCGTAGGCGAGTGGGGCGACCACGCTGCCGACGCGCGTGCGCCAGATCGGCTTGCCGTCGCGCAGACGGATGGCGTACACGCGCCCCTCGGGCTGCGCCTCGGTGGCCACGTAGAGGCGGTCTTCGTCGAGCAGGGGCCCCGCGCGAATCGTCCCGTCCACCCGCTGGCGCCACAGGATCTCGCCGCTCGTGCGATCCACGAGGACCACGGTCCGGTCGGCAGTGCCGACGGCGAGGATGGATTCGCCCAGGGCGGGACTGCCGCGCACGGCGCGCCCGATGGAGGCGCGCCACAGGGGGCGCGGGTCGGGGTTCAAGGTCTCGCCGGCGGCGGCGTCGTGGCGCGCGCTCCCCAGGTACGCGGTCCAGCCGAGCTCCTGCCGCGCCGGGCCGAACTTCACGACCGGGACGCACGCCATCGCGTTGACAGTGCAGAGAGCCACCACTAGTATGCCGCGCCTATGCCGGAACGTCATCGCATCGACGAACTGCCCGCGCTGGCGGGAAGCGGAACGACCGTTGCCGTGCGCGGCTGGGTCGCCACCACCCGCTCGAGCGGCAAGATCGCGTTCGTCGTGGTGCGCGACGGCACGGGCTACCTGCAAGCGGTGCTCTCCAAGAAGGAAGTCCCGGACTCCGCCTGGGAGGCGTTCGGCCGCCTCACCCAGGAGACGTCCATCGAGGTGACCGGCGCCGTGCGGGCCGACACCCGCGCCCCCGGGGGGGGAGGCGTCGAGCTGACGGCGTCCGACCTCACGATCATCGGCCCGAGCGTCGACTTTCCCATCACGCCCAAGGAGCACGGCACCGCCTTCCTGTTCGAACACCGTCACCTCTGGCTCCGTCCGCCACGAAGTCATTCAAGCGATCCGCGACTTCTTCTACGAGCGCGGGTTTGTGTTGGTCGACACGCCGATTCTCACCGGCTCGATCGGCGAGCACGCCGGGACACTGTTCGCCACCGACTACTTCGATCTGGGGAAGGCGTACCTCGCCCAGACCGGCCAGCTGTATGTCGAGGCGGCCGCGGCGGCGTTGGGCAAGGTGTATTGCTTCGGCCCCACGTTCCGCGCCGAGAAGTCGAAGACGCGGCGCCACCTGACCGAGTTCTGGATGGTGGAGCCCGAGGTCGCCTGGAACGACTCGATACGTCGTCGCCCGCTGCCTGGATCGACGCAAGTCCGACCTTGCCGAGCTGGAGCGCGACACGGCGTCGCTGGCGCGTGTCGTGCCGCCGTTCCACCGCATCTCGTACACCGACGCGGTGGAAAGGCTCAAAGGACTGGGCTCGGCGATCGCATGGGGGAGCGACCTGGGCGGCGAGGACGAGACGTTGCTGGCCAAGGACTACGATCGCCCGGTCTTCGTGTTCAACTATCCGAAGCAGGTCAAAGCCTTCTATATGAAGGAGAACCCAGACGACCCGCGCACGGTGCTGAACAACGACTGCCTGGCGCCGGAGGGCTACGGCGAGATCATCGGGGGCAGCCAGCGCGAAGATGATTACGATAAGCTCGTCGCGCGCATCCAGGCGGAGGGGTTGCCGCTCGACGCCTACGGCTGGTATCTGGACCTGCGCAAGTACGGGACGTTCGTGCATGCCGGATTCGGCCTCGGCGTCGAGCGGACGGTCGCGTGGATTTGCGGGATTCCGCACATCCGGGAGGCGATCGCATTCCCCCGGACGTTGTACAAACTCTGGCCTTGACAGAATAAGGAGCCCTGAATAAAGTTCTCTCGCTTCAAGGGAGTCGCGTCCCGTTCGGTTGCCACATGAGCAGCCGCGGTGGCGCGATTTGTGTTTCTAGGATGGGGAGGGTCTTCGTGCAGGGAACGGCGTTTCTCGAGCTAATCCAGCAGCCCAGCTTCGGCAGGTTTGTCTGCCGACGGGACGGCGGCGTGTACCCGGCGGGCAAGCCCGGGGCACGTCCATCCAGCACGGGAGCACGGCGCTAGCGGGAACCCTCACAGTCTCGCGCAGTCGCCCTCGCCCCACCCGTGCCGGCCACGTGGTGGGGCGAATTGTTTTGGCCCGGTCCGGGCGGGAAGTCCCCGAAGGACCGCGACTCCCGAAGGGGACCGAACGTCCGGCCGGGCCAATTGAGGCAGCGATGGAAAAACAGCGTGAAGCGCCGAGGTACACCGAGTACTTCGTGCTCGAGAGCGGTGCCGGCGACTGGTCGATCAGCCAGAGCATGGCCGTGTTCGTCGAGACTGAGTTGGATCGCTGGCCGCGCCCGCGTTGGATTCGCTTCATCGACGTGACGGGTGCGAGCGTGCGCCTGCGCGTGGATCTGATTCGCGCGCTGCGCCAGTCTTCACCGGCGATTCGCGGCGAATGGCGCCGCTTCAAGGCCGAACGGCAGCAGGAAGCGCCGGACGAGCCGTCGGACTGGGAAGTCGATTGGTAAACGAGGGCCGGGGTGGGCACGCGGGGTCGTCGTCCCCCTCACCCCGGCCGGATCAGGACCATATGATGGAGCAAAGGGCTATGGACAACGTCGAGATCTTCGGACAGCACGAGTCGAACACCCTGGCGCAGCTGCGCGATGTCGCGAGCCGCGCCGAGCGGGCCGCGCTCATGGCCGACGGCCACCTGGGGTACGTCATGCCGATCGGCGGCGTCGCC
>WNFL01278534.1_pt2 | contig 12915 bp, 7 predicted proteins | sample 5400361 | NCBI WGS metagenome assembly WNFL01 (sample SAMN13153351, study PRJNA577476) | soil metagenome | isolation source: 40 cm soil on Douglas fir-dominated hillslope | place: USA:California | collected 2013-09-17
GAAAAGATTACGGGAACGTTCGCTGACACGCGCACCTTTTTGCAAGAAACGCGCGTGGAGATGAAGAAAGTCACCTGGCCCAGCCGCGAAGATGTGATTTCGACAACTGGCGTGGTTCTGGCGACCGTGGCGTTTTTTGCGATTTATCTGTACTTCGTCGAGCAAGGCGCGGCGCGGGCAGTCGGTTATTTGCTGAAGCGATTCGGCGCTTAAATGAGGACCAGAGAGCGATGAGCATGCAGTGGTACATCATTCACACCTATTCGGGCTTCGAGAAGAAGGTCAAGGAAAGCCTGGAGAGCCGTGTGGCCGCGTTCAGCTTGCAGGACAAGATTGGCCGCGTGCTGATCCCGATGGAAGACGTCATGGAAATGCGCGGCGGTAAAAAAGTGATCTCTTCGCGGATGTCGTATCCGGGTTACGTGCTGGTGGAAATGGATCTGGACGAGAACACCTGGCACATCGTGCGCAACACGCCGCGGGTTACCGGCTTTGTCGGCTCGGCCACTGCGCCGCCGCCGCTTTCGGAATCCGAAGTGGACGCGATCATCAATCGCGTGCACACCCCGCAGGATCGTCCGAAGCCCAAGGTGGTTTACGAGCGCAACGAGCAGGTGCGCATCGTGGATGGCCCATTTGCGAATTTCAACGGCACGGTGGAAGAGATCGACAACGACCACAGCCGGTTGAAAGTTTCGGTCACGATTTTTGGCCGCTCGACACCTGTGGAGCTGGATTTCGCCAGCGTCGAAAAGCTGAGCTAAGAGATTTTTCGCGGCGCTGAGTTTGACGCCGCGGGTTGCGCCGGGATTCAGTCCGGCAAAGAAGAAAGGAATTTCGGGTAAAGGAACATGCCGCCAAAGAAGATACAGACAACCATCAAGCTGCAACTGGCCGCGGGCAAGGCCACGCCGGCGCCGCCAGTCGGTACCGCGCTCGGCCCCCATGGCGTCAACATCATGGATTTCTGCAAGCAGTTCAACGCCAAGACGCAGAAAGAACCCGATGGAATGATTTTTCCGGTGCTGGTCACAATTTATACCGACCGCACCTTCACGTTCATCCTCAAGACCCCTCCCGCTTCCGTGCTGCTTTTGCGCGCCGCGGGAATTGCCAAGGGTTCACCCGAGCCGAACCGCAACAAAGTCGGCAAGGTGACCAAAAAGCAGGTCGAGGAGATCGCGAAAATCAAGCTTGTCGATCTCAATACCACCAATCTGGAGTCCGCGGTACGTACCGTTTCCGGTACGGCCCGCAACATGGGACTGGAAGTCGTGGAAGCCTAAGGAGTTTGAGGCGAAGCGGGATCGCGTGAGGCAGAAAGCATGACCAAAAAAGCTGGCAAACACATCGAGAACGCGCGGAAGAAAGTGGAAGCGCGTCCGTACATGCTCGCGGAAGCCACCGAGCTGATTAAGAAGACGCATCACACCAAGTTTAACGAGACTGTTGAACTCGCTTTCAATCTTGGCGTGGATCCGAAACATTCCGACCAGGTCGTTCGTGGAACGGTGGTTCTTCCGCACGGATTGGGCAAAGCGGTTCGCGTGCTGGTTCTCGCGGGCGGTGACAAAGTTCGTGAAGCCCAGGAAGCGGGCGCCGATTTCGTCGGTGGCGACGAAATGGTGCAGAAAATCATGGAAGGCTGGACCGATTTCGACGCGGTAATCGCCACGCCGGACATGATGAGGTCCGCTGGCCGCCTTGGCAAAGTTCTCGGCCCGCGCGGATTGATGCCGAATCCGAAAACCGGAACCGTGACTGCGGATGTTGCGAAAGCCATTCGCGAAACCAAAGCCGGAAAAGTGGAATTTCGCGTGGACAAAGCGGGAATCGTGCATTGCCCGATCGGCAAGATTCAATTTGACGCCGCGAAGCTGGCCGAAAACGCTCACGCATTGATTGGCGCAGTGCTGAAAGCAAAACCAGCCGCCGCCAAAGGGAAGTATGTGAAGAAAATTACATTGACCTCGACCATGGGTCCGGGAATTTCGATCGATCTGGTCGAGGCGGAGACCCTGGCAGCCGCGGCGTAAGCCGACTGACCGGGTTTTAGGGTTTAAGGGTTTGTTTTACAAACCCTCTGAAAAACAAGCTGTACTTACAAACCCTGGGCAAAAAATGAATATGAAAACGGAAACGGGATTATGAAAAAGCGAAGTGAAAAACAGCAGGATCTGGACAAACTGAAAACCGAGCTCGCGAGGGTTTCGACTGTCATTCTTTCGACCTTTCAGGGCATCACCGTCGAGAACGACACCAAATTGCGGCGCGCCGTGCAAGCGGCGGGCGGCAAGTACAAGGTCGTCAAGAACACGCTGGCCGAACGCGCCGGACAGGGAACTCCCGCCGCGGACTTGCTGAAAAATTTGAGTGGCACCAACTCGATTGCTTACACCCAGGCGGACCCGGTGGCGCTGGCAAAAGCGCTGACCAAAGTCGCCAAGGATGTGCCGGCTTTCAAGTTCAAGTCGGGCGTGGTCGAAGGCCGGGTCATCAACATCACCGAAATCCAACAGCTGGCGAATCTGCCGTCAAAGGAAGAATTGATCAGCAAGCTGATGTTCTTGTTGAACGCGCCGGCTCAGCGGATTGCCAGTGCGCTCAACGCCTTGCCGCGCAATCTGGCGGTAACCGTCAACGAGGCCATCAAGGCCAACAAGTTTAGTCAGTAACGGATTTTGGGCCGTGCGGCCAAAACCGCAGTGGTTCAGAAAAATTTCAGTACGTTCTTGAGAGGAGAACACGCAGTCATGGCGAAAGTGGAAGCAATTCTGGAAGAAATCAAGGGACTGACGCTTCTTGAAGCGTCGGACCTGGTGAAGAAGATGGAAGAAGCGTTCGGCGTATCGGCGGCGGCAGCCACGGTTGTGGCGGCTGGCGGCGGTGCGGCGGCAGCGGCGGCTCCTGCGGAAGAGAAGACGGAATTCACCGTGGTTCTCACCGAAGTGGGCGGCAACAAGATCTCGGACTGAAGGAAGCCAAGGACCTCGTCGATGGCGCGCCAAAGACCGTGAAAGACGGCGTGAGCAAGGACGAAGCCGCGGCCATCAAGAAGAAGTTCGAAGACGCCGGCGCGAAGGTCGAAGTCAAGTAACAGGCCGTTGCGCTGGTAAGTGTTTTGTGGCCGCAGGGGCATCGAATGGTCTGTGGCCGCGTCCGGCGGCAGGGTTTACGAGACCTTACTTCAAGGCTCTGAACCAACGATGTTGGGGCTGAAATTGGATTGCGGTGCGGCTCTCACGCAGAGGGGGAATGCGTAACGGCTGCGAGGGCGCCGCGCCAAAGGACTTCTCTTACGCACGTCGAGGCTGGGTATTACCACAACTTGGAATGTCCCCTTGGGACAGCATGTGGCCGTGTGCCACTTAGCCGTGTGCACTTTGACTTCGGGCAAGTCAACCTGCGCGACGGCTATTCGTCTCTCTGTGCGCCAACTGGATTCGCCCGACAGATAACGAGGTAGATCACGCATGTCTAACACCAATCAGCACGTCCGGGAACGTCAGCGTCTGGATTTTGCGAAAATTCAGAGCTCGATTCAAATTCCCAACCTGATTGAAGTCCAGATGAAGTCGTATCAGCGCTTTCTGCAGATGGATTTGCTTCCGAGCGAGCGCGACGACGGCGGACTTCAGTCCGTGTTTACCTCCGTGTTTCCGATCAAGGATTTCCGCGAAATGTCGCAGCTGGAATTCGTGGACTACGCGATCGGCAACTGGGAGTGCAAGTGCAGCAATCTCAAGGGCCTGCATCACCTGCGCGCGACTTGCCGCAATTGCGGCGCCAGTGTGGTCACCAATCCGTACCAGACCGGTGATGTGATTTGCCACAAGTGCGGCACCTTCAACAAGAACACGCCGACCTTCTGCAACAAGTGCGGCGACCCGGTGGCCATGCAGTTGAAGTACGACGTGAACGAGTGCCAGGAACGCGGCATGACTTACTCCGCGCCGTTGAAAGTCACCATTCGTCTCACGATTTACGACAAGGATCCCGACACCGGCGCGAAGACCATCCGCGACATCAAGGAACAGGAAGTCTTCTACGGCGACATTCCGCTGATGACCGAGAACGGCACCTTCATTATCAACGGTACCGAGCGCGTCATCGTCAGCCAGTTGCACCGTTCACCCGGCGTGTTTTTCGAATCGGCCAACAACCGCAGCTACTTCCTCGGCAAAATTATTCCGTACCGCGGCTCCTGGGTGGAGTTTGAGTACGACACCAAGAACATTTTGTACGTTCGCATCGACCGCAAGCGCAAGTTCCTTGGCTCGATCTTCCTGCGCGCGCTGGGAATGAAGTCCAACGAAGACATCCTGCGCACCTTCTATCAGGTCGAGCGCATTTCTCTGCGCGACAAGGATCTCTACTGGAACGTTTCGCCGGGCCTCATGGACCGCAAGCTGACTCACGAAATAAAGAACCCCAAGTCCGATGAAGTGATTGTCGGCGCGCACAAGCGCATCAACGAAAACCTTTTCAGGGAGCTGATCAAGGCTCGCGTTACGCAGGCTCGCGCAGCGCTGCAGGATCTCGAAGGCGCGTATTCCGTTGCCGACGTGGTCAACCGGCAGACCGGCGAAGTTTTGCTGGAAGCCAACAAGCCGCTGACTCCGGAAATCTGGCAGGCGTTTGCCGAAGGCGGCATCGCGGAAGTTGACGTGTTCTTTCCGGAACGCGACGACATCGGCGTGGTGCTTTCGCGCACACTCGACAAGGATGCGATCCGCTCTTCCAAGGAAGCGCTGATCGAAATCTACCGCAAGCTGCGTCCCGGAGACCCTCCGACGCTCGAAACCGCGACCAATCTTTTCCGTGGAATGTTCTTCGATCCGCGCAAGTACGATTTCAGCCGCGTAGGACGCCTGAAGTTCAACATCAAGCTCGGCCTCGACACTCCGCTCGATAACCGCACGCTCGATTCGCCGGACTTTGTCGCGGCAATCAAGTATTTGCTCAAGCTGCGCAAGAACATCGGTGTAGTTGACGACATCGACCACCTCGGCAACCGCCGCGTTCGCGCGGTTGGCGAATTGCTCGAAAACCAGTTCCGCATCGGCTTGGTCCGCATGGAACGCGCCATCAAGGAAAAGATGAGCGTGTACCAGGAAATGTCTACTGCCATGCCGCACGACCTCGTCAACGCCAAGCCGGTTATGGCCGCGATTCGCGAGTTCTTCGGCAGTTCGCAGTTGAGCCAGTTCATGGACCAGACCAATCCTTTGAGCGAAATCACGCACAAGCGGCGTCTTTCCGCTCTTGGACCTGGTGGTCTCTCCCGTGAACGCGCAGGCTTCGAAGTGCGCGACGTTCACCCGACTCACTACGGCCGTATCTGCCCGATTGAAACGCCGGAAGGTCCGAACATCGGCTTGATCAGTTCGCTCAGCTGCTTTGCGCGCATCAATGATTACGGCTTCATCGAATCGCCTTACCGCAAGGTCAAGGGCGGCCGCATTATTGACTACGTCCAGGTGGTGAACGCCGGCGACAGCGAATTCAAAGCCGGCGAAATCATCGAAAAAGATCGCGTCGAAGAGCTCAACGACGAGCTCAAGCGCCGCAAGGTCGTGTACGAACCCTACTGTTTCTATCTTTCCGCATGGGAAGAGGACAAGTATGTGGTCGCGCAGGCCAACGTTTCGCTCGACGAACGGCTGAAAATTACCACCGAACTCGTCAACTGCCGCCAGGCCGGCAACTTCGTGCTGAAGAGCCGCGAGGAAGTGGATTACGTGGACGTGTCGCCGAAGCAGCTCGTCAGCGTCGCGGCCAGCTTGATTCCGTTCCTTGAAAACGACGACGCCAACCGCGCCTTGATGGGTTCCAACATGCAGCGCCAGGGCGTGCCGCTGATTCGCGGTGAAGCTCCGCTGGTTGGCACCGGCATGGAACGCGTTACCGCTCGCGATTCCGGCGCAGTCGTGCTGTGCAAGCGCGACGGCATCGTGGATCAGGTCGACTCCGAGCGCATTATCGTTCGCGTCGAGTCTGATCACTCCGGCGTCTTGAGCCGAGAAGTTGGTGCGGACATCTATACCCTTACCAAGTTCAAGCGCTCCAACCAGAACACTTGTATCAACCAGAAGCCTCTCGTTCGCGTGGGCGACCGCGTCAAGAAGCAACAGGTTCTTGCCGACGGTCCTTGCACTGACCGCGGCGAACTGGCTCTCGGCCGCAACGTGCTGGTGGCCTTCGTGCCATGGCGCGGATACAACTTTGAAGACGCCATCCTGGTCAGCGAAAAGCTGGTCAAGGACGATTACTACACCTCGATTCACATCGAAGAGTACGAAATCGAAGCGCGCGACACCAAGCTGGGTCCGGAAGAAGTTACCCGAGACATTCCCAATATCAGCGAATCGTTCCTGCGCAACCTCGACGAAAGCGGCGTCATTCGTATCGGCGCCGTCGTCAAGTCGGGTGACATTCTGGTCGGCAAGGTTACGCCCAAGGGCGAAACCACGCTGACTCCGGAAGAGAAACTGCTCCGCGCGATCTTCGGCGAAAAGGCCGGCGACGTTCGTGACGCTTCTCTCTACTGCCCGCCGGGCATCGAAGGCACCATCGTGGACGTCAAGATCTTTACCCGCAAGGGCGGAGAAAAGGACGAACGCCACAAGGCCATCGAAGCTTCGCAGGTCTTCAAGCTGGAAAAGAACCTGGCCGACGAAATCCGCATCCTCACCGACGAGCGTCTCAAGCGCCTTTCGGATTTGCTGGGCGGAAAGATTCTTCAGGCCGACCTGCACGACGAAAAGACCAACAAGCGCCTGCTGGTCAAGGGCACCGAGCTGACGCGTGAGCTGATCGAAAAGATCTCCACACGCAACCTGAAGCGCCTGAAGCTCAACGAAAAAGATCCTCTGCTGATCGAGAAAATCGAAGAAGTCGAGGAAATGACTTCTCGTCAGATTGACGTGCTGCGCAAGATCACCGAAGAGCGCAAGGAAAAACTGAAGAAGGGCGACGAACTGCCACCTGGCGTCATCAAGCTGGTCAAGGTCTATATCGCCATGAAGCGCAAGCTCTCCATCGGCGACAAAATGGCCGGACGCCACGGTAACAAGGGCGTCATCGCGCGTATCGTTCCGGATGAAGACATGCCTTACATGCCGGATGGCACGCCAGTCGAAATCGTTCTGAATCCACTCGGCGTTCCTTCGCGTATGAACGTCGGACAGGTTCTCGAGACGCACCTTGGCTGGGCCGGCAAGGAACTGGGCAACAGCTTGAAGCGTTTGCTCAGCAAGGAAGTTCGCGCTGAAGCGGTTCGCCGCTGGTTCCGTGAAGTTTTCACGGACACCACCATCTGGAAAACGCTGGCGAAGCTGGACGACGATGAATTGCTGGACATGGCGGAAGGCTTCAAGGAAGGCATTCCATTCGCAACGCCGGTATTCGACGGCGCGCGCGAAACCGAAATCCGCCACTTGCTCGAAGTCGCGGGCTTGCCGCATGCCGGAAAAATCAACTTGTTCGACGGCATGACCGGAGACATGTTCGACCAGCCGGTAACCGTCGGCTACATCTACATGCTCAAGCTGTCGCACCTGGTGGACGACAAGATTCACGCTCGCTCCATCGGGCCATACTCGCTGATCACTCAGCAACCGCTGGGCGGTAAGGCGCAGTTCGGCGGACAGCGCTTCGGAGAAATGGAAGTCTGGGCGCTCGAAGCTTACGGCGCGGCGCACATCCTGCAGGAACTGCTCACGGCAAAGTCCGACGACGTCTATGGCCGCGCGAAAATTTACGAGGCCATCGTCAAGGGCGAGCCGGGAATTGAGCCGGGCGTGCCGGAATCGTTCAACGTTCTCGTTCGCGAGTTGCAGTCGCTGTGCCTTGACGTCGAATTGATGAAGCGTCAAAAGCCAGCCGAAAAAGCAGCCGACTAGAAGCGGCGGACCGGCATCCCGATCCGATCGAGATGCCGGTCCGAGGCAAGTTCGAGAATTTGTGGTCTTTCTGTAATTGGGTTCTCAGCCGGCCCGGCGCTTGAAAAAGTTCCGGACCGCGGCTCCCGCCGAAAGGCGAGAGCAGGGAGGAAACAACCTTGTATCGCAGCAGCCCTTATGATCGCGCAAGTTTGATCGCTGATTTCGATTCCATTCGCATCAGCCTGGCCAGCCCGGAGAAAATCCGTTCGTGGTCCCACGGTGAAGTTACCAAGCCGGAGACCATCAACTACCGCACGTTCAAGCCCGAACGCGACGGTTTGTTCTGCGCAAAAATTTTCGGTCCGGTGACGGACTGGGAATGCCTGTGCGGCAAGTACAAGCGCATGAAGCACCGCGGCGTCATTTGCGACAAGTGCGGCGTCGAAGTCACCCTGTCCAAAGTACGCCGTGAGCGCCTCGGCCACATTGAGCTGGCTTCGCCCTGTTCGCACGTCTGGTTCTTCAAGGGCCTGCCCAGCCGCATCGGCTATCTTCTCGACATTTCCATGCGCGACCTCGAGCGCATCCTCTATTTCGAAGCGTTCGTCGTGGTTGACGTTGGCGAAGTCGCTGTTCTGAAAGAACGCCAGGTCCTGCAGGAAGAAGAATATCGCAAGCTTCAACAGGAATATCCTGGCCAGTTCACCGCGCGCATGGGTGCGGAAGCCATCAAGGAACTTCTCAAGCGCGTGGAAGTCGAAAAGCTCTCCGACGAACTGCGCGTCAAGATGAAGGACGATCCATCGCTGCAGAAGCGCATCAAGTTCGCCAAGCGCCTGAAGGTTCTCGAAGCGTTCCGCAAGAGCGGCAACAAGCCGGAATGGATGATTCTGGACGTGATCCCGGTTCTTCCGCCGGAACTCCGTCCGCTGGTGCCTCTCGATGGCGGCCGTTTTGCAACTTCCGATTTGAACGACCTCTATCGCCGCGTCATCAACCGCAACAACCGTTTGAAAAAGTTGATGGAACTTCGCGCGCCCGACGTTATCGTACGCAACGAAAAGCGCATGCTGCAGGAAGCAGTAGACGCGCTGTTTGACAACGGCCGCCGTGGCCGCGTGCTGCGCGGCACCAACAACCGCCCGCTCAAGTCTTTGAGCGACACCCTCAAGGGCAAGCAGGGCCGCTTCCGCCAGAACCTGCTTGGTAAGCGCGTTGACTATTCCGGCCGTTCGGTCATCGTCGTTGGACCGGAGCTCAAGCTCAACCAGTGCGGTCTGCCGAAGAAAATGGCGCTCGAGCTTTTCAAGCCGTTTATCTATCACAAGCTTGAAGCACAGGGCCACTGCACCACCATCAAGCAAGCCAAGGAAATGGTCGAACAGCAGGAACCGGTGGTCTGGGACATCCTCGAAGATGTCATCAAAGAACACCCGGTGTTGCTGAACCGCGCTCCAACCCTTCACCGCCTCGGCATTCAGGCGTTCGAACCGGTGCTGGTGGAAGGAAAGGCCATCCGCATTCACCCATTGGTCTGCACCGCGTTCAACGCGGACTTTGACGGCGACCAGATGGCCGTGCACATTCCGCTTTCGCCGGAATCCCAGGTGGAAGCATCGGTCCTGATGCTCAGCTCCCGCAACATTCTGTCGCCGGCGCACGGTCTGCCTCTCGCCGTTCCGTCGCAGGACATGGTGCTCGGCATCTATTACCTGACGAAGAACAAGCCCGGCGCCAAGGGCGAAGGCCGCGTCTTCGGCGGTGCGGACGAAGTTGTCCTCGCGCTTGAGGCCGGCGAAGTCGAATTACTCACTCCGATCCGTTTGCGCTACACCGGCGAAGTGATTGACCTGGTCACTGCTTACGACAACCAGGACGTCACCCACACCGAACCGGTCAAGATGGAGCGGCAATTCATTCAGACCACTGTCGGCCGCGTGATCTTCAATTCCAATCTGCCGTCGCACATGCCGTTTATCAACGGCTTGCTCAAGAAAAAGGGCGTGCAGCAACTGGTGTACTTCGCGTACCTCAACTACGGTCTCGAAGGCACGGTTGTGCTGCTCGATCGCCTGAAGGAACTTGGCTTTACCTATGCCACCAAGTCCGGCATCTCCATCGGCATCGACGACATGCTCATCCCCGGCGACAAGGTAAAGCTCGTTGACGCCGCGGAACGCGAAGTCGTCAAGGTGCAGCAACAATACCTCGACGGCGCGATCACCCACGGCGAACGCTACAACAAGATCGTCTCGCTCTGGGGCGACGTCACCGAAAAAGTTGCCGACGAAATGTTCAAGGCCCTCGAGAATCACGACAAGGAAGGCGTCATCAACCCCGTCTACGTTATGGCGGACTCCGGCGCCCGCGGTTCGAAGCAGCAGATCCGTCAGCTTTCCGGTATGCGCGGCCTGATGGCCAAGCCTTCCGGCGAAGTCATGGAAACGCCGATCACTTCGAACTTCCGCGAAGGCCTCACCGTGCTGCAGTACTTCATCTCAACCCACGGCGCCCGCAAGGGTTTGGCCGACACCGCTCTCAAGACCGCGGATTCCGGCTACCTGACCCGCCGCCTGGTCGACGTGGCCCAGGACGTCATCATCAACGAACTCGATTGCGGCACCAACGAAGGCATCTACGTTGAGCCGATCATCGAAGCCGGCGTCGAAGTCGAACCGTTGCGCGACCGCATCGTTGGCCGCGTTTCGCTCGATAAGATCAAGGACTTCGAAGGCCACGTGATCGTCGAAATCAGTCAGGAAATTACTGAAGAGCTGGCCAACTCTGTGCAGGCCGCCGGTATCGAACGCGTACGCATTCGTTCCGTGCTCACTTGCGAATCCCGCCGCGGTGTTTGCGCGCTGTGTTATGGCCGCAACCTCGCTTCGGGTCGCATGGTCGAACTCGGCGAAGCGGTCGGCGTCATCGCCGCGCAGTCCATCGGCGAACCCGGCACCCAGCTCACCATGCGCACCTTCCACATCGGCGGAACCGCCACCCGCGTCAGCGAGCGTTCCACGCTCGAAGCCCGCAACAACGGTATCGTCAAGTTCGTGGACATGAAATTCGTTGAGGGCCGTGGCGGAACTTCCATCGCCATGAACCGTTCCGGTTTGATTGCTATCGTTGACGAAAAGGGCCGCGAAAAAGAGCGTTACCACGTTGTTTACGGCGCACGCTTGCGCGTGGCCGACGGCGACACCGTCATCCATGGCCAGAGCCTCGCGGAATGGGATCCGTTCACCTTCTCGATCCTGACCGAAACCGGCGGCTCGGTGAAATTTGACGACCTGCGTCCCGGCCTGACCATCGAAGAGCAAGTCGATGAAGTCACCGGAATGTCGCAGGACGTTGTGACTCTGCCACCCGGCGACGAAAAGCACCAGCCGGCCATCCTAATCCGCGACAGCGCGGGTAAGGTCAAGAAAAAGTACCTCATGCCTTCGCGCGCTCACTTGATGGTCAAAGACGGCGACGACGTGCAGCCAGGCGACATTCTCGCGAAAATCCCGCGGGAAACCACCAAGACCAAGGACATCACCGGCGGTCTGCCTCGCGTGGTCGAACTCTTTGAAACCCGCAAGCCCAAGGATCCCGCGGTCATCAGCGAAGTAGACGGTGTGGTGCGCTACGGCGAAGTCAGCAAGGGCCTGCGCAAGATTTACGTCGAAAGCGAAGACGGAAAAACCACCAAGGAATATTCGCTGCCCCGCGGCGTGCACATCAACATCCAGGAAGGCGAGCACGTCAAGGCCGGTGAGGCCCTGATCGATGGCCCGCTGAACCTTCACGACTTGCTGGCCGTGCTCGGCGAAAAGTTCACCCAGGCCTACCTCGTGAACGCGATTCAGGAAGTCTATCGCCTGCAGGGCGTCAACATTAACGACAAGCACATCGAAACCATCGTTCGCCAGATGATGCGCTGGGTCAAAGTCGAAGACGTCGGAGACACCACGTTCCTCCTCGAGGAGCAGGTGGACAAGTTCCGCTTCCGCGAGGAAAACGATCGCATCATCTCCGAAGGTGGCCGTCCCGCAACCGGACGTCCGCTGCTCTTGGGCATCACCAAGGCGTCGCTTTCGACCGATTCCTTCATTTCCGCCGCCAGCTTCCAGGAAACCACGCGCGTGCTCACTGAAGCCGCCGTCGCCGGAAAGGTTGATTACCTGCGCGGCTTGAAGGAAAACGTCATCATGGGACGCTTGATTCCTGCCGGAACCGGCCTCGAGCATTACCGCAGCCTGCAGTTGCTGACGGAAATGCCGCCGCCCGCCCCGGTCGAGGAACTGCTTCCGGAAACCGCCGATCTGCTTGCCGACGACGGCACTGGTCTGGACTTCCTCAGTGACGACGGCAAACTCGAAGGCGAAGCCGACGCCGCAACCGAAGGCTAGCAACATCAAACCGGCGCAATTGCGCCGGCAAAATTGACGAGGGACGGGGCCTGGCCGCGTCCCTCGTTTTCTTGCAGCGCCCTCGAACCTGCCATGACCCGCTGGACAGGTGTTCTCCAGGAACGCCTCGCTCTGACTTTGGTTGCCGGATGGCTCCCGACCGCTGAAAATGGAGGATAAGGACGCGGGCTTTCGCTCCCGCGCTGTGCAACCTATTTCTATGTCTGACGACAATCGGCAGAGTTCCCGGCGCAGCAGTGAGCCTTCAGAGGCTCCTCGTACCAATGTGGGCGACCGCCTCGCGCAGTTCGAACAGGGACAGCGGAAGTTGTGGCGGCTGAACTACGGTTTGTTGGCGCTGGTGACCGCCGCTTTTGTCGCGGCTTCTTGGGACGCCCTTCGGTCTTTCGCCCAGCGTTACGAAGTTCTTCTAGTGGGTGTGGTGCTCGTGGTTGCTGTCTTCATGTTTTATGCCTGGAAGCGCAATCAGGAGATCGCCGAACTTCGCGGCCTGGTCCGTGGCATCGAGCAGCGCCACACTTCTCCTCCCAGCGATGAGCAACTCGACAAACTCTTCTCGGTCATCGAACGCTCCCAACAGGGCTATCGCGATCTCATCGACTCCTTCGACGACA
>WNFL01413187.1_pt2 | contig 12914 bp, 9 predicted proteins | sample 5400361 | NCBI WGS metagenome assembly WNFL01 (sample SAMN13153351, study PRJNA577476) | soil metagenome | isolation source: 40 cm soil on Douglas fir-dominated hillslope | place: USA:California | collected 2013-09-17
GGCAATCGGAGCAAGCAACGCCCGCGGCAACCGCCGTGGCGCCGCAGCCGGCACCGATTCCGAAGCCGGAACTCGCCGTGAACGCGAAGCCGCAAACCGATGGCGCAGCGAGCGAAGCGAATGCGGTCGCCCCAGGGGGTACGCGGCACCGCCGGAGCGGCGTGTCGACATCGCCGCGGCCGATGCGGCGGGCGAAACGGTCATCTCGATGGAACAACTTCCGCTCGCGATCCGGCAGGGGCTGCCGGCAATGACGATCTCGGTTCATGCCTATTCCGGCAATCCCAGGAATCGCATGATCGGCATCGGCAGCCGGATATTTCGGGAAGGCGACGCCGTCGCCCCCGGTCTCCAACTGGAGGAAATCACGCCGGATGGCATGATCTTCGGCTACAAGGGATACCGATTCCGTCGCGGGGTGAAGTAGGCTTTCATGCATCTCAATCTCACCACTCATGAATCTCAACCTCACCACGAAGGCACGAAGGTCACGAAGGGTCACGAAGAAAGGCGAAAGAGTACGGGAATCAATTGGGATATTGGCAGGCTCCCAATATTTGACGCTAACGATAATGTGCCGCCGCAACACCCATCATTTTTATCCCTTGCCCTTCTTCGTGCCACTTCATGACCTTCGTGTCTTCGTGGTGAGATTTAATCCCGGTGGTGAGACTTAATCCGCTCCGGGTGGTACGGTGGCGCACTTAGGGATAGTTCTATGAGCACAGGGGAAAGGCGGAACCTCGGGGGCTGAACAGGACTCCAATTCTCTGCAGGTGATTCTCCAGTAATCTTCCCGGCTCCGGACCATAACGTAGCGACCCTCCCGAAAAACTGCAATGTCAGAATTAATGAAATCCAGCGACGACGCGTCGGCCCCGGTGGGCTTGTGGGCCGCCGTCAAGAAGGCGGCCAACCGCTTGCAGGACTGGTTCGCGATCCAGCCGGTCGCCGGCCAGTTCACGGTGCTGGCCATCGCGATCCTGATTCCGGTGACCGGTCTCTACTCGTTGATGCTCGTGCAGAAACAGGCTGCCGTGGCCGAACAGGTCAAGGCCATGTCCGCCGATGCCAAGGCGGGCGAGGGAATCTGGAAGCTCAACGACAAGCTGCCCGTGGTGTTCGGCACGGGCTCGATGCTGAGCTTCCTGGAAACCAACCCGGTCGAGCGCATCACGGTGATCTACCGGCCGCTGACGTGGAGCGTATCGGAGCGCATCATCCTGATCGAATCACAGGGCAAGCAGTACGCGTATTACCCGAGCGACATGGAGACCAAGATCTTCACCGACAAGGCCGTCACCGCACCGTGGGGCGGCAAGCTCGCTTTCGTTCCGCGCGGCGAGCTCAGTGCCGGCAGTCGCGAACTGGTCGAGCGCCTGGACCAGCGCTTTGCCGGCGCCCGCCCGCAATCGGCGAAGGACAGCTGGATCGCCGGTATCAGCGCGGCGTTGTCGGCCGCGCTGACGATCGGCCTGCTGGCTTTCCTGTTCTACCAGCTCAAGCTGCAGTACAAGTCGATCAAGTTCATCGAGCCGGGGCAGGTGCACGGTTCCATCGATGACCTGGTCGGCATGGACGACATCAAGGCCGAAGTGGCGCAGATCAAGGACCAGTACCAGCGCCGCGCGGCGTACGCCGAGTACGGGATCAGCAAACCCTTCAACGTAATGTTCAGCGGCCCGGCGGGGACCGGCAAGACCAAGCTCGCCAGCTACCTGGCCAAGGAGCTGCGGCTTCCCATTTTGTTTCATTCCGCGGCCAACCTGGAAACGGGCTTCGTTGCCGGCGGCTCGAATACGTTGAGCCGCATCATGGCCATGGCCAAGCGGCGCAAGCGCTGCATCGTCTTCCTCGACGAGGCGCAGGATCTTTTCATGAAACGCGGCGGCCGCCGCAAATTCGACGACGACACTTCGAACACGCTGCTGTCTGTGCTCGATGGCGTGCGCAGCAAGCACGCGGGCGAGATCATCTGGATCGTGGCCAGCAACTTCAACAGCGAAACCATGCAGATGGACCCGGCCATGCTGCGCCGTTTCCAGATGAAGGTGGACTTTCGCATGCCCAACCGCGAAGAGCGGCTGGCCATCATCCACCATTACCTGGCGCAACGCGCGGACAAGGTGCTGCCTGACCTGGACCTGCGCCACGTGGTGGAAGTGACCGAAGGGCGCAGCCCGGCCGACCTGGAGACGATCGTCAACCAGGCGGGCATCTCGGCCGTGCAGACGGGCGTGATGATCGGCGACGATACCCTGATGCAGGCCGCCGAGCGCATGCTGGTGGGCAACGTTAACTCCGACACCACCAAGGAACGCGAGCGCGATCGCCGCATCATCGCCGTGCACGAATTGGGCCATTTCCTGGTGGACCTGGAGCACGAGCGCAAGCTGGCCAACGACGACTGGAGGCAGATCCTGGCGGACATGAAGACCATCAAGATTTCGCTGAAGGCCAATCCGCGCAACAACGCATTGGGCTTTGTCTTCCACAAGCAGGGGATCAACCTGCTCAAAACCAAGGGCGATATCGAACACGACGTGCGCGTGCTGCTGGGCGGCATGGCCAACGAGGAATTATTCTTCGGCGAGGAGGGCACGACCAACGGCGCGCACAACGACATCACCCGCGTGACGCAGTTGCTGCATCACGCCGTGGGCGAGATGGGCATGTACCGCAAAACCCGCCTGAACTTCGGCGCGCTTACCCGGGACAGCCAAGGCGAGGGCCGCGAAGTGGACGAGGAAACGCGCAGCATCATGGAAGCGCAGAGCGAGCGCCTGTACGCCGAAACCAAGGCCGTGCTGGCCCGGCACAAGCCGCTGACCGATCACCTGGTCGGCAAGCTCCTGGAAGCCGGCGAGATGAGCCTTAGCGACGCGCTGTTCGAGATACGCAGCTTCGAAGCGGGCGCATATGCCCCGAGTCCTGAAGAAAACGAAACGTTCACCACGACCGCTCCAGCTTCAAGTGTTCCTTTAAGGCACTAAACCTGAAATCTCACCACGTCTACATCTCACCACGAAGACACGAAGGACACGAAGGGGTCACGAAGAAGTGCAAAGGACAAAAATGTTGCGTTGGGCGGCAGAACATTATCATCGGTGCCAAATATTCCGAGCCTGCCAATATCGCCAATTGATTCCCGTCTTCTTTCGCCTTCCTTCGTGACCCCTTCGTGTCCTTCGTGTCTTCGTGGTGAGATTTAATTCTTAGGTGGTGAGATTTAATCCCTGTGGTGAGATTTAAACTCGGAATAAAACCGACACTCGTGTGAGTTTCACGCGTGCGCATGGGGGTCAGTCCGATCGGCCCATGGGTCATCATTTCCGCGGTGAATTTTTTTGTAGGAACCTGCGGTCTCAATCTCCAAGGCGTCCGATTTTTTCCTACGCCGATGTCCTACGCCGGTGTCCTGCCCCGGTGCGGGAGACGGGACCCGGCATCGCGACCAAAGGAGATGAAAATGCATACCCCAAAAGTCAACCGTCAGACATTCGGCCTGTATCTGGTCGCCCTTCTTTCTGCGTTGGTCCTGGCGGCGTGCGGCGGAGGGGGCGGGAGCGACAGTGGCGGTAGCGGGACGGGAACGGTGGCCGTGTCTTTGACCGACGCCCCTGCCTGCGGCTTCGACGCGGTCAATGTGACGGTGCGGCAGGTCCGCATCCACCGGCGCGACGATGCAGAGGACAACGAGGATGGCTGGACGAACATAAACCTCGATCCGCCGCGCAAGATCAATCTGCTCGATCTGAACAATGGCGTGGCCCAAGGTCTCGGCGAAGCGCCGCTCGGGGCGGGCACGTACTTGCAGATCCGGCTCGTGCTCGTGGCGAACAGCAATGGAGTCCTCGCCAATTCGGTCGTGCCTTCCGGGACGGGCACAGAGATTGCGCTCGACACGCCCAGCGCCAAGCATTCGGGCCTCAAGCTGGTCAATCGGTTCACGGTTCCTCCCAACGAACGCATGGACCTGCTGCTGGATTTCGACGCCTGCAAGTCCGTCGTCAAGCGCGGCCACGACAAGGACGATGACCATGGCAAAAAGGGCGCTTATTCGCTCAAGCCCGTGATCAAGGTCATCCCCCTCCTTGTGACTATGAATGGCATCAAAGGCGTGATTGCGCCGGCCCTTCTGGGGTCGAACGTGGTGATTTCGGTGCAGCGCGACGGGCAAGTCGTGCATAGCACCGTCCCTAATCCGCAGACCGGGGAATTTCTCGTGGCGCCGCTGGATTCCGGTACTTATGACCTCGTGGTGACCGGCGACGGCCGTGCGACCGCGCAAATCCAGGGGGTGCCGGTTGCGAGTTCGTCTTCGGTAGCGACGGTCGGTACCACAGCGCAGCCGATCACGTTGCCGACATCGACGACCCACACGATTTCGGGCGTCGTGACGTTGGACCCCGCCAGTCCCGATACCGTCATCTTCGTGACTGCAAAACAGACGATCGCCGCCGGCGGTTCGGTGACGGTCAAGACCACCTCGGCAGATCTGCTAAACGGAATGTACGCCCTGACCTTGCCCGCCGGGGCGCCGCTGCACGGTACCTACGGGACGGGTGCTCTGCCGATCGCGCTGACACCCGCGCCGACTGCGGCGGGGCAATACCTCATCGAGGGTTCGGCCGCTGGATACACAACGCAGTCCGTGACGAGAAATCTCGCCAGCGCCGACGCGACGCAGAATGCAACCTTGGTTCCGTAGTGGGTCGCCGCGAGTCTCTCAAACTTAAATCTCACCACTCACGCTTCTCAATCTCACCCCTCATGCGCCTCAATCTCACCACGAAGCCACGAAGAACACGAAGGGGTCACGAAGAAAGACTGGATGAGGTTACCGCCGTTCAGTAATGTCGGTAAGAGGTTTCCTTGGCAATGGCAATATGGTGCAATCCGGGAAACACCGCATACCTTAATTCGCGCGGCCCGTGAACCTAGATCACGACTGCAGCTATTGCGACGCGGCCCACACAATAAATTCACCCTCTCGCTTTTCTTCGTGTCCTTCGTGATCTTCGTGGTGAGATTTAATTCTTAGGTGGTGAGATTGAAGGTTTGGTAAATAATGCGGGCAGGGTGCCGTTACCGGCAGCCGGCCCGCGGGACCTGCCTACTTCAATTACTTAGGGATGGCGAATACCCATAGCACGCCGCCTTGGGGAATCGGCACATTGGGATCGTAGTTCTTGCCCTTGTACCCCGCAGCGATGAGCGAGCCCTGCATGCGCTCCGCATCCACGCCCCAGCCCGACTGAACCGCCACGTACTGGACGCCGTCGACCATGTACGATATCGGCACGGCGGTCACGCCCGAGTTGGTGCGGAACTGCCACAGTTGCTTGCCGCTCGTCGCGTCGAATGCGCGGAAGTAGCGGTCGTTGGTGCCGCCCTGGAACACCAGGTTGCCGCCGGTCGTCAATACCGGCCCGAAGCTGTGGCTCACGAAGTCCTGCGCCCAGACGCGCTGGCCTTTGGCCATGTCCCAGGCCTGGAGCTTGCCGATGCTCTTGGTCTTCGGGTCGACGATCATCTTGATATCCGGGATCTCGACGCCGAGCTTCAGTTCTCCGGCAACCATCGGCTCGTCCGCCTTCGACTTCAAGCTGCCGCAATGATTGTCGTTGGACGGAATGTAGACGAGCTTCGTCATCGGATTGTATGCGGCTGGCGGCCAGTCCTTGCCGCCCCACAGCGAGGGGCAGAAATCGATCAGTACGCCTTTGCGCGGAGTATGTTCGGCGGCGTATTCCGGCCGGCCCGTTTTCGGGTCGATGCTCTTGAACGCATTCTGCGTGACGTAGGGCTTGGCGGCGACGAACGAAATCTTGTCCGCTGAGCGCTCGAGCAGCCACAGATACCCATCGCGACCCGGGTGGACCAGGCCTTTGATCGTGCGTCCATCGCGCTGCACGTCGATGAGCATCGGCGGGGTTACTTCATCCCAGTCCCACGAGTCGTTCCAGTGGTACTGGTGATAGCCGCGGATGTTGCCGTTTTCCGGATCGATCGCAATCACGGAACTCGTGTAGAGATTGTCGCCGGGGTGGAAGTCGCCAGCCCAGGGTGCCGCATTGCCTACGCCCCAGTACGCCAGCTTCAACTGCGGATCATAGGTGCCCTGAATCCACACCGACCCGCCGCCGGTTTTCCAATCGTCGCCTCTCCACGTTTCCGACCCCGGTTGGCCGGGCTCGGGAATCGTGTAGGTCTGCCACAGCATGTTGCCGCTGTTCGCGTCGAAGGCCGCGATGAAGCCGCGAACCGCCAATTCGCCGCCGGAGGTTCCCACCATGATTTTGCCGTTGGTGACAAGCGGCGCCAGGGTGCAGTAGTAGCCCTTCTTGTAGTCGCCGACGACTGTGTCCCAGACGACCTTGCCGGTGCGCGCATCGAGCGCGACCAGATGGGCGTCCACGGTGGCGAGGTAGACCTTGTCTTGATACAGCGCGACCCCGCGGTTGGTCGGATGCAGTTGCAGGAGGTCATCGGGCAGGGCCTTCTTGTAAGACCACAGCACGTCGCCGTTGCGGGCATCCAGCGCGATCACCTGGTTCTGCGGCGTGCTGAGGAACATGACGCCGTTGTTGACCATCGGCGGCGACTGGTGTCCTTCCGCCACGCCGGTGCCCAGCGTCCAGGCCGGCGTGAGTTTCGCCACGTTGCCAACATTGATCTTGTCGAGCGGACTGAATCCCCACCCGGCATAGTTGCCCCGGTACATCAGCCAGTTCTCTTTCTCCGGGTTCTGCAGTCTGGCATCGGTCACCGGGCTGTAGCTTGTGACCTGTGCTGCGGCGGCGATCGGCAGTGCGCCGATCACGCCGAGCAGCAGTGCTGCCTCGACATGTTTCCACAAGGTCTTCATACGGGCCTCCTCCAATTTTATAGTTGGTTGACTCTCCTGCGTCCTGCGCCTGAAGGCTCAGCGGTTCTGGAAACCCACCGGGCCGGTAAAACCCCCAGCCACGGTCAACGCTCCATCCACCAATTTCAGTGGCAGGGCGGCGAGCCGTTTGGGGGCGGGCCCGCCCACGACTCGACCGTTGTCCCTTGGGTCGTATTTCGAGTCATGGCACGGACACCATAAAAGCTTCGTTTGAGCGTCCCAGGTCCCGACCTCGCAACCCTGATGCGTGCAGATGGCCGAGTACGCGGCGACGCCTTCCACCGCGCGCTTGCGCGTTTCTTCGCTGAGACTTTCGGGATCGGAATGGACGAGCAGGATTTTGTTGAGGCGCGAGCCGTCGCGGATCAGCTTGGCTCCGGGTTCGAGCGCGAACGCATTGACTTGAGGGCCGCCCGGCTGGATATCCGCGACCGAGATGATTTCACCCTTGCGGGTGCCGTCGGCGAACACCAGTTGATCGCCGGGCTGCGGGCGCGCGCTGCTCTGATCGGTGCCCTGTGCGATCGCGTAAGGCGCCAGATCCAACCCCAGCATCACGCCCAGCGCCCATTTCAGGGCGGTGCGGCGTTCGAGCGGCTGAATACAGCACACACACCCGGCAGACTTGTGCTCCACGATGCTCCCCCGACCAACGCAGACGGCCTACCAACCAAGTTTCGACAAGCATATCATCAAAAAATCAGGCACAGCTTCGAGCGGCGCAATCAGATTGAGCGCGCGCCGCCCGAGGAGGACTCAGGACTGAGGACTCGGGACTCAGAGGAAAAAAGGCAGGACTCAGAGAAAAAAACTGGGCTCAGGACGTAGGACTCAGGACTCAGTAAAGCCAAAGGATTTAGGTCTTGTACTTCCACTAAGTCCTGAGTCCTACGTCCCGCCCGACTTCGCTGGATACCGGGCGACGCCCATAAGTCCTGTTCTTCCCCTCTAAGTCCTCAGTCCCGGTCTGGTAGACTTCCCGTGAATTTCCCAACAACAAGAGACCCGGCATGAAACTCGAATTCAAAGGTGTGTTCCCCGCGCCGCCCACGCCAACCACGGAAGACGGGCGGATCAATGAGAAGGGCTTGCGCGCAATGCTCGACGACAATATTTCGCACGGCTGCGGCGGGTTCTGGATGGCGGGGAGTACCGGTGAAGGACCGGTCCTCACCGATGAGCAACGCGACGTCGTCGCCAAAATCTCCGCCGAAACCTGCAAGGGCCGCGCGCTGGTCATCATGCAGGTGGGCTCGATGACTACCGCGAGCGCGGTGAAAGCGGCGCGGACCTCCCGCGCGGCGGGTTGCGCCGCGGTGTGCTGCCTGCCGCCGCTGTTCTTCCGGACCAGCGAGCGTTCGATCATCGATTACTACAAGGCCGTGGCCGACGCGGCAGGCGAGCTTCCGTTTTTCGTCTACAACCTGCCGCAGCTCACGCAGATCGAGTTTTTTCCGGCGATGATGGAAAAGCTCAAGCGCGAGATCCCGACACTGAAGGGCCTCAAGCATTCGGCGCCCGATTTCACCCAGATCCGCGCGTTCGCCGACATGGGCCTTAGCTGTTTTTCCGGCAACGGGGCGTTGCCGTTGCCGGCGCTGACGATGGGCGCGGTCGGCACGATCGATGCGCCGCTCACCCTTGCGCCGTGGCACTACGCGGAACTCTTTGCCGCCTGGGAGGCGGGCAACATGAAACTCGCGCAATCGCTGCAGGATGGCGTGCGCAAGTTCGTCGACCTGGTGTGGATGTTCGGCGCGCCGGCCGATGTCTGCAAGACCGTGCTCTCGGCGCGTCTCGGCGTCGATTGCGGACACTCCATCCCGCCGGTGAATCGCCTGACCGACGAGCAGCGGCGAGAGGTGCTGCGTGCCGCGGAGGTGTTGGGGGTGACGGAGCAGCGGCGGAGCAGGGCGGTGGGGTGAGGAACGAAGTGACGAGGTGGGGCCAGTGACGAAGTGAGGCCAGTGACGAGATGGGGCTCGTGACGGCGTGACGGGGTAAAGGCAGGACTCAGGACGTAGGACTCAGGACTGAGTAAGAGCCAAAGGCGGTGCTTTTGCTCTTTCCCCCTTTTGGCGTGCCGAGCAGCTCGACTCGACAAGGGGTTGTCGGCGAGGACTGTGCGCCTGTCGACACGTTAAGCGCAGCTCCGTTTGCGGGAGCAGGTCGAGTTCCGCAGCCGCCTTGTCGAGTCAGGCAGCGCAGGGTTACCTCGTGAATACGAGGCGCGACATCAGGGCGGCCTTCTTTTGGTTCCTTTTCTTGGCCGCGCAAGAAAAGGAACTAGCCGCCGGGCTACCCCCGGCCGAATGCAAAATTCACGGCATTCACGACAGTCACGTAGTCACGACAGTCACGATACATTGAAGCGTATGCGCAATATCTTCGTTGCTCTTCTGCTGTTTGCGGTGGCGCCGGCATTCGCGGCGCAGCTGACGCTTGAGCAGGTCAAGCAGATCCTCTCCGCTCCCGAGCATGAGGGCAGTGATGCATTGGCCGGAAAAGATCTGTCCCGCCTGGACTTGAGCAGGACGAATTTCGAGCGGATGAACCTTGCGCGGAGCAGTCTGTTCGCCAGCAAGCTCGTGCAAAGCAATTTCTCCGGTACCCGACTCCAGGAGGCGAATCTGAACGGCGCCTGGCTGATGGGGACCGATTTCTCGGAAGCCGACCTTTCCCGTGCCTCGCTGATGTCCGTCGTGATCCTCGGCGGGGATATCACCGCGCGCCCGATTTTCAGGAACGCCAATCTCTCGGGGGCCCGCATTATTGCGGAACTGGATGGTGCAGATCTTTCGCATGCCAACCTGTCCCGCGCGCGCCTGGGTGTCGACATGAAGAACCAGGGCATGGGACAGATGCGCACCAACCTCACCAAGGCCAACCTCGAGGGCGCCGACCTGACCGAAGCCGACCTGAACCGGACGCTGTTGCGGTTTGCCAACCTCAAAGGCGCCAATTTGCGTGGCGCCAATCTGTTTCGCGCGGATCTGTCGGGCGCGGACCTGAGCGGCGCGGATCTCACGCAGGCGAATCTGGAGGAAGCCAACGTCGGCGGAACGATTTTCACTGACGTGCGCGGGTTGGATACGGTGAAAGGCATCGACGCGCGCCGGCACTAAAGGCAGTACCGCTTGTCGGCTAAATCTAATTCTCACCACGAAGGAACACGAAGAAGAGCAAAATGAATACGGACCGCAATCGCACGAATCGCGAGGATATTGGTTATATTCGCAATGCCAACGATTCACGGCTCACGAGCATTGCAGCCTCTTCGATGCCGCTGTTCCAACATCCCTATTAGTTCAACTCTTGCATTTCTTCGTGCCACTTCGTGACCTTCGTGTCTTCGTGGTGAGACTTTCAGTTGTAAAAAGTCAGTACTGCATTTTCGGAGGCGTGTCATGAACATCTCCCGACGCGAAGCACTTTGCGTCATCGGTGCGACGGCACTTGGCGCCGCGCTTCCGTTGCGCGTAGCCGCGCAATCCGCGCGCGTGCAATCCTGGCCATTGAGGACGGCTCACCGCACCGGCATCCACGACGTCGCGCCGGCTGCCGATGGCGGCGTCTGGTTCACCGCGCAGGCGAGCGGGCATCTCGGCTATTTCAATCCCGCGACGGGCGGCACTGAACTCATCCCGCTGGGGTCCGGCTCGGCACCACACGGTGTCATACAGGGTCCCGACAAGGCGGCCTGGATCACGGACGGCGGCCAGCAGGCGATCGTGCGCGTCGGCTGGCCCGATCGCAGCGTCAGATTATTCCCGCTTCCGGATAAAACGCCTTATGCCAACCTCAACACCTGCGCCTTCGATGGCGACGGAGATCTCTGGTTCACGGGACAGAGCGGTATGGTCGGCAAGCTCGCCATGAAGAGCGGAAAAACCACCGTGTGGGAAGCACCGCGCGGCCGCGGGCCCTACGGGATCTGCAGCACGCCGAAAGGAGAAATCTGGTGGTGCTCGCTCGCGGGCTCATTCATCGCGACCATCGACCGCCGCACCGGGCAGTCGACCGTGGTGGAACCGCCGACCAGGAATCAGGGCGCCCGCCGTGTCTGGAGCGACAGCCGCGGGCGCATCTGGGTGAGCGAGTGGCTGAGCGGCAATCTCTCGATGTACGATCCCGCGCCGAAGAACTGGCGCACCTTCAAGGTCCCCGGCGACAACCCGCAGACCTACGCTGTTTACGTGGACGAGCGCGACAAGGTGTGGGTGAGCGAGTGGGCCGGCAATGCGGTGTATCGCTTCGATCCGGCTACCGAGAGGTTCGAGCGCTTCGGATTTCCTCGCGAGGGCACGAACATCCGCCAGATCCTTGGCCGCCCTGGCGAAGTGTGGCTGCCCGAGAGCGGCACCGAACACCTCTCCGTCATCCGGACGGCGTGAAGCGCGGCGGAAAGCGGGGCTACGGGGTAAGCGGCAAAATGTGCTGCGTGCTGGGTAGGGTAGAAGCAGAGGAAAGAGAGAAGGGGAAAGGGAGAAGAACGAGGACTCAGGACGTAGGACTCAGGACTCAGTGGGAGCAAAAGGCCTAAATCCCTTGCCTTTACTAAGTCCTGCGTCCTTTTTCCCCACTGAGTCCTGAGTCCTACGTCCTGAGTCCTGCATTTCCCATCAGTGGTCATCTCGAGCGGTGTTCGTACGCAGTGCGCGCAGAAGGCGGTGCATCAAATAAGCCCGTCGCTGCGCATTCTTCGGCACCCCTCTGCGGAGTATTCGCCACAATTCAATGAAACGTCCGCCATGGCGAAGCCATGCCCTTCTGCGCGCCACGTCGGCGGACAGCGCTTTTTTGCTCCAGGGAAAGCTGTGCTTTTCGGCGCGTGCCCGTGGCGGCAGATCGAAGACAAGGATGTATGCCCACCGCGGAACGCCGGATGCGTTGGGTCCGGTGTAATGGAGGGTGCGGCCATCGTGGATCGTGCAGCCGCCGGCCGGCAGCGGGCAGGCCACCGCGTCAGCGGGATTGAAATTTCCACAACATTCGTACGCGTGATTCTTCGGGTCGTTGTTCGCCGGGCGATGCGTCAGGACTTCGCCCAGATTCGATCCGGGGATGAATTGCATGCATCCACTGCCCGACGTCACGTCCAGAAGCGGCATCCAGATACTGAGTTGCCGACAATCGAAATTCGGTTCGAGGCGATAAGCCTCGTCCTGGTGCCATGGGGTGGCGGGGCCCTCATGAGGGGGCTTCAGAATGGCATGCTCGAAGAACGGCTCGGCTTCCGCGCCCAGCAGTTGTTTCGCGATCGCAAGCGCGTTGGCGCGGAAAAGCGTGTCGCGTAGCCGGGGGGCATAGTTGACGGGATTCATGATCTCCGGAAGGCTCGCAGGGCCCGCGCAATCGCCCCCGCTGATCAGGTCAAATTGCGCGCCCTCATTGAAGCCCGCCTTGCTGTCCAGAAGCCGGTCGAATATACCGCGCAGTCGGGCAACTTCCTCGGGAGTGCTGATTGCCGGGAGCACCAGGAATCCGTTTTCGCGAAACGAGCGGATCTGATTGTCGTCGAGAATGACGGCCGGTGAGCGCATAAATCAACGGGTCCTGATTCAGGTCAAGAACACGCCTCTTCTCGCCTTTGGTCGCTGTGCGCACGGCACGATATCCTCGACTGCCTGGAGATACCGGGTAATGATAATGGAGGCGGTGAAGGGAGTGAAGGAGATTCCGCGACCTCACCACTAAGGCATCAAATCTCACCACCGAAGCCATTAAGTCTCACGACCGAAGCCATTAAGTCTCGCCACCTTTCAATCTCACCACGAAGGCACGAAGGACACGAAGTGGCACGAAGAAGTGCAAGGGATAAAAATGATGAGTGTTGCGGCGGCACATTGTCGTTAGCGTCAAATATTGGGTGCCTGCCAATATCCCAATTGCTTCCCGTACTCTATCGCCTTCCTTCGTGACCCTTCGTGACCTTCGTGCCTTGTATGTTCGTTTTTCGTTGGTGTAAGTTGTAGTTGTTCTCGAGCGTAATAGCTTGAGGACGGGGAAGCGGCAGATCGAT